>Ga0210050_1005248_pt1 | contig 10314 bp, 7 predicted proteins | sample CryGey132114_all_FD_185463 | JGI IMG/M metagenome (GOLD analysis project Ga0210050, IMG submission 185463) | Groundwater microbial communities from aquifer - Crystal Geyser CG22_combo_CG10-13_8/21/14_all (SPAdes) (version 2) | ecosystem: Environmental > Aquatic > Deep subsurface > Groundwater ...
AGGCCAAAGGATTTTAGAAATTGCATCAACCGCTTTGTGTCAACATGCCATCCAAGTTTATCAGCCCAAGGGCGCACATTTGCATAATCAATGTATGTGTTGAAATTGCCAGTCAAAAGCGATTCAAGATGTGTAATTTCTGGTTGAAATGATTTTGCTATTTCTTTAATTCTATTTGTATATGGATGAAACATAATTCATTTTATTCCACATCTTACTCGGCCGCGATTTCCTTGTTTTTCCTAAAAAACTCGTACTGCCAGGCAGATGTGTTGTAGTTGTCATAGCGATTAATCTTTTTCTTGTTCCGCGAAATAGACCAAGCTCCATTGTCCCGCGCTCCTCGTGAACTTTGCCGAATAAACAGGCGACTCATAGTAGTATGACAATCGTTCTGTTTCTTGTTCTTTAATTTCATGCGGCCGGACCACAATATCCTCGGGCATAAAATGCCGCTTGAGCCGGAGTACTGCCTCATCTTTGCCTTCGTCAAAAACCGGCTTCCCATCTATAGTATCAAAAATCCCATTGTTTGATTCCTTGGTAAGCTGGTTAAATGTATAGGAAAATCGTTCTTTTTGTCCGGCGCTCCAATTGCGCAAAAGCGGATGATCATAGCCCTGACCGACAATGTCAATCAGCGCGTAATGCATGGCTCCCGGAATGCCCAAGTATGACTGCTTGGTTAGCGCAAAATCGCGGATGCGCGGATTGTATTCAAATGTTTCTTCAACTTCCATGTGCTGGCACGCCATACACTCGAAATTAAACGGGATAACATCAAATTTTTCTCCCTTCAAATTAATTTCCATTATGAAATTGCGGTTTTGGTCAGTGAATGTGTATTCAGGATACGCATAAACATCCTGTGTTTGAAAACTCTGCTCCAAGGTTCCGTTGTGATAGCTAAAAACATGCAAATGCCCACCCCATCTGCCGCCGGACAAGAACAGCGCAATTTCTGGAATTGCATCGCCAGTCAAGTCAATAATGTCCAACGGGCGCGCCGGGTACTGGGAATCTGGAGCATTAAAATATGCTCTGTATATTCTTTGTTGAGTCATTTCAAAGTTTCCAGATACCTCATCAATAACCGAAACCGTCATGTATTCGCGGTTCAAATAATCCGGGATGACCATGACAATCTCGTTCCGGCCGTCTCCGTCCACATCGCTGTGGGAGAAATTGACGGCCGAGATAATGCCAAGCACCGTGGCTGCTTCAATAAATTGCTTGCGGTTGCGCATGCGCGCTATAAGCTCATCAAGGTAATCCGCAAATATCAATTCCGAAAAACAGATCTGCTTATGATCCTGACACAGTGTTGCTGGTTCTTTAAAAATTGCTCCATAATCACGCTGGGGCTTCTGGTATTGGGCCATTGATTCTTGCATAAGATTGCGCACTTGGGATTCAATCTCTTGCCCATTATAATCTCCGCTTTTTTCAACCGAGGAACCCAGGACTGATCCATTATTTGAATCAATTTCATTGCCTCCGCTTTCGCGCAACAACGCATAACTCGCAGCCGATAAAACCAAAAACGCGCCCATAACAAAAACCAGAAACATTTTTACGAAACCACCGAGATCTGATTTCTCCCGCAATACATTTCCAAAGGGATCAATTCCGTCTTCATATAAATGATATACTTTCTGCTCGTATGCAACATTGCCTTCTGAATTATAATTCCGCACCGCCTCATTCCAAGGCCTCCAGTACCGCTCCCCGCTTTCAGCGATGCCCTGCGCTTTATGATACAGCCACCGCACGCCCCATTTAATGCTCTGTTCCGGCTTGTCGGCATTGGCTTCCCCGTGATAATCAAGAACTTCTTGTACGCCTTCGGCGTTTAATTCGTATTCTCTGGCAACTTTTTCTGTTGTTGGATCTATCCAGCCGTCATTGTTCAGCGTGTGGATGGCCGGATTGCGAATGTCACCAACTTGCATTATGTCAGGATACGGCTCATTTGATCCTTCATGCTGTCCCATGCCGGTTTCTATGTAAATCATGGCTTTTACGAGATTCGGGTCAAGCGGCTTCTGGGGTGGATATTTTTGTGATAAAAATTCATCATTCCATTCTTTGACGGAATCGCGTGTAGCTTTGTCATACTTATTATAATCCTGACCACTCGGCCCGGGATTATATGTCTTGACGGCCGCTTGGATTGGTTCGGCCTCTGTGGGCGCTTCAAGTTCAAACGAAACAGTATGCACTGTCGGCGTTTTGTCGGACCATAATTCTATGTAATGCAATTCTTGAATCTCCAAATTTTCTTCAAATGTCTTTTCCGATGTCTCGCTTCCAAAAAACTTTTTGATGACACTTGAAGCAAATATCCAGTTGCGATGCAAAATTGATGATTTGTTTTTCTTGATATTATCGTCAACAATAATCTTTATGTCGTCCCCGTCAGGAAATCTCCAGCGCGTTTGCGCTTTGACAGTAAATGATTTCAAGCCCACATCCATTAACACAAAAGTGAGCCACGGCTTATTGTTCTCGTCTTCGGCTTGCTGGTTTAAATCAAATGCGACATGCGACGGATCAGCGATATTTTGAACATCAACCCGGTCAACGAGCGCGCCTTGGTCCGGAATTAAAGAGATGGCGTGTTGACCGGCTCTAAATCGGCCAATAAAATAGACTGTTTTTGAGGTATTGCGCGACTGGCCACCGGAAAAAGCGGCTGGCGAGTCAAAATAGCGCTGCGGATTATTCAGCTTGGGAAACTTTTCTCCGTCAATCTCAACCCTTAAATCTTCATCATCAGTAGCATCAGCGCCACATTGTTTTTCGTCCCGCACCCTGGCTGTGACGGACAGCACATACCATCCTGAAGCGCCGATATCAAACGGTAATGACAGTATCTTTGATATTTTTTTTGGTTTTAAGAGTAATTCCTGCATATTCAAAATAATAATCTTAGCTGTTTTTTATTTATTTGCTTCGGACAAAGCCCTAAAGTTATTCCGGCTCACCACTTTCCTGCCGGTCTTCTTCTCCAATTCCAGACGCGCATTTTTGGCGATGCGGCCGCCATTGTGGATAAAACCCTTGACTTTTTATTTTAATACAAGTACAATGTTCTTGCTAGCTGGAAACAGTTGGCGCTGACTTTAAAGCTAAAGGGCCTCGGAAACGGGGTCCTTTGTGCGTTTATATGCAAATTCCCTTTTCCAACAAATAAACTCTTTCAAATGGAATATGTCAAAAATAGCAAGGCCAAAGGATTTTAGAAATTGCATCAACCGCTTTGTGTCAACATGCCATCCAAGTTTATCAGCCCAAGGGCGCACATTTGCATAATCAATGTATGTGTTGAAATTGCCAGTCAAAAGCGATTCAATGTGTAATTTCTGGTTGAAATGATTTTGCTATTTCTTTAATTCTATTTGTATATGGATGAAACATAATTCATTTTATTCCACATCCCACTCGTCCGCGATTTCCTTGTCTTTCCTGAAAAACTCATACCTGCCGGCGCTGTTGTCGTATTTGTACCACAAATGCCAAATTTCATCAGGAGCATTTTCGTAGGCGAGATATTCCGATTCTTTTACCTCCATGACTCCGTCATTGTCAATATCAATAAAAGAAATGTCGTTAGCGTCAAAAGCGTCATTGTCGTCCCCTTCTCCGTATTCGCCGACAATGGGAACCAAGGCCAGCCCATTTCCGGTTTCTTTGAGAACATATTTGACAAGATCGCCAATAATATCTTCTCCGGTCACGACCACCGCGTACGGCTCCCCGCCAAATAGATCTTCAATGCGCTCTTGCGGCGTAGCGCTTTTTACGATGGCAAACATATTTCCCCCATTCGTGTACTCTGTTGAAACAGGAATATGCTCTACGCCCAATCCCTTAATCCTGTGGAGCGTAAGCACATAATCAACTCTGTATTCTTTGCTGTCCTCAAAAGTGAGCCACATCTTGCCTTGATTGTTGTATCGTTGTATCCCGAATAATGCCGATCCGGCCACTCCGCAGGCCAGCAGGAAAAAAATAATAATCCAAAGTTTAACCGGATTCTTCTTATTGCGGTTGTCTATTCCGTTTTTATAGACATCGTAAACTTCCTTTTCATATTTTGTATTGCCTTCTGAATTATAATTTCGCACTGCCTCGTTCCATGGCCTCCAGTAACGCTTTCCACTGTCAGTAATGCCTTGCGCCTTGTGATAAAGCCAGCGCACGCCCCAATAAATGCTCTGCTCTGGTTTGGCGGCATTGGACTCTCCATGATAATCAAGAACTTCTTGCGCGCCTTCGGCGTTTAATTCGTATTCTCTGGCAACCTTTTTTGTTATGGGACTAACCCAGCCATCATTATTCAGCGTGTGAATAGCTGGATTGCGAATGTCTCCGACCTGCATGATGTCCGGATATGGCTCATTGGCGCCCTCGTTCTGGCCCATGCCGGTTTCTATGTAAATCATGGCTTTTACAAGATTCGGGTCAAGCGGTTCTGGCGGCGGATATTTCTGTAATAAAAATTTATTATTCCATTCCTGAACAGATTCTTCTATGTCATTGTTGTATTGATTGTAATTCTGACCACTCGGCCCTGGATTATATGTCTTAATGGCCGTTTGAATTGGTTCGGTTTCTGCCGATACTTCAAGTTTAAACGAAACAAATTCCGCAGTTGGTGTTTTGTCGGACCATATTTCTACATAGTGCAGTTTCTGAACCTCTAAATTTTCTTCAAATGTTTTTTCCGATGTCTCGCTTCCAAAAAACTTTTTAATGACACTTGAAGCAAATATCCAGTTGTGGTGCAAAATTGACGATTTATTTTTCTTGATTTTGCCGTCAACAATAATCTTTATGTCGTCCCCGTCAGGAAATCTCCAACGCGTTTGCGCTTTGACAGTAAATGATTTCAAGCCCGCATCCATTAACACAAAAGTGAGCCACGGCTTATTGTTCTCGTCTTCTGCCTGCTGGTTCAAATCAAATACCACATGCGACGGATCAACGATGACTTGCACGCTTACTTGTTCAACAAGCGCGCCTTGGTCCGGGATTAACGAGATGGCATGCTCACCTGCTTTGAACCGGCCAATAAAATGAACTGTTTTTAAAGTATTGCGCGATTTTCCACCTGAAAAAGCGGCTGGCGAGTCAAAGTAGCGTTGTGGATTATTCAGCTTGGGAAACTTTTCTCCGTCAATCTCAACCCTTAAATCTTCATCATCAGTAACGCCTCCGCCACGCTGTTTTTCGTCTCGCGCTCTGGCTGTAACTGATAGCGCATACCATCCTGAAGCGCCGATATCAAACGGTAATGACAGTATCTTTGATATTTTTTTTGGTTTTGTTAGTAATTCCTGCATATTCAGAATAATAATCTTAGCTGTTTTTTATTTATTTGCTTCGGACAAAGCCCTAAAGTTATTCCGGCTCACCACTTTCCTGCCGGTCTTCTTCTCCAATTCCAGACGCGCATTTTTCGCTATTCGTCCGCCTTTCTTGGCCGGTATTTTATTTTCTTTCAAACCTTTAGACTCCATTGTTTCCGCGATTTGGCGGGTGGAAAGTTCGGCCAAGGCCGTGAAAACTAATTCAGCGTCCGACATATGATCCCGGAGATTCTCTTGTTTAAGATTTTTCAGTCCTTTATGTTCTTTAACTGATAAATCGCTCCACTCTTGATGGATGATATTAGTCAAAATAGCGTATTCGTCTTTTTCTTTAACTTCATTGTTTTTCCAGTAATCCGTCAGCTTGTTCCTGATTTCCTGGCCCATCATCCTCTGCTGGATCCATTTTTCGCTCCGGCCCATTCTCTGCCAATAAGCCCGCGAACGATTTAAGGACTTTTCAGGGTCATTTATCTCCTCTATCCTCTCATACCCCACCCGCGCCAGCCAGAGCTTGAACGGCTCAGCGTTTGGCGAGGGAATGGATTGAATAAGACGAAGTATTACTTCTGTATCAGCCACATCAGTAAGACGCATTTTTCCGTCAGGAGCTTCCATTTTCAAACCGTTACATTTTGTAACGGTTTCACTGGAACCCTCGTCAATCAAGCGTTTTTTCAGCACGCGCCAATATACCTGCGGATTATCACTCTTTGTCAGAGCCGCAACAATATCAACCACCGAAAAATACCACTTTTCTTGTTTTTCATCCCAAAGACGACGGATTTTTCTGCCTTCAAAAATGGCTAGTTTTTTTGATTTTAAGAGTAATTCTGACATGTTTAAAAAACAATTTGCAGGATTTATCCATATGGCTCTTCTTCCTTGCCAATAAAAAATATTTCAATCAAAACAACAAGAACAATCAAGATACATATATTCCACCAAGTCAGCAATTCAAACCGCTGAAGATAAAGCGCCAAAACGACCGCGATTGAAAGAAATGATGCCTGCCGCAAAGACACTGCAGCCGGCCTATCTCGCTTATACAGACGGCGGCCGGAAAGCATAAGCGTGCCCAACAGCGCCCACAAAAACAGCAGCAACGCGGCTGTAATAAAAACAAAACCTGTCCATTGCGCGGTTCTAGGATCAACTTTCATGAGCCCAAACAGCAATAGCCCGGCAAAAATGACGGCTGTCAACAACATGCTAATGAGGGCGTTTTTGTTTTTCATATCTTTTCCTGGATGAATTTTTTAACTTTGCCCGCCGCCGCATGCTTGGTGTTCTTTAAAATGGCGATTCCGGCTGATTCGTCTTCTTCGGCTTTCGCAAGCCACTGTTTAGCGTGATCTATTGGTTTTTTCATACAGGACTTTGCCTTTTTTAATAATATCGCGGATAAAAAAATTGCCGCCTTCAATGCTCCGCTTCACCAGATCAGGAGTATACACGATCAAATCAATCGGCACGGTTCTACCCCACAGCGCACTGTCAATCTTCTCGGACAATTTACTGGTGCTTTTGGTGTTTTTCACAACAAACAAATCAATGTCGCTGTCTTTATTCGGTTTGCCCCACGCGTGCGAGCCGAACAGAATCACCTTCTCTGGTTTGAATTTAGCAACTATGATCTTGGTAAAATCCTTGATTGCGGTTTGTTTTTCCATTGGAGTCATAATATTTATATCATACTAAAAACTTATACCATATTTTCTCTCTATGGTTCCCATCTTGGTGTTGTTTCTTTTTCTGCGGATAATGGTCTTGGTCATATTGGTTCTATTGAATAATTAACTGAAAGGAAATGAGAAGGTGCTCACGAATAAATAAAGAAGAAACATGGGAAAAGCGAGAAAGAATATCAACGCAAAATTAATAACCGCCAAAAGCTTCGTGCCTTCTATGTACTTTAAAAAAACAATTATAGCTGATACTAAGGATGCAATAAAAGAAATAATGACCAAACTCACAACCGGAATGCTAAAAATTACATCAAGAGGATCGTAGAACGCCGAAACCGGCGGATTGGACAACACAGCCACCAAAGCCAAAATGCCTATCACATTGCAAAGTAATAATAATTTGCAGAACTTGCGCATTTTCAAGCGAAAGCCAGTATCATCCTGTCTTACTTGACTTAAAGTTGTCTTGCCTTTTTTGAATACAACGCGCATAACAACCACCACAATGGCTGTTATAACAATAGTGCCCATTATTTCTAATATATTTAAAGAATCCATAAAATTGATATTAATTACAGACAATTTTATTATACCACATTTTGGCCTTATAACAAAATTTATCCAAAATCCCTAAACTCGTCGCAATAATCGCAGAAATGCTGTTTTGGATTAACAGAAAAATTATGGGATTTGATTTTTTCAATGGTCTCAATTATCCATTCGCGGACTTCTTGCTTTTCTTTTTCAGTTCCCACAAACTCTATCTGCTCACCTTGATCAAGATAATAATAGATAAGCTTTTCCACTTTTTCGCGGAACACCTCTTCTGCCGCGATTTGGTATATAAGAAGCTGGCGCTTGTCTGCTAAAGACAACTTTCCGTTCTTTGGGACAGAGCCGGTTTTGTAGTCAACAATGCGCACTGATATATCTTTTTTCTCAGACGGACAAATGTCCACCCGGTCCATTTTGCCCAGGATAGTATATTCCCCAACGCGTAATTTAAAGCTTCGCTCTAATGCTTTTACATTAGGAATAGTATTCTCGGATAGCTGGGTATAAAAATTTTTAAGCGCGGTTTTGCCTTTTTGCTTGTATTTTTTCTTTTGATGTTCATCATCATACCAATCATCAAGCCAATTTTTTTCGTAGAGGGAGAAGAGGTCGTTGAGAGGAACTCCGATGTCCGCGCCACTATCGTCACCCTGAACTTGTTTCAGGGTCTCCGTGTTAGATGCTGAATCAAGCATGCCCTGAACTTGATTTATGGATTCAGCATGACGATTCAATCCGCCAAACAAATCCGCTTGATGAGAATGGCTTTTTTGCGAAATCAATTGCATAAACTGCTGTAAAGTAGAGTGCATAGTTGTTCCATACGAAAACACAAATTTGCCCGGCAAAGGAACTTTCAGCAAAAATTGCATTTTGTACGCAAACGGGCATTCATCAAAAATCTTTAATTGCGTAAATGAAAACATTCTCGGCAGAACTACTTTAAATTCTTTTTTCTGGGTGAATCCACGGGTGGACATGAATGCTTTATTATCCGCGCCTAAAATATCCTTGCTCACAGAAAAAGACGGATGCACTTCAGCAAGCTCCAGTAAAAATCGGGACAACTTTTTCTTCTGCGTTCCGCCATAGTTTTCCGCGGACGTGAAAAACAATCCATTTTTTGCGCGGGTAATGGCAACATAAAAAAGACGGCGCTCTTCCTCAATGTGAATATCCCCTTCTGGCAAAACCTCTTTTACTAAATCATCAGGAATTTTAATCTGTTCCGAACGCTCAATTGTGGGAAATCTGCGATCCACAAGATTGCCTACAAACACATATTTAAATTCCAATCCCTTGGCGCTATGCACAGTCATTACTTTCACCATTTCAGGGCCTAGCTCTGCGTCTATTGGCAAACTTCCAGCATCACCTGAGGTAATTTCCTGCTCCAAAATATCCACCATATCATGCACCCGAGCGTCTGGCACTGATTTTTCGATTGTCTTAAAATGATCATACAGCGCTTTTAGCAAACGGAATTGATCCTGGGACTCGCCATCTGGCAAGCTGGTTAAATACTGCATATATCCTTGATTCATCCAATCCAATAGAAGATTAGTTGGCTTATCCTGCTTTGCTTTTTCGCTATAGGACGATATCCACGCGCGAAGCTTATCAATTTCAGTTAAAGAAACATCATTTGAAACCCCGCACATCTGAGGTTGCTGAATTGCTGAATACAATGAAACGCGCTTTTTATGGGCATGATGATTCAGCTTCACAATATCTTCTGACGCGATATTTAAAAACGGCGCAGACAATAATCGAAAAAGAGCGCGTGATTCATGATAATCATCCAACACTTTGAAGAATGCCAAAATGTTCATGCTGATTGATGTTTTGTATAGCCCGATCGCGGAATAATTCTGATGCGGAATGTTTGCCATTGCCAGCATGTCTGCGAATTCTTCTGCCTGCGAGTTGGCGCGCACTAAAATCGCGAAATCATTCCAAGTCGCGGATTTGTCTTTTTCTTTAAGCGACAAGATAGTTTCCGAGATAACTTTGGATTCTGAGGATGCGTCCTTACAATGCAGATGCTCTACATGCGCCTTTTCTTTGGTATTTGCAATGAGTTTTTTGTCTATTGTTTGATTCACCTCCAACCGATTCGGATTGTTCAGCTGTATAAAATCATACGCGCTATCAAGAATTTCTTGGCCTGATCGGTAGTTGCGGATTAAAGATACTTTTGCCACATCTTTGTAATCTTTTGAGAATTGAATCACATTTGACATGCTTGCTCCACGGAACCGATAAATTGACTGGTCATCATCCGCCACCACTGTGATATTGTTCTGCGGAAGCGCCAGCATGCGCACTAATTCATATTGCGCCAAGTTTGTATCCTGAAATTCATCAACCAAAATATATTTGAACTGTTTTTGATATTCTTTCAAAACATTCGGACGCTCACGGAAAAGCTGTAAACAATAATTTATCAAATCCCCAAAATCCATTTTATTGTTCTCATGAAGCAGTTGCTGATATGTATGATACGCGTTCGCGATTTCTATGACGCGCCTCTTCTCTTCCTCTCCCCCTGCCAAGGGGGAGCTGGAGGGGGTTATGCCTTTGCTTCTTTTGCCGCCAGACGCCTCCATCCCATCACCAGACAACTTCAACCCTTCCGCGTATTCAAGATATTTTTCCGGGCTAATTTCTTCGTCTTTCAGCCGCGAAAAATGCGT
>Ga0210050_1005256_pt1 | contig 10304 bp, 9 predicted proteins | sample CryGey132114_all_FD_185463 | JGI IMG/M metagenome (GOLD analysis project Ga0210050, IMG submission 185463) | Groundwater microbial communities from aquifer - Crystal Geyser CG22_combo_CG10-13_8/21/14_all (SPAdes) (version 2) | ecosystem: Environmental > Aquatic > Deep subsurface > Groundwater ...
AAAGCGTCAAAATCCACTGCAAAGCAAAAAGGCCCACAAAAGTAACAATTGACTGCATGGCGTGGAATTTAACCGTCGGGTCTTTTTCCAAAATCAGAAAAATTATTCCGGTTACCGGGCCTAACACATAGGCTAAAGCGCTGGCGGTTTCTTTTTTAAGTCCTGTTCCTTTCATTCTTTCTCACCCCCCTTCGCCAAGGCTTCGGGGGGCAGGCCCCCTTTCACCTATTTATCATGTTATCATAGTCAAGAGTGAAAAAGCACTGGCTAATTTTGAACATTACCCTAGATAACATGCCGGCCAAAGACCGAGAGAAATGCTTTTCTTGCTCCGCCCAAGTCCGCGACTATCGCGGACAAATACCCTTTCCCTTGTGTAAAATTGCCAGATTTCAAAAAGAACTTGGGGGAAAACCTAGGTTGGGACAATTAGCAGAAAGGGGGATGGAGACCAACCTTGTCCCCAAAAATTGCCCGAACGGATATTAAAAAAGTGAGGTTTGGGCGGAGGAGGGTTTACCCTTCGTAGCTTTAGCGAAGGAGGGCCAGATTTTAACTTTCCCGAAAACGCCGTCAAAGCCCGGCTCAATGACAATATCACCGCTTCGAACTTTGGCAATGGCTTCGGCTACTTTTTCTCCTGCGACTTTCTGAATTCCACCGATCTCGGTTTCAAGAAGAATTTTAAACTCGCTACCGAAATTATTGAATAATAATTCATAACTCTTAACTACTTTCTGGCTACCTACTCCCACTCCATACACTTCAGCCAGAATCTCCATTAAGGGCACCAATGTCACGTAGGGCGGTTTTTTCTTTCCTTGAAAATAAATCCAGCGTACCCCGGATTTATCTTTCTTTGTTTCCGTTTCTACTTTGACCTTGGCCAAGTTTTCTACCCGGCTCATTACTCCGGGAGTTAGACTCTTGCCGCAAACCGGGCAAATTGTGCCCTTTTTTTTAATTTCCTCGGGGGAGCAAACAATTCGACAATCCCGGTGGCCGGAATAATGATATTTACCTTCTTCGGGATAAAACTCAATCGTGTGGGCAATATTAAGTTTCCTCACGTTCTCGTAATTGATCGCCGGCAATTCAAACACCGTTGCTTCGCGGCCGATCTTGGCCGGAGAGTGAGCATCGGAAAAAGAAACGATCGCCCGATTTTCTAATTCCTCCATCCGCCAATTCATAGCCGGATCGTTGGATAAGCCGGTTTCCACGGCAGGAATGTCTTTAGCCAAATCCCCAAAAGCCTCTGTCAAACTATCGTAGCCGCTGTTTTGCCCGTAAATTCCGAACCAGGGTGTCCAGGCATGAGCGGGAATAATTAATGCTTTGGGGTTGGCGTCCAGCGCAATCTGGGCAACATCACGCAGCGTCAAACCCATAATCGGTCTGCCGTCGGAAAAAAGATTGGCTCCCCGCGATGTCAGCTTGCTATTAAACTTTTCCACATCGGAGATTTTAGGCAAAAAAACCAAAATATGAACCCTCCGGCCTTGGCCCTGATCCGAATAAATGCACGAGATTTCAGTGGTTAAGAGAAAGCGTACTTTCCCGGTCCGCAGGCGGTAAACACCGCTTTCGGTTTCTTCTAAATTGCTTTTTATCTCTCTAAACCACATCGGGTGGGTAAAATCGCCGGTGCCGACCAACCCGATCCCCTTCTTAACCGCCCATTCGGCGATTGTCGAAAGAGTCATCTGCCCACTCACCGCCCGAGAATATTTGGAGTGAAGATGCAAGTCGCTAATTACTTTCATTATGAAAACTAATGACATCCTCCCCGCTCTAAAGAGCGGGGTATCCCTCCAAAGGAGGATGACATATCAGCGTTCAATTCATCTCCGCAGTAAACTGCGGAGTGTTCTTGAATGCTGTCATAAACTTCTTCATGCTTCCCGATTCTTAACAGATATATTTTGCTTTTCTCAATATACAAAAGGATTCGAATGTCGCCCGTAACCGAGATTGACCATTCACCTTCACCCGAAAGTTTGTGTAACCTTAAAGACGGATGGTCTATATCTTTCAGGAGCAATTTAAGAGTTTTCGAGATCTTTAGTTTTACTTTAACGTTACGGGAAGTAATTTTTTCGAGCCCTTTTTGATACTTTTTCGAAAGAACCAGTTCGTACATCAATAATCATTATATCGAATTAAAGTAGTTGTCTATATCATTAGTGGACCGAAGTATTTTTGCCCTTCCTGTTTTTTCGTCAATTTTAGCTTCTTTTATCATTAAGTCGTATTTAACCCTAGTAATCAGACTCCGAAGGGAATCCCTTATTAAATCGCTAAAAGAGGCATAATAACCTGCCCCGACTAGTGTGTCGGCTTCTTTCTTAAGTTGTTCCGGTAAAGAAATGTTAATCGTAGTCATACAACAATAATACAATATTTATACAACTTGTCAAGGTCGTGTACGGGACCAGTACTTTTTCGACATTCCTCCTTTCTGGATAAGGTAGTTGAGAGGTGTCATATAGTTTAGAGCCTGATGGACTCTTTGTGAGTTAAAGAATAGCAAATATTGAGAGAGTTTCAAGGAGAATTCTTGAGGGTTGTGGATTAAGTGCAAGTTTTGGTCAATAAAATCTTCCTGAATGGTGCGGTTGAATCTCTCGATCACCCCGTTAATCTTCGGGCATCTGGGATAGATAAAAAGATGGGTGACGCCTAACTTTTTAAGGTATGTTTCAAACTCGCCTAAAAATTCCAATCCGTTGTCTGTTTGGACTGATTTAATTAAAAATGGACAGACAAATAAAAGCTTTTTAAAAAAGTCGACGGTATTACCCGAATTTAAGTGCTTGTAGGGCAGGGACAGAGCAAACTTACCTTTAGTGTCGATGGCGTCATATAAGTAATATCTGACTCCGTCTACAAGCCTCACCACCGTATCCATTTGGATGTAGCCAAAATCAGTGGGCTTGGGAGAATACCTGACCCTTAATCTTTTTACTTTGTGTCTGTTTGTGGCATATTTTGAGGCTGGATTATGATACATCCTGCCGGCTTTCTGGTAGAAGAGTTTGTAAAACTTAATCAGCCTGCCCACTTTTGCCTCTGAATAAATAGGCAGCCCTTTTTTTAAGCAATAAGCATCTAAGATTGGCTTAATCTTTCTTTTACCTAAATTGGGATGATCTTCTCTGAGGGCTTTAAGGAAAATAAGCACCTTTGAATCAACTTGAATAGACCTCACTCTTCTAGGGGCAGTTGAATAAGGTTTAAGAGATGATAGGTTGCCTTTTGACCCGTTCAATCTTTTTCTCCAGATATAGATAATCTTTCGATCTACCCCGAAGGCTTCTTTCGTAGCACGCTCACCGTAGGTATGATAGAAATTAATCATTTTAAGTCTCTCTTTAGCTACAGTTGAAATATCAAATCTTCTCAAATGAGAAATCATGTTTCTCACCTCCTTTGTAGGAGCTATTTTAAAGAATATGGAGTGGCCTGTAGTTGGAGAATCTACCAGTCCCACAAAACTACTTAATGTCGAATATGTATCTGATCCTGTTCAGACTTAAAATTCATATATGTCATTTTTTCAAACAATGGTTGATATTTTTCTGCATCTGGATAAAAATTTGGCGATGGTGATCGGACAGTATGGGACGTTTACCTACGGACTTCTATTTTTGGTTATCTTTTTGGAAACCGGGTTTGTGGTCACCCCTTTTTTGCCGGGCGACTCTTTAATTTTTGCCGCCGGAGCACTTTCGGCCACCTCACCACTTAATATCTGGTTACTTTATATCTTGTTCTGTCTTGCGGCGATTGCCGGCGACACTGTCAATTATTGGGTGGGCCGCTTTATCGGCCCGAAAGTTTTTGAGGGAAACCACAGGTTTGTCAAAAAAGAATATTTACTAAGAGCCCAAAAATTCTATGACAAATACGGCGGCCAGGCGATTACTTTGGGTCGGTTTGTCCCGATTGTCCGGACTTTTGTTCCGTTTGTAGCGGGTGTGTCCAAAATGTCCTACAAACATTTTATTTTTTATAACATTTTAGGCGGGATTTTGTGGGTATCGCTTTTTTGTTTAAGCGGATATTTCTTCGGTAACTTACCTTTTATCAAAGCCAACTTTTACTATGCGGTCTTGGCCATTATTCTAATTTCCCTAATCCTAATGGTGTATGAATTCTTAAAGTCCCGCCAGGAGATTCCGACCAGTCATTGAAGAGGGTTTGGCCAAACCTAAAAGTCCCAAAATGGTCGGGGCAATATCAGCCAGGATTCCCGATTGAAGCGTCTGGCCTTTACCCAATAAATCTTTGGAAATCACTATAAAAGGGACGGGGTTGCCGTTGTGTTGGGTGTCGATTTGGCCGGTTTGATTATTAATCATTTCCTCAACGTTGCCGTGATCGGCGGAAATTATTAGAGTGCCGCCGTCAGCCATAACCGAGTTGGAGATTTTACCCAAACATTCATCCAAAGTTTCGCAGGCTTTCACGGCCGGGCCGATACTGCCGGTATGGGCAACCATATCGGGATTGGCAAAATTCAGCAGAGTAAACGCATAGTCGAAAGCGCCGGATAATTTATCTGTTAAAGTTTGGGTAATTTCATAAGCCGACATTTCCGGTTTTAAATCATAAGTTGGGACATTCGGGGAAGGTATAATCAAGCGCTCTTCGGCCGGAAAAGCATTTTCTCTTAAACCATTGAAGTAATAGGTGACAAATCTTTCTTTTTCACTTTCGGCGATCCTTAATTGTTTTAGGTTGGCTTCAGAGATAACCCGGCCCAGGGGCATTTCCACTGCTTCAGGTAAAAAGGCAGTTTTAATTCCGGTCGAAAGTAGGCTCTTGCTGTACTCGGTCATGGTTACAAAATATAAATTTTGCAAAAAAATCTTACGGTCAAAAACTTTTTGGTAATGAGAAATTTTGGCTAAAAGATGAGTTTTCTCGTATTTCTCCAAATAAGGGTCAAAGTCCAGAAACAAAGATTCGTCACGAAAATCTTGGGCAACAAAAGCGGCGGTCAGCTGTCTGGGACGGTCGATCCGAAAATTGAAAAAAACTACCGCGTCGTTATCTTTGATTAGACCTATGGGTTTACCGGCATTATCGCTTACCAACGCCGGTTCGACAAATTCGTCGGTTTTCCCTTTTTTATATGATTTTTCAACTGCTTCTTCCGGAGTTTTAACTAATAAGCCAATTCCTTCTGTCAAAGCACGGTAGGCTATTTCGGTCCGGTCCCAACGCCGGTCCCTGTCCATGGCCCAGTACCGGCCCATTATCGACGCGATCTGGCCCACTTTTTCTCTGTCTAAAACCTCACGGATTTTTTTGAGGTACTGAATGGAAGATGTCGGTGGAGAATCCCGACCATCGGTGAATAAATGTAAAAAAACATGATTAGTTAAGTTTTCTCTGGCGCAGAGTTGAATCAGGGCATAAAGATGATCGAGGTTGGAGTGGATGCCTGAAGCCCCGATTAAACCCAATAAATGCAGATTGGAGTTATTTTTTTTAACATGCGCCACAGCTTTCAAAAAGACCGTGTTCTGAAAGAATGAGCCGTCGGCAATGGCGGTATTAATCTTTTGTAAGTCCTGGTAGACAATCCGACCCGCGCCGATATTTAAATGCCCGGTTTCACTATTGCCGGCTTCCCCCCGCGGCAGGCCCACCGCTTCTCCAGCGGCCAGGAGCTGAGTGTGAGGATAGGATGCCCAGAATTTGTTAAAGTTAGGTATGCTGGCCCGGCTGACGGCGTTGCCCGGCCCGGGTGCGGCTAAACCCCAGCCGTCCAAGATTACCAAACAAACAAATTTAGCTTGGGAATAATTCATTTTCGATTGATGTAAGCCGATTGTATTTAGCCACGCGCTCACCTCTGGCGGGGGCTCCGAATTTAAGATAATCTGCCGTGACCCCAACGGCAAAGTCGGCGATAAATGAGTCATTGGTTTCGCCGGAACGGTGCGAGACGATAATTTTCCACCCTGCAGCGCGGGCTAATTTGATTACGGCCAGGGTTTCCGTAATTGTTCCTATCTGGTTTGGCTTAACCAGAAGGCCATTGCAAGCTTTCTCGCTGATCGCTTTTTGGACCCTTTTGGGATTAGTAGCCAACAGGTCGTCTCCGACAATTAAAATTTGATTTTCAAATTGGGCCGTAAACTTTTTCCAACTTTCCCAGGCATCTTCGGCAAAGGGATCTTCAATTACGGCTAAATGGTACAGGTCATTGATTGATTTGTAGTATTCGGCCAGCCCATCGTCACTTAAAGGCGCGGATTTATCCCGGATTTGATATTGATTGTTTTTGAAAAAGGAACTGGCCGCCACGTCCAAACCCAAGAAAACATCCACTCCCATAGAATAGGTGGTTTCTTTTACCGAGGAAACAAAAACTTCCAAGGCGTCTACGTTGGTAAAAAGGTTGGGGGCAAACCCGCCCTCATCCCCGACCGAATGAATTGCCCCCCGCCTTTCCAGATTCGCCCCGATGGCATGGTAAATCTCAACTCCGGCCCGAAGTCCATCCCTAAAGGTTTTATGTGCCGCGGGAATGATGAAAAATTCCTGAAAATCAAGGTTACCCGCTCCGTGTTTGCCGCCATTAATCATATTAAAAAGCGGAGTGGGAATTTTTGTGATTCGGCCCCCCCCTGTTTTTTGGGAAAGCTGATTAATCCAGTTGTAAAGGACTAAATTTTGGCTGGCGGCTGCCACCTTAGCGACAACTTCGGAAACGGCCAGAATGGCGTTGGCCCCTAATTTTGATCGATTTTCAGTTCCATCTAATTTAATCAATTTTGCATCAATCTCATCCTGTTTAGTCGGATCCAGATTTGTCAAGGCAGGACCTAAGATTTTGTTGATATTTTCCACTGCTTTTATAACCCCTAAGCCCTGGTAACGGGTGGGGTCAGCGTCTCGCAGTTCAACCGCTTCGTAACTGCCGGTGGAAGTACCAGCGGGAACCGAAGAAACCGTAACCTGTCCGGAATCAAGCCTGCAGGCGGCTTCTACCGTTGGGATTCCCCGCGAGTCTAAAATTTCCCGTGCCCAAATTTGTTTAATCTTACTCATATCTTCTTTTCCGCCTCCACAATTGCCTCTTTAATCCGGTAAACCGCGTCGGGGTTAACCGAAATACTGCTGATTCCTATTTTAACAAGTTCTTGGACAAAATCCGGGTATTCGCTGGGCGCTTGGCCGCAAATAGAAACCGTCACCCCGGAAGCGTGGCATTTTTTAACGACTCTTTTAATCGCCCATAAAATTGCGGGAGATCTTTCGTTGAAAGATTGAGCCACTTCGGGATTATCCCGATCTGCGCCTTCGGTTAACATCGTTAAATCATTCGAGCCGATGGAAACTCCGTCAAGGCCAATTTTGATAAAATCGTCTATAAGAATTACGTTGACAGGTAACTCCACCATCATCCAGAATTTAAAACCGGAATTTTCAAAAAGGCCCGCTGAAGCAACCAGTTTACGGACTTTTTTCAATTCCTCCGGTGAGCGGACATACGGGATCATTAAGTGTAAGTTCTCATACCTTTTGCGGGTCTTCTTAATTGCCTCAAGCTCAAGATTAAAAACCTCAGGGTTGGCAATATACCTTAAAGCCCCCCTGAAACCCATTAAAGGGTTAGGTTCTATCGGCTCCCAATATTTGCCCCCGGCAAGGGCTCGATATTCATTGGTTTTAAAATCTGTTGTCCGGTAGATAACCGGTCGGGGGTAAAAGGCTTTAGCAAAAATATCTAAACCCGATGTTAATTTCTCCACAAATTGTTCCTGTTTTTTTAGCTTGATTGCTTCCTTGGGATGAATACCGATCCCGGCAATTATAAATTCTGCCCGCAACAGTCCCACCCCGTCCACCAGCAGTTTAGAGACAGTCTTTGCTTTTTCCGGCTCGCCCAAATTAACGTAAAGTTTAGTGGCGGTTTTGGCATGAATAAGTTTTTGGGTAGGGAGAAACTCTTCCTTTTTAATAGTTTTTTTTCCCAGATAAATTTCGCCGATTTCGCCGTCAACCGTAATCTCTACGCCGTCCTTAAGTTGACTGGTCGCGGTTTTGGTGCCGACGATGCAGGGAACACCCAACTCTCTGGAAACGATCGCTGCGTGCGAAGTTAAACCCCCTTCATCAGTGACCACAGCCGCGGTCTTTTTCATGGCGGGCACATAGTCTGGAGAGGTCATTTTAGCCACTAAAATATCACCTTTTTGTATTTTTTTCAGTTGCCGGGTATGGGAAATAATCTTTACCGGACCGGTAGCAATGCCTGGTGAGGCCGGCGCGCCGGTTAAAATAGGGGTCAGGCCGGTTGGTTTTGAGCCTTGAGTCTTGAGCTTAGAGCCTAGTGTCGTCACCGGTCGGGTTTGGACGATATAGAGTTTGTTTTTTTCCTTTGCCCATTCGGCGTCTTGGGGAAAGAAGTAATGCTCTTGCAGCTTTTGCGCGTATTTGGCTAAAGTGATTATCTCCGTGTCGGAAATTTTCTGTTTATCCCGAAGCTTCTGAGGAATTTTTACTTCTTTAGTTTCTGTCCCTACCTTAGTAAGCATTATCTGCTGCTCGGAGATTTCTTTGAAGAGAATTTTAAAAGTATCTTTTTGGACAACGTATCTGTCAGGAACAACCGAGCCCTGAACAATCAGCTCCCCTAAGCCCCAGACTGCCTCAATCACAATTTTATCCTTTTCGTTGGTGACCGGATCAACGGAGAAGGCCACTCCCGAAACTTCTGACTGAATCATTTTTTGAACTGCCACCGAAATTTTAACCTTTTCGTGAGGGATTTTATTATCCACCCTGTAAAAAATAGAACGGGCGGTAAAAAGCGAAGCCCAGCATTCACGAATCGCCGAAAGTAAATTAGCCTCACCCTTAACATTTAAAATGGTCGTGCCCATACCGGCAAAAGAAGTTTTGGGCATATCCTCGGCGGTGGCCGAAGTTCTGACCGCCACCAGCGCGTTTTTAAAATGACCGGAAAGTTTTTTATAAAACCTAACCGCCTCTTTGACAATTTCTGTCGGAATTTCGCCTTTTTTAATATAGTTTTGAACTAGGCTGGCTTCACGGCTTAGAGCTTCCGGATCGTTTACGTTGAGCTTTTTTAAAATTCCGTAAATCTTTTCAGAGAGTTTATTTTCTGTCAAAAATAGTTCGTAAGCATTTATGGTTAAACAAAATCCGTTTGGAACGGGGAATCCGGCTGAGATCATCTCCCCTAAATTTGCTCCCTTGCCGCCGACTAAAGAAGTATCGTCTTTGCGGATTTTTGATAGAGGTAATATTAATTCGTGGGCAGAACTCATGCTTTAATAATAACACAGAAGCCAACTTCAATATACTACAAACTAATACTTGTACACCCCCGGGGTGTATGATTGATATATAAGTATGGCTTCACGAAAATATCCTTTTGTCACTGATTACTTCTACCATATTTTTAATCGAGGCGTTAATCACGTATCAATATTCAACGACAAAACCGATAACATCCGATTTATAAATCTTTTAAAATTTTATAATTCAGTTGAATACCCAATAAGGTTTTCAAAATTCATGCTTTTGAGTCTTGACCAAAGAAAAGAAATCTGGAACCGAATAAACAAGTCTCAAAAATATTTAGATATTATTTCTTATTCTTTAATGCCCAATCACTTTCACTTATTGACAAAGCAAAACATTGATAAAGGAATTACGATATTTTTATCGAATCTTCAAAATAGTTATACAAAATACTTCAATACTAAATATTCCAGAGAGGGACATTTGTTTCAAGGCCCGTTCAAAGCCATTAAAATTGATTCCGAAGAACAACTTCTACACGTTTCCAGGTACATACATCTTAACCCTTATTCCTCAGGTATTGTAAGGAATATTACTGACTTGAATAATTATGAATGGGCCTCTTTTCCAGAGTATATTTCAAATTTACCATTTGAGATTTGTAAAAAAGAAATTGTTATGTCCAAATTCAGGGATAAACAGAGTTATAAAGATTTTGTTTACGATAATGCAGACTATCAAAAAAGGTTTGAGGAGATCAAACACCTGGTTGCGGAATAATATACATACACCCCTGGGGTGTATTATTAACATCTATTTTCCTAGGGGTTGGCCAAGCTTATTTTTAAAATAGTCAACCCAGGGAAGAGGCCCCGGGTTTTGTTTGTAAAGGATTGATAAATAGAAATTAACGAAAGCTCCGAATTGAATCAGCTCAAAAACCTGGGTTAATTTAGTTTTAGATTTGGGTTTAAACACAAATGTTTCAACATCGTGTTTTTCAACAACATCTT
>Ga0210050_1005259_pt1 | contig 10299 bp, 9 predicted proteins | sample CryGey132114_all_FD_185463 | JGI IMG/M metagenome (GOLD analysis project Ga0210050, IMG submission 185463) | Groundwater microbial communities from aquifer - Crystal Geyser CG22_combo_CG10-13_8/21/14_all (SPAdes) (version 2) | ecosystem: Environmental > Aquatic > Deep subsurface > Groundwater ...
GGCCGTTACAGCCGATCCAGCGGTCGAAAACTCAATTGACCGGGCGGAAATGACATTCTCGGTTCCAAGATTGAACCGATTTGGCTAACATCGGAGCCGAGTTTGGGGGTTATCTGGGGAATGTCGGTTCAACACATGCCGGTTAAACATCAGCCACTTCGCACATGAAGTGGCACGAATATTGCTGTGCCTATTATTGTATTCCATTCAGCCCAAATGGTTCGCCCGACGTGGACGCATTTAAGGAAATGAAAGAATGACTCTTACGTTGAAGCAGAAGCTTATCATCTTGGCGTCGTTGACCGCCATCTTCGCCGGTGTCATCGGCGCGACGGGATACTGGGGCATCAGCCGCCTGTCCCAAGGGATCACCGACCTGCTTGTCGCGAACAGCGCCCTGCGCAATCACCTGGAGGGTGACATGATGCACGACGCACTCCGAGGCGACGTGTTGGCGGCATTCGTCGCAGGGGATCGGGCGAATCAGGCGGAAAAGGATGGGGTTCGAAAGGATCTGAAAGAACACGCGAATCGGTTCCGGTCGCTATTGTCGGAAAACGACAAGTTGCCGCTCAGCCCCGCCGTCAAGAATGATCTTGCCGAAGCCGTGCCCGTGCTTGACGCCTACATTGCGAGTGCGGAAAGGCTGGTCGAACTGGCATTGTCCGATCGCAGCCAGGCGGAAACGGCGCTGCCGGAATTCACCAATGCCTTCAGCGCCCTCGAAGACAAGATGGAAAAACTTAGCGATATCTTCTCAACGGCGGCGGAACAAATTAAGGAAAAAGATCTCGCTTTGGGGCAACTGGCGACCAACCTCATTGTTGCCATCTCCATCGCCGCTGTTGTCGCAATATGCGTGGCAATTTCGCTCACGGCGCGATCGATCATCGTACCGCTGCAGCAAAGCGTCGCCGCCCTGTCGGCGATTGCCGCCGGCGACACCTCCGCGTCGGTTGATTACGTCAATTCGGACGAGATCGGAAAGGTCGCCCAGGCGGTAGAAGGATACCGCAGGCAGGTCATTGAGACCCATGCCCTGCAGGAACGGCAGGAGAATATGAAACTCCAGGCTGAAACCGAACGCCGTGACGCCATGAACCGGCTGGCCGCCCAGTTCGAGACCACCGTCGGCGGCGTGGTCACCCATGTCGGAGAGGCGGCGGACGGCCTGAGCATGTCGTCGGCGACCATGACCGCCGCCGCCGATCAGGCGGGCACGCAGGCGTCGGCCGTGGCCGCCGCGTCGGAACAGGCGGCCGCGAATGTCCAGACCGTCGCCTCGGCGGCGGAGGAGCTGTCGTCGTCGATCCAGGAGATCTCGCGCCAGGTCTCCGATTCGACCCGCATCGCGTCGGAAGCCGTGAGCGAGATCGAACAGACGACCACGATGGTCCAGAGCCTGACCGACGCGGCCAACCGCATCGGCGAAGTCGTCAACCTGATCACCGACATCGCCGAGCAGACCAACCTGCTGGCGCTCAACGCGACGATCGAGGCGGCGCGCGCCGGCGAGGCCGGCAAGGGATTTGCCGTGGTCGCCGCCGAGGTCAAGAACCTGGCCAACCAGACAGCCAAGGCAACCGATGAGATCAGCCAGCAGATTTCAGGGATCCAAACCGCCACCCGGCTGTCCGCGACGGCGATTTCCGGCATCAGCGCGACCATCGGGCGCATGAACGAGATCACCTCCTCGGTCGCCGCCGCCGTCGAACAGCAGGGCGCCGCCACGGCGGAGATCGCGCGCAACGTCGAACAGGCGGCGCTCGGCACGCAGGACGTATCGTCGAACATCCAGGGCGTGACCACGGCCGTTTCGGAGACGTCGAACGAATCCCGGCGGATCGAACTGGCGGCCACCGACCTGTCGGTCCAGGCCGCCCAGCTTCGGCAGTCCGTCACCGCATTCATGGCGGAAATCCGGGCCGAATGACCGAACCGCCGTCATACGGCCCCCAAAGACGCGGTATGGTTCGCGGGCCGCACATAGAGTAATGTTATAACATTTATTTAGACCTATTGCCTTGATATGCGAATCTTGATACGAAACTCGCGACGGTGCCCCGAGTTACGGGGGGTAAAAGGGTCAAGGTCTTGTGAATCTCCAGCGCGATTTGACGCGCCGACATGTCCAGGGGGCATTTTGTTCCGGCTTCTACGATACTTTTCGCTGACCAGTGCGTTCGCCTTCGTCCTTCTGGCCATCGTGCTCGCGGGCCTGTTCCACGCCCTCGGAATCCGGCAGGTGACGGAAGAAGTTCAGCGCGACAACCTGACCCTGTCCCGTGCGTTCGCCAACGCGATCTGGCCTCGGTTTTCGGACTACATAACGAAGACCGCACCCTCCACGGGCGAGGCGTTGCGCGCACGGCCGGAAACGGGCCAGATACTCGAAGTGGTCAGGGACTTGACCAGGGGACTCGATGTGGTTGCGGTCAAGATCTACCGCCTGGACGGGCTTACGGTCTTCGCCACGAAATTCGACCTGATCGGCTACGACAAGAGCAACGACCATACATTCGCCTTGACCGTGAACTCTCGAAACCCGCAGAGCGAATTCAGTTTTCGTAAGACGTTCAACGGCCTCGACGGGGTCCTGCGCGACCGCCACATTGTCGAATCCTACCTGCCGATCTGGAGCCCCGACGGGTCGGTCGAGGGTATTTTCGAACTCTACACGGATGTTTCCGCCGGGGTCGCATCGGTCATCACCCATACGACGTGGTTCTCGGCCGTGGTCATCGGGATTCTCGCTGTTCTGTACGTGGTTTTGTTCATCATCGTTCGGCGCGCCGACTTGGTCATCACCAGCCAGGCCCGCAAACTGGAAGCGGCGACGCAGTCCGCCGAACTGGCCAATCGCGCGAAAAGCCAGTTTCTTGCCAACATGAGTCACGAATTGCGGACGCCGCTGAACGCGATCCTCGGATTTTCCGAAATCATGAACGAACAGTACCTGGGGGCCATGGAAAACCCCAAGTACCGCGAGTACTCCCGCGACATCCATGTCAGCGCACGTCTGCTTCTCGAACTCATCAACGACGTGCTGGACCTGTCCCGCATCGAGGCGGGCAAGGTCTCCATCGAACGGGAACCCATTGAAGTTGACAAGATCGCCGACGAATGCGTTCGAGTCATGGAGTCCCTGGCGGCAAGAAAAGGCGTGACCTGCGGCGTCGACATCCAAGAGAGCCTGCGGCCGTTGGTTGCCGATCCCCGGGCGATCAGGCAAATCTTGCTGAATTTGCTGTCGAACGCCGTCAAGTTCACTCCCCAGGGCGGCAATGTCACGATCGCCGTCTCCGCGAACAATGCCAGGCACGTTCTTCAGGTCAGGGACACCGGCATCGGCATTCCCGGGGACAAGATAAATTCCCTCACCGACCCGTTCACCAAATTCGGCATGGAGGCCGTCGACAACCACGAGGGAATGGGCCTCGGCCTGGCTATTGTGAAGTCCCTGGTCGACCTGCATGACGGCGACATGACGATCGAAAGTGAACAAGGGGCGGGCACGATCATTACCGTGATCCTGCCCACGGCGATGGTGGCTAACTAACCAACCTCCGCGAGGCTATCGCCTCATGAACGGATTGGCGGTCCGTGCCGCGGCATGTCCCGACCGGGGGTTGCGCCGGCGTGCGGGCCCCGTGATACTTCCGGCGCCCTACTGCGCCGCCGCGCGCACGGGATAGAGGTGATCCATGAAGGCGGCCATGGCCGGAGAGCGGTAGCCGTCGCGCCGGCGGATGAACAGCGTCGTCACTCGCCCTTCGCGGGCCGGCAGGGCATGCAGGCGCACGCGGCCCCTTTCCGCCAGCTCCCGCGCGATGCCGCGCGGCAACAAGGTCACGCCGACACCCGCCGCCACGCAGCCCAGGATCGTTTCGATGGTGCCGAATTCAAGGGTGCGCAGGCCCGTCACGCCTCGCGCGGCCAGCACCTCCTCCAGCTTGCGGCGATAGGAGCAGCCGACCCGCAGGACGACGATCTTGACCTCGCCGTTTCGGGCAAGGGCGCGCAGATCCTCGACCCCCGGCGCGGTGACGGCAACCAGATCCTCGTGGAAAGCCGTCTCGGCAAGGATGTCCGGATGGTCCAGAGGGCCGCAGACAAAGGCCCCTTCGACCCGGTTCTCCAGAACGTCCTCGGTCAGTTCCGCCGTGGTACCCGTGCGGATCGCCAAGTCGACGCTTGGATGACTGCGCGCGAACCCGGTCAGGACCGGCGACAAATGCATGGCCGCCGTGGTTTCCAGGGAGCCGATGACCAGTTCGCCTCGCGGCACACCGTCGTCGGCCACGGCACGGCGCGCATCATCGATCAGCCGCGCCGCCGCCTTGGCGAAGGGCAGCAGGCGCTCGCCCGCCGGCGTCAGTCGCACGCCCCGCGAATGCCGCTCGAACAGCGCCGTTCCCAAGCCTTCCTCCAACACACGGACGCGCGCCGTCACGTTCGATTGCACGGTGTTAAGCTCAACCGCCGCCCGGTTCATGGCGCCGGTGCGGGCGACGGTCTCGAAGAGGCGGAGATCGGAAAATTCCATGTGAATCAATCTCATAATAAAAGATATAATTTTTGAATATATATCATGAATATTGATATCTTAAAAGCACGGCAACGTCGTCTCCCCGCCGCGCGCCTGGCATCCGCACCACCATCAGCGTGAAATTTTTGGTTCATCCGGTGATTCCGGAGAAGACGGTTCGGATTTTGAGGAAGAAGTATTGGTCGTCGCGGAATCCGTGGGCCATTCGCTTGATGACCTTGATCTCGTTGTTGAAGCCTTCGAGCAGGCTGGTGTGGAGCGACCATCTGGCATGGGCGACGATGCCCGGTAGGTAGGCTTGGAGCCTTTTGGCGAAGGCGACGAGCGGTTTGATGCCGCTGTCGATAGCGCGGGCGAACCAGCATTCCCAGGCGGTCCGGGCGTCCAGGATCGGCAGGTCGCGGAATCACCGGATGAACCCAAAAAAATCGGCCATCGTCCTGTCCCTTGGCCTTGAAATCAGCAGCGGAAATTCCGATATTGACAATCATTCGCAAGACAAATGATAATCATTTTCAAGATAGGCCTATCGCCGGGAACGCTCCACATGTACGTCTGCAATTGCAACGGAATCACCGAAACGGAAGTCAAGGAAGCGGTGCGCTCCGGCGCCCGGAAATGGGACGACGTGCATACGTACTTCGACTGCGCCCCCTGCTGTGGCAAATGCGAACGCGACATGGCCGATGCTATCCGCGAAGCGGACCGCGAACCCGAACCCGCCGCCGAACCCCTGTTCGGCGCGCCGGGCCTTGCCGTGGCGGGTTGACATGTTCCTGTGGCGCGCCCTCAAGCCCCAGGCCGTGCTCGCGGCCGTCAGCGCGATCTCGAAGGGCCGCGCCATCCAAGGAGGTCAGGCCACGTCGCCCAGGGACGGACGATCGGCGCCGACGGCGCCGCTGCGCTTCGCCAATCCCAGCGATCCCAACAGCCTGACCTAGATAAATCCTGTCACTTGATTAGCGGTGCCGCGGCGCGCGACGAGGTGTCTATCAGCGAAACGCAGTCGCCGCGCTTGCCGTCCCGGGCCTCGCAGGTCATGACGCCGTTCAGAAGGAAACGGCCGACGTTGGCGCATTGCACCCCCTCGACGTCGAACACCTTGAGCGTGGTCTTGCCGTCCGGCACGGGCCCGCCCTGCACTGCGATGCGGCGGGCGACAATGCCGTCCTTGTCGAAGATCACGAGGTCCAGCTTGAGATCGCTGAACGCCGCGCCCGCCTTGTTGGTCAGCACCAGATAGGCGCGGCAGGCGTTGGCGAGCGGCTCCAGCTTGTTGAGTTCCACCCCGATGCGCCCGTCCGCCGCGCGGGCATGGCCCGACGCGGCCAGCAAGATGCCCAGCACCAGGGCGGTGACGACGGTCGACCGATACAGTCCGTTCATGGCCTTACTCCCCCTCTGCCCGGCGATACGCGCAGCGACGTCCCATCATACCCGCGAACGACGTCCTGTCACAGGGGAAGGGGCGGCCAAGGCCGCCCCTATTTTGCCGGTCAGGCTTCGGCGACGATGGGATTGCCGAGGACGCCGATGCCCTCGATCTCGACCTCGACCCGGTCTCCAGCCTTCATCCAGCCCGGCGGTTTCATGGCATGGGCGACACCCGAGGGCGTGCCCGTGGCGATCACGTCGCCGGGCTCCAGGGTCATGAATTCGGATAGAATGGCGATCAGGCGCGCCACGCCGAAGATCATGTCGCCGGTGTTGGAATCCTGGCGCGTCTCGCCGTTGACCCTGGACGTAATGCGCAGGCCCGAAGCCCCCACGGGCAATTCGTCCGGCGTCACCACGACGGGGCCGAGCGGCCCGGTGCCGTCGAAGTTCTTGCCCTGGGTCCATTGCGGGGTATAGCGCTGCCAAGCGCGCACGGAAACGTCGTTGAACAGGGTGTAGCCGAACACGTGGTCCAGCGCCTTGTCCTCGGGAATGGCGCGCCCGCCACGGCCGATGACGAAGGTCAGTTCGGCCTCGTAGTCGAGCTGGTCGCACACCTTGGGCAGGATCACCGGCGCCTCTGCGGCGACCAGGGACGTCGGCAAGCGCACGAAGAGCGAAGGATATTTCGGAATGTCGTGGCCGCCCTCGCGCGCGTGCGCGGCATAGTTCAGGCCGACGCAGACGAACTTGCCGGGCGTCTCGATCGGCAGCGCCGGCCTGACGTCCTTGAGCGCCAGCATCGCCCCCTCGCCCGCCCCCTTGACCGCGGCGGCGGCGCGGGCGAGCGCTTCCGGTCCGGCCTCGATCAAGGCCAACAGGGTCTTCGGCAACGCCGGGTCGGCGGCGGCCAGGTCGATCACCCTGTCACCCTCGACGACGCCCAGGTGCGGCGCGCCGGACGCTTCGAACATCATCAGTCTCATCGGGAGGAATTCCTCTTGGAATGGTCTTTTCTGCCCATGAAAAAGCCCCCTTGCGGGGGCCTTTGTCAATATGGCGGCTGGCATCGTGCCTCCGCCCGCCCGGGATCCAGGCTGCATGTCGCCGATACGGAAGCGGTTGCGGTATTCGCACCTGCCTAGATGCCACACGAACGCCTCGGGAACGGGACCAGAATGCTTCGAAAATGCTGTTGGAACAATAAGATATCCACGTTCCGGCCGGAATAGTTGCCACCGAATTATCACATCTCATACGTGCCGATACAATGTATCGTCATTTCAGTTGCGCGTGCCAAGCAAGGTGCAACAGAGAAAAAAGCGGTTTTGTCCGACGTGCATCTGCGAGGGAAGGGCGTCATCAAGCGCCTCTCGCGCCCACTTTGCCAGTGAGGGCCGGGCGGGCGAGGAGCACCCGGGCTGCCGGTGAGCCGGCGACGCATGTCGAATCCCGCGGAACCGTATCCATGGTCTTCACGTCGAGAGAATACCTGGTCTTCTTCGTTGCCTGCGCGGTGCTGTACTTTGCGCTGCCGTACCGGTTCCGCTGGATACTGCTGCTTGCCGCGAGCTACGCATTCTACGCGGTCGGCGACGCCCAATACCTGCCGCTGTTGATCTTCGTTTCGCTGACCGCCTACGCCGCCGGGCGCCTTTTGGAAGCGGTGCGGAACGACCGGCATCGGGCGATCCTGCTCTCGGTCACGCTCGTGGCGCTGCTGGCGCCGCTGTTCGTCTACAAATACCTGTCGTTCTTCCTGGAATCGGCGAGTGGCGCCCTCATGCTGTCAGAGGGCCACCGTGCGTCGCTGGGCTTCGACATCCTGCTGCCTCTCGGCATTTCCTTCTTTACGTTCCAGGCCGTCGGCTACGTGATCGACGTCCACAAGGGCGGCGTCCCGGCGGAACGGCATGTCGGCCTGCTCAGCCTCTATATCTCGTTCTTCCCCCAACTCATCGCCGGGCCGATCGAACGCGCACGGCGGCTTCTGCCGCAGCTCCGGAGGACCGCCCGACTGGACCCGGAAGCCGTTACCTCGGGCGGCCTTCTCATCCTCTGGGGCACGTTCAAGAAGGTCGTCATCGCCGACAACCTGGCGCCCTATGTCGATACCGCCTATGCCGGGCATACGGCATACGCGGGGCTGCCGCTCCTGATCGCGACCGTATTCTTCGCCTTTCAGGTCTATTGCGATTTCTCCGCCTATGTGGATATCGCCCGGGGGTCGGCGCGCATCCTCGGAATCGAGTTGATGCGGAATTTCGACCGCCCCTACGGAGCCCGTTCCATCGGCGAATTCTGGCATCGCTGGCATATCTCGCTTTCCACCTGGTTCCGCGACTACGTCTACATTCCGCTCGGCGGCAACCGCCGGGGAATGACGATCAGGTCGCGCAATCTCGCCATCGTGTTTCTGCTAAGCGGCCTGTGGCATGGCGCGAACTGGACGTTCGTCGTCTGGGGAGGGCTCCACGGCCTCGCCCTGATCCTGTCGCAACTGACCGCAGGAATGCGCCGGCGGTTAACCGGCGCCATCGGCCTCGGCCGCCTGCCGATGACGCGCGATGTGCTCAGTCTCGTCGCGACCTTCACGTTCGTGTGCTTCGCCTGGATTTTCTTCCGCGCGAGTTCGCTCGATGACGCGTTTTACATCTCGACCCACCTGTTTACCGGCATCGCCGGACAGCTTGAAACCGGCGAGGCGATTGCCCGCGTGGTCGCCGACAGCGACGGAAGCATGGCCGAGTTCCTCGCCCTGTCAGCCGCGGTCTCCGCGCTCTTTGTCTGGCACACCCTACCCGAGGGTCTTGCCGAGAAATGGCGCACGACCCGTCCACGCTGGCAACGCTGGAGCGCCTATTACGTGATGGCGTTCGGTGTCCTGTTCTGGACTTCGGCGGACACGGACGCCTTCATCTACTTCCGGTTCTGAGCCAAATGAAACGCCTGATCCACAACCTGACTCTGTTCTTCCTGGGCCTCCTCGCGCTCTTCGTCGCGGCCAGCGTCTACTTTGAGACGCAAGTGCGCCAGACCGGCAACTTCTACCGCCAGGTCGCATGGTTCCTTGATCCGGACATCACGCCGGTCGGGCTGCTGGTCGGGGATTCGCGCATGGCGGTGAACGTCGACCCGCGGCGCCTGCCCGCCGGTTTCTACAACTTCAGCTATCCCGGCGAGACCCTGCGACAAATCTATCTGCGCGTGAAATTCGCACTCGAGACGAAACCCAGCATCCACTATCTCATCCTTGGCCTTGAGGACGTCGCCTTCTCGGAGGCGCGCGCCAGACTGCGCGACGCGACGCGGCAGATGCTGTTCGCCGATCTCGTCGATCTGACCGAAATCTATCCATCGTCGCCAAGGTTCCTGCTGCGCCATGCCGTGCTGCACTACGCTCCCCTGGTCAACGCGAACCAGCGGCGACGGACATGGGAGACGATGGTCGACGACGCGGTTCAGTTGCTCGGCGGCGACCGCAGCGCCACGCCGCCTGAAGAATTCGATTGCGGCGGCTTCAACCTCGTCAAGAAAAAGGAATGGCCGAGCCTGAGCGAAGAGGAACGCCGCCGGAAGGCACGCCGGGCGGTAGACAGGCTGCTTGGCGGATCCGTGGGCGATCCGCACATGCAGGCGGCGTTGCATGCGATCCTCGACCTCGCCGGTCGCCACGGCGTGCGGGTGATCGGTTTGCGGAATCCGGTGTCGAGGTCCTACATCAAGGCAGCCTACGCCTATTACCGCGAGGACCCTTTGGCGTCTATCGACCTGGAGGGCCTGTACGCCATGCTCGACTACGAGACGCTGTTCGCCGATCAAACAGGCTTCTTCTACAACCTGGATCATCTCAACAGTCGCGGTGCGCGTCGGTTCACGGACCGGTTGGCGAGGGACCTGTCGGAACTGGTTCCCGCCAATGCGAGCGTCGCGCCGCACCATTGCCGGAGCGCGATGGCTGCGGCCGCGCTCGCATGGCCGTACAACGACGTCGTCGCAGAGTGGCTGCGCAGGCCGGACTGCCATAACCTGCGCGGTGAATGCGACGGCCTTGGCGCAACCTCCACCGGTCTGATCGAATCGATGCAGCGGTCCCTCGACCAAGAGCCCGAGGCCGCGATGCACGAGAAGAGTCGTGGCATCGCCGCGTCGGGCAGGGCCGATCCGCCACCATTCCGTGACCCATCCGAGGGCTGAACCTTGCCTCACAACCTTGCAAAACGCAGCATTAAGGGATTCGCATGGGCCGCCAGCGAAAGCATCGGCGTGGCGGCGATCTCGTTCGTGACCTTCGTCATTCTCGCCCGCCTTCTGGAGCCGCAGGACTTCGGTGTCGTTGCCCTCGCAACGGTCTTCGTCTTCTTCTGCAACCT
>Ga0210050_1005262_pt1 | contig 10295 bp, 9 predicted proteins | sample CryGey132114_all_FD_185463 | JGI IMG/M metagenome (GOLD analysis project Ga0210050, IMG submission 185463) | Groundwater microbial communities from aquifer - Crystal Geyser CG22_combo_CG10-13_8/21/14_all (SPAdes) (version 2) | ecosystem: Environmental > Aquatic > Deep subsurface > Groundwater ...
AACTACTATTCCTTTTCATTACCTTCATAATAGCCTTTTATACTCTGAATGTTAAATACTGGCTCGAGAAATGGTCACAATTTCGGACAACTGACTGGGTAAATTACCTGGAATACCCAGAGTATACGGTAGTGTATAACTTTAGTGTGTAAAACCAAAAGCGGGTAGGTAAAATACTTTCATATTAGAAAGGAGAAAATATTTATGCCTACCCACGGCAATTTTAGCAAAATTAAACGGCTGCCGGTATTCGAGCAAGCCAAAGACCTGACTAAGTTTCTGGAGGTGAATTTCACCGAAAGCCTGCGGCAACTGGTCAGGCTAACCGTTACCACCATGCTTAAGGAGGAAATGGAAACCTTTAGAAAACAGTTTGAGGAGAAGCTTTACTTTAACGGATATTACTCCCGAAACATGCTTTCCTCGTTCGGCAAAGTTGAAGGTGTACCGGTTCCCCGGTTCCGCCAGCCCTCCGGCAATAACTGGCAGTCCTTGAATGTGTTTGATGCCGAAAAAGACAAGTTCATGAAGCTGATCGAACAAATGCACCTTTTGGGTATCTCCCAGAGGAAGATCAGATACTTGGCCAATAAATGCTTCGGGATTAAACTCTCCGCCAACCGGGTGGGAGTAGTTTACCGGGAGCTGGCGGAAAAAGAAGAGGTAAATATTAACTCCCAACCGCTTGATGATGACTACGAGTATTTGTTTTTAGACGGTATCTGGGAGAAAACCAAAGGCTACGGCTGGGAGGATAACCAATCCGTCCTTATCTGTGCCCTCGGGGTCAAGCCCGACGGCAGCCGGAAAATTCTCGGGTTTTCCCTGGCCAGAAAAGAGGATACCGATTCCTGGAAACGGTTATTAACCGATCTTAAACAAAGGGGCTTATTGGGGAAAAACTTAAAACTGGTGATCGCCGATGACGCTGGCGGGCTTAAAGCCGCAGCTGCGGCTGCCTACCCGGCGGTGGTTGTCCAAAACTGCGTTGTTCACAAGATGAGGAATGTCTTAAAGCGGGTTAAGTTCAAACACAAAGCCATGGTAGCCGAGGGGTTAAAGGATATTTTCCGGAGCGAGACCAAACCCGAGGCGATGACTAAAGCCAAGGCAGTGGTAAAACGCTGGTACCTGATTGAACCCAAGGCCATGGAGTCGCTCCGGTTTAATCTGGAGGATTGTTTTACCTATCTTCAATTTCCCAAGGAAGTCTGGCATAAGATCCGGACAACCAATCTTTTAGAAAGGGAGTTTCGGGAACTGCGCCGCCGGATGAAGGTATTTGACAATACCTTCCAAAACGAACGATCCGCCGACCGTTATGCCAATACCATTATTAATTATTTAAACCAAAACTACCCGCTTTCGAGAGGAGGATTACACACTAATGCTTGACACTACCTCCGTTGGTATTTTGCCCAAGCTTATTAAAAGATGATTGGCAAAAGCTGGATATCCGGGTCGGCAAGATAATCGAAGTCGAAGATTATCCCGAGGCCAGGAAACCGGCCTACAATTTACTAAAACCTACACTAAAGACGAACTCAAAGATAAATTAGTGGCCGGAGTGGTGAATTTTCCCCCCAGAGCGAGGCCGCGAAGCGGCCAAACTCAACAGCGCGGCGGAAATTAACGGCACAACAGAAAAATTGAAAGCAATCGAAATCAAGCTCGACCGGCTGTTGGAAGCTTATTTAGACAAATTGATTGACTCCCAAACCTACCAGGACAAGAAAAACGAATTAATCCAAGCCAAAGCCGGTTTACAGGAAAATCTCAAGGAGATAAACACCGCCGGCAATACTTGGCTCGAACCTTTTTCTGATTGGACAGAACAGGCGTTTCACGCCTGGAAAACAATGCGCGCAAAAAATAATGGCCATGAATTGACATTCATGGCAAAAACTGTCAGCTCGAACCTGTTTTTAGAAAATCAAAAACTCTTGGTAGATTACGCCTCACCAGGTTGGAATGTATTTGCGTCGACCCGCACCGACGCGAAAAATTATCAAAAAAATCCAAATCTGTTGCCGGACTTGGATTCGAACCAAGAAAAACGGCTTCAAAGGCCGCTGTGATGCCATTTCACCATCCGGCAAAATCCCTATACCGTATTTTATCATCCGCTCTTAAAAATTTCTCCCTGCAAACTTTTGGCCAATTTTAAGAAAAAATCCTCCATTTCTTTTCTGTCAAACGGTTTAAACATTTTCGGCGGTTCTTTAAAGACCACCACTTGGGTTAAAATTTACCCCAGTTGGACCGGATCAATCGGCCAATCAAACTTTGCCCGGGCCAAATCCACCAACCGGGGCAAATTAAAATCCGTTTCTTTCATAATAAAATATAGATCGATAAAATCGCGTTCCCGGGCTTTCATGGCAATTGTATGGACTTTGTTAGCGGCAATATCCTCCAAGCTGTCGATGGCCAAACCCTGCCAGTTTCTGTCTTTATTTATTCTTGGAAAAGGGTAATAGTTAAAATCAACTTTCAACTCTTTGTCGGGAAATTTAAAAACAAAAGTGTGCAGCCCCAAAATAGGTCAATATCGTAAGATTCCCGGTGATGCAGATAGAACTCCGCCAGCACTGTTCCCCCGGTCCAGTAAAAAGTCCGTAACAAATACGGTTCTTTCAGGACAAGTGCCAGAAATCGGTTTTGATATCGGTCGAGGCCGGACGTTTTCCCCATAGTAAATAATTAAAATAAGCTAAAGTGTTTGGGTCCAGCCGATCTTTGATTTTCGGCCAGGCTTTTTTGACCTCTTGTTTATCCAATTTTTCTCCGTCGAGGCCGTAGTTAATCAACTGGGTCAGCCGCCACAGCCGGTAACCCTTGGGGTCATTTTTCTTAAACTTCTTCTCGTCTGTAGACCAGTTAATCATACCTTAATTTTAGCACAAAATCTATTAATCTACTCATTCTTAAACAGAGAAATATACTCCGCAAAAGAAAACAGCCGGTTCCGGGCAAAACCGGTGGCCTCCTTTAAAATTCCCGCTTTGACAAAATCCTTTAGCAAGCTATTGGCGGTCGGAAAAGTCACCGCTAAATCTTTAGCAGCTTGATTAACTTTGATAATCGGGCAGTCAAATAAAATTTCCAGCAATTTCTGCCCCAGGTGCTTTTTTCGGTCTAACCCGTCAATTTTTTTACGCCACAGTTTTTGCAATTTGATCAATTGATCAAAAGTCAGCACGCCTTTTTTAGCCGTAGCCGTGATGCCGTTTAAGAAAAAAATCAGCCATTGGTCCAAATCATTATTTAGTCTGACCCGGCTTAGGTTATCAAAATATTCTACCCGGTATTTTTCCAAAAATTCCGATAAATACAAAGTTGGTCTGGCCAATAGCCCCTGCTCGATCAGTTGCAGGGTTATCAATAGCCGGCCGATCCGGCCATTGCCGTCCAGGTAAGGATGGATCGTCTCGAATTGGTAATGGGCCAGCGCCGCTTTAACCAGGAACGGCAGTTTAGTCTCCTGATTGTGCCAGAACTTTTCCAGATCGGCCAGTAAATCCGGTAAATCGTCCTGGTGCGGTGGAATAAACCCGGCATTAGCCAAAGAATTGCCGCCGATCCAATTTTGACTGCGGCGGATTTCACCTGGATTTTTGTATTTGCCGCGAACACCGGTTAAAAGTAAACGGTGGGCACCGTTTAACAGCCTCATTGACAGCGGCATTTTCGGCAGTCGGGCTACCGCCCAATTAATCGCTTTAATATAGTTTTGCACCTCCTGCCAGTCGTCTTTTTTCTCCGGGAGAATCTCGGTTTTAGGCAGCAAGGCCTCATCCAAATTCGTCTTGGTCCCTTCGATCAGGCTGGAAGTCGTCGCTTCCTTAACTACGTGCATTCGGATAAACCAATCAACATTGGGAAAAAGCCGGGAATAGCCGTTTAATTTTCCCAAAAAACTGCCGGCTTCCTCGATTTTAGCCAACAGCTTTTTGTCAGTAAACTCAAAATCAACTCCATTAATTAACCTAGGCAAAAAACTGCTTTTAATATAAATAACTATATTAAAAGTTTAGCGTATAATCTTTAATATGTCAATAAGTCACCATTCATTATAGTATAATCCTTCTATTCTGTCATTATGGCCTATTACCTTGGTATAGACTTGGGGACATCGATAATTAAAGGGCTGGCAATTGACGACGCCGGCCGAATTTTGGCCAGCTTTTCCAAGGAAACCCCGTTAATTTCCCGCCAACCGGGCTGGGCCGAGCAAAGCCCGGAGTTCTGGTGGGCCAGTACCCTGGAAATTATCAATCTCTTAGCCACCAGAATTGATTTTTCCCAAGTCAAAGGCCTTGGTTTATCCGGTCAAATGCACGGTTTAATCACATATGATGCTAACTACCAAGTTTTGCGCCGGGCGATTGTTTGGATGGATCAGCGCTCCAGCCAAGAAGTTGACCAAATTCTTAAAGCCCTAAAAAATAATCTTTATAAAACTACCGGCAATCCCGTCTTTACCGGTTTTTTACTGCCGTCGCTGTTATGGTTAAAAACCCACGAAACCCAACTCTATAAAAAAATTGTCTGGATTTCTTCGCCTAAAGACTATCTGGCCTACAAGCTAACCGGCAATCTATCTACCGAACCGACCGATGCTCTGGCCACCGCCGCTTTTGACTATCATCAAAATAATTGGTCTCAAAAAATTATCCAGACTTTTGGGCTAAAACCGGCCATTTTCCCGGAAATTAAACCCACCCTGACGCCATACGGCACCATCACTGCCAAAATTGCCCAGATTTCCCGCTTACCCCAAGGCATTCCGGTTTACGGCGCCAGCGACCAAGCCATGTCCGCCCTGGGCACCGGTTTAGTTCAATCCGGCCAAGCCTCGATTGCCCTGTCTACCGGCGGCCAATTTTTAGTCGTCGCCAAAAAGGGGATTATCGACCCTAAGCGCCGCCTCCACACCCTTAATCACGCTTTACCCGAAGTCGGCCTCTACATGGCCGCTACTTTATCGGCCGGTTTTTCTCTGCGCTGGTTTAAAGACCTGGTTTGTAATCAGCCGGAAACTGATTTTAAACATTTTACCGCCGGGGTTGACAAAATTCCGCCAGGCTCCGACGGCCTGTTTTTCCTGCCATTTTTAAACGGCGAGCGTACGCCTTATTTCAATCCGGATTTGCGCGGCGCCTTTATTGGCTTAACCAACCGCCATAAACGCCTGCACCTGGTCCGGGCCATCATGGAGGGAGTCGCTTTTTCCCTGCTCGAATGTTTAAATGTTTTCCAGGAGTTAAAACTGCCGATCAATAAAGTCATTCTTTCCGGTGGCGGCAGTCAAAACCCGGTTTGGCGGCAAATTTTAGCCGATGTGTTAAACCTACCCATGAAAACGATCAATATTAAAGACCATTCGCCTTATGGCGCCGCTATCTTAGCTAAATTTTCTCAAGTTGGCGTGGATAAACTGCCTAATTTTTACAAAAAAATTGTTCACCCAATTGACTATCTATACCCAAATGAAATGAATGTAAAAACCTACCAACCTCTGTTTAAGCAATACCACAATATAGTTAAACACACACAATAGACTTTAGTTATGTCCAAAAATTCAGAGACTACACGATTATCAACTAAACTTTCATTAAAGTTTAGTGGCTTTTTCTTATATCAAACTCTATAATTCGCAATATTATGTGTTTTAAGTAAATATATGTTAAAAAGTTATATATCTGAAAGTAGTAAAGAAGTTGCCAGCGTAGGAGCAGAAAGATTTTCTAAAACAATGTCTCTTTCAGCTTCAATTTCAAGTGTTGAGAAAAACTTAGATTCTATTGAATCGCCACTTCATCGAGCTGATGTTGTATTTGTAACACTTGATTTAGACGGAGTTGTATTTGATCGCTACGACGATCGTGGTCGACCAATTAATGAAAAAAATCAATGGACAGATCTTAGGACTAGTAAGGAATTAAAAGCACTTGGCCAGTCATTTTTGTTTTTAAAAAGGGCTTGCGAAAATCAGGGAAAAAAATTTATTCTTGGTTTAAATACTAATCGAGAAAAAGAACAAGCCATGTCTGTTTTTGCCCAATTTCCTGAAGAGATTATAGGTTTCTGCCTTGCAAGTTTGGAGGCCGGCCATGTATTAATGCATACAGATTCACCGTCATTTACAGATGAAACAAAATTTTCAACCACTAGCTTACCTGATAATGATCCTAAGATTGTCACTTTAAAACAATCAATTGCTGCTGATCTTCAAGAGGCATTTGATAATCAATATTTTGGTAGTCAAGCATATAAACCAGAGAGGGATGGAATGATAACTTTTCGTGGTGTCAGTTCAGACTTTGTTGGATGGGACGATGACGCTAAAACAGTATCCGGTCCATTACTATCAATTCTTGAAAAGCATGGCTATCCTCAAAATCAAAATTTTAAAGTTGCCTATTATCCTTTTGATGGCGGCTTGGATATTCAATTTTCAAAATATAATAAAAAGGGTGGAGAAACTGATCTAATCGACATGGCCGCAGAAGTTGGATTAATTCAAAAAGGGCAAGAGGTCATCCAAATTCATTTAGGCGATACCTGGTCTGATGCTATTGAAGGTTCGGGAATGACTCGTGGGAAAATATGGTATCATACATTTACAATTGCAGTTGCAAACAGTCAGCAGCGCTTTTTAGATAGCGCTGCTTTAAGTACTCACTCAAATTCTAGGTGGGGAATTTTTGAAGCTGTCAGACTATTAAATACTATGTTAACAGTTCCTAAGCAGGAAATAAAAAAACGGATTGACTCTTCTCCTTCAATTGTAAAACTCATACAATCTTATTTAGGACCAGAACATCCTCAAGCAACAGACTTTAATTTAAAAGAAGTAATTAATGGAATAGACGTTGAAAGGTTAGCGGAGTTAATGCATATTATTGAATCTGTCAAACGTAGAAACGGCAGAGTATTTATTATTGGTAATGGCGGCTCTTATGACAATGCTCGACTTATAGGTTTACTGCTTAGAAAACAGGGAGTAAAAGCTGACGTTCCCGGATCAGGCCAAAAGTATCTAGAGGCTGGTTTAGCAGATGGTCATGATTTTATTTTTGAAAAAACCTTAAGCGAACAGGAACTAAATAGTAATGATTTCTTAATTACAATTAGTGGCTCCGGCAATTCACCAAATATCCTCAAGGCAATCGAATATGCAAAAACTGTGAATACCCAAGTCTTTGCTCTTGGAGGTCGTGATGGTGGAAAGATGGCTGAATTAACAGGAAATAAAAATGCATTTATAGCTAGGTCAAATACAATGGAGATTATCGAGGATGTCCACGCTGTATTGGGTTATATGATAGCTACATCACTGGGTACTTCAGACGAATCGCTAACTAAAAAATTGGAGACCCAAAGAGCAAGATCAATCAAAATTATTGAACAGTTACTTGCAACAGAAAATTCACATGGCCTAGGCAAAATTTTGCAGGCTGTTGAAAAAACATTAATAACAAGGGGCAGAATTGTAATTATAGGTGATTCTTTAAGCGCCAACCATATTCGGGCCGACCTTGCACGAGGAGCAACAAATCAACTACCATTTTCATTTAAAGTAGTTGAAAATGTTGGCAGTACCAATTCTATGCTTGCAACTCAAAATGATGATGGAGCAGACTTTACTCTGGTCCATGCTTTGGAAAATATTAGGCCGCAAATTGGAGATATTGTTATAGTATTTAATTCTCCTGGTCGTAGCCAAGATTACTCACTAAACCTTTGTTATGATCTAGCTCAAGATAATAAGGCTCAAGTATTTTTAATTGGCGATAATCTACCTACCGAGCGCGCCGATGTGAAATTTACTGGATCGCAAGAAGACTATGAGTTGATGTCGACAATTTTAGCTGATTTGATTGGTCGTACTTTACATGAAGATTTAGTTAACACTAATGAAATTGAGATTAAAGAATTTAATCCAGAAATTCTTCCAGAAGAACCTAGAAAATGGCTCAAAACACATTTGCGTTCTAATCGTAAATTGAGCCAACGAGAAACACTGAAATTTGAAAATACACTAAGGCATATTAATATTTCAACTGATCCTCAAAAATTCGTACCGCTACTTCCAGATGGTAAAATAATAACCTTCTGTTACGGAAAAATATTTATAGTTGACACACCAGAAAAATTAGGGCTCGATCGTTCTTTTTATTAAAAATGAATAAAGATTATTACTTAGTTATAGACATCGGTGGAACAAAAATTAGAAGCGCCATTGGAGACAACCAAGGCCATCTATTAAAAAAAGTCAAAAGTTTTACCCAGGCCAGGGCCGGAGCCAAAATTGTAATAAATGATATTTTGGAAATTTCCCGCCAGGTAATCACTTTAACCGGCATTGATTCAGTTAATTTAAAAGGTGTCAGCATTAGTTTTGGCGGACCGGTTGATTTTGCCAAACAAAAAATTCTTAAATCTCAACATGTTCACGGCTGGGATAATTTAAACCTGCCGAAAATATTCTTAAAAGAATTTAACTTGCCTTGCGTTATCGACAATGACGCCAATTTAGCCGCCTTAGGTGAAAAAACATTCGGCGCCGGCAAAAAAGTTGACAGTTTATTATATTTGACGATTAGCACCGGCATCGGCGGGGGAGTGATTATTGACGGAAAAATCTGGCATGGTAACCATAGCTTAGCCGGAGAAATCGGCCACAACATCATTGAAAGAAATGGCCCGGCCTGTTCCTGTGGCAAAAAAGGCTGCCTTGAGGCTCTAGCCTCAGGAACGGCTCTGGCCAAAAATACGATTAGTTTTTTGAAGAAAAATTCTCAAGTCAAAACCAAAATTAAGTCGTTAGTTTCCGGCAGTCTGGATAATATAACCGCCATCACTATCTATCAAGCGGCTAGGCAAAACGATCAACTGGCTTTAAAAATAGTTGATGAGGCAATTGCCAATCTCGCTTTAGGGATATCTAACGCCGTCAACATTTTTGATCCGCAGATGATCATTATCGGCGGCGGTATTACTAACGAAGGCGAAATGTTTTTTGAACCGCTCAAAAAATACGTTGCCGAATTTTCCATGTTTAAGCAATCATTCTCTGTTCCGATTGTTCCGGCCAAGCTCGGCGATGATGCTGGATTAAAAGGCGCACTGGCTTTAGTTAGTCAGAATTTTCCAGAAAATTAAAAATATCCTCTTCCGATTTCGGCATTGCCTGGATTTTGCCGAACTTGGTGCAGGTGATCGCCGCGGCGGCGGCGGCAAAACGGGCGGTTTTCGGCAAAGGCCAATTTTTGGCTAAACCATAGGTAAACGCTCCCATAAACACATCCCCGGCGCCGTTGGTATCGATGGCTTTAACTTTAACCGCCGATTGATGAAAAACCTGACCCCTACTGGCAACGTAACTACCTGATTCTCCCATAGTCACCACGCAGATTTTCGGCCCCTGGCGTTGCAGTTTTACCGCCACTTGGGCCGGGTCTTGGCCCGGGGCGATCGCTTGGCAAAACGCTTCCGGCACAAATACGACATCGGCTTCTTTGATTAATTTTTCTGCTGATTTTTTGTAACTGCCTAAATCTAAAAGTACGGTTAAGCCCTGACCGCGGGCTTTTTTGGCCAATGCCTGGCTGCAGTTAAAATTATGAGCGTCTAAAAGTAAAAATTTAGCTTCACTATTAAATTTAATCGTCTCAACGTCTTTAACCGTTAAATCGGTAAAAACTCCCAAGTGGTAAAACCCGGTTCGTTTACCGGTTGATTGTTCCACCACCACGGCCGCCATCGGTGTGGTGCCGGTTTTTCTGATCGGCTCAAAATTAACTTTTTCGCTGGATAAAAAGTTGCTAATTAATTTTCCCAAACTGTCATGGGTGACTAACGAGTGGAAATTACACTTTAGGCCTAAACGCGAAAGAAAGATTAAAGCCGTCGGCACCACCCCGCCAATCTGCAGTAGTTCTTTCGACACCACGTGTTTTTGATTGAGAATTATTTTGCCGGGGACATTGAGTAAAATGTCCACCAGCGCTAAACCAAAACCGGCAATCATAATTAGAGCTATTCTAACACGATATAATAAGATTATGCCTCAAACCGTCACCTGTTTCGGGGAATTGCTGGTCGATATGATTGCCCTGAATCCGGGCAAGCTGACCGAGGTGGACGGCTTTTTGAAAAAATTCGGCGGCGCGCCGGCCAATACCGCTGCCGGTTTGGCCAAACTGGGTATTCCGGCTAATTATCTCTGCAAAGTCGGCGCCGACCCGTTCGGCGAGTTTCTTAAAAACGGTTTGAAAGCCTATGGC
>Ga0210050_1005265_pt1 | contig 10290 bp, 9 predicted proteins | sample CryGey132114_all_FD_185463 | JGI IMG/M metagenome (GOLD analysis project Ga0210050, IMG submission 185463) | Groundwater microbial communities from aquifer - Crystal Geyser CG22_combo_CG10-13_8/21/14_all (SPAdes) (version 2) | ecosystem: Environmental > Aquatic > Deep subsurface > Groundwater ...
GTTTACTCTTCGCTCTATAACATCGCGCAAACCCGCCATCGCTTCTCCGATTTCTCCGCTGCCTAAAGACGCGGTATCTGCTTTGTAAGTAAGATGCGCGCCGCCTTTAAGATCAAGGCCGAGCCGAAAAGGAAGACGGTCAAAAATACTGCCGGGATTCACATGCGGAGCAACGATAAAATAGCCGATTAAGGCTCCCATTAAAAGAATAAAAATTGCTAATAGGCGAGTTTTGACCATAGGTGCTTCAGAAAACAAAATTTTTCAAATTCCTTATCCCTAAAATTTGCTTCGCAAATTTTGCGCGCCCACACCTAGAATTTGAAAAAATTGTTTTCTTTCGCAAAATTTAAAAATCACAATAGCTGCTCCAATGCTTACTAAAATTCCTCCCAAAATATCCATCGGCCAGTGAACTCCGGCCATAATTCGGCTTATGGATATTATAATAGCTCCCAAAAAATAGGCAATGCCCCATTTTTTATGGAATAAAAATACTATTGTCGCAAGAGCGAAGAAAAACGCCGCGTGGCCCGAAGGAAAAGAACTGGCGTAATCGTAAATCAGAGGCGTAAATTGATAAACAACAAAAGGCCGAGTTACCGGATAAAAATAGCGGATAATTTCAACGATGACTAAACGGCTCAAAATAACACCGGCGATAGCATAAAAAATCATTTTCAATTCCCGCTTTCTGTCTTTGCCAAAAATCAAAAACAAACCTAAAACCGCTATCATTATATAGGAAAGATATTGAGCGCAAAAAATGATGATTGAATCAAAACAAACACTTTGATCGGCAAAACCATGCAAATACTGAAAAATCGCTGTATTCATATATTGAATTCTAGCAATTTTTTTTCGGCTTTTCCAATGTCTTCCGGATAACCGATGGGAAGCCATAAAGTGGATTTTACGGCGTAAACTTTGTGGCCGGCTTTTAACATTTTTGAAAGAGCGCTGGTCAGATAATATTCGCCGTTAGGATGCATATCCGCTTCATAATCAAAAATTTTGGTATCGAGCAAAAACACGCCGGTTGAAGCAAGATTAGAGGAAAAATTCTTCTCCGCAAAAATCCATTATCTGCTGGCCCAAATAACCGACAACTAAAATAAGTTCGCTTACTTCTTCGGGCAAGCGGGAAATTATCTGCTCTAAAATTGTTTTACCGGCAACTTTAAGAAGCGGCTTCGGCTTATTTTCCGTTAAAGGCCGCATTCTCACGCCTTCACCAGCTGCTAAAATAATCGCTTTCATAATATTTTAAATTATTCCACTGTCACGCTTTTGGCAACCCCGAAGGAGTCGCCTTCGGCGATCCTACGGGGCAGGGATTCCTCGCTTCCTACTCAACCGTCACTGATTTAGCCAAATTCCGCGGCTTGTCTACATCACAACCGCGCAAAACAGCCATATAATACGCGAATAATTGGAGGGGAATTATTGAAAGTAAGGGAGAGGTCAATTCAAGCGTTTTTGGAATGTAAATTATGTCATCGGCGATTTTTTTAATCATCTCGTCGCCTTCGGTGGCGATAGCGATAATTTTTCCATCGCGCGCTTTTATCTCTTCCATATTACCGAGCGTTTTTTCGTAAACGCTGTCTTTAGGCGCGATAAAAACAGACGGAAAATTCTCGTCAATCATGGCAATGGGACCATGCTTCATTTCTCCGGCGCTATATCCTTCAGCGTGCGCGTATGAAATTTCTTTCAATTTCAAAGCTCCTTCAAGTGCAATGGGAAAACTGTATTTTCTTCCCATATAAAGAAAGTTGTCATATTTGGAATATTTTCGCGCTATCTGCTCAATTTTTTCTTTAAATCTGAAAATGCGCCTCATCTTTGAAGGCAAAACTACAATTTCCGCGGCAATACGCCTTCCTTCCGAAGCGGACATTTTTCTGTCGCGGCCCAAATGCAAAGCAAGTAAAAGCAAAACAATTAATTGCGAGATAAAAGCCTTTGTCGAAGCCACGCCTATTTCCGGCCCGATATGATTATAAACACCGGCATCAACTTCTCTCGCAATCGTCGAACCTACAACATTCGTAATGCCTAAAATTGTAAGACCTATTTTTTTTGCTTCACGGATAGCGGCTAAAGTATCGGCTGTTTCGCCTGATTGACTTATCGAAAGCAGGGCTGAATCAGGAGGAAAAATCGGCTGCCGATAACGCAGTTCCGAAGCATTATCGACTTCCGTTGCAATTCCGGCGTATTCCTCGAACATATATTTACCCAGCATACCGGCATAATATGCCGTACCGCAACCTGTAATAATAAGACGATTTATCTTTTTCAATTCCTGACTCACGCTTTCGATGCCGCCTAATTTCGCCTTTCCTTCTTTGGCCAGCACTCTGCCGCGGCTGGAATTTTCAACCGCTTCCGGTTCTTCAAAAATTTCCTTCAACATAAAATGCGGATATCCTTGCTTTGAAGCTTCTTCCAGCGTCCACTCGATAAGTTGTTTTTCTTTTTGGATCGGCTTACGGTTTAAATCGGCAATTCTATAACCTTTCTGGGTTAAAATTCCGTATTCGCCGTCGTTCAAATAAACAATTCCTCTTGTATAAGAAAGAAGGGCGCTGGCATCCGAAGCCACAAAATATTCCTGAGCGGTTTCTTTTGAAGTATCGCCTATTCCAATTAAAAGCGGGCTCGAATTTCTGGCGACGATTAGTTTATCCGGCTCGTCCAAATTGATAATAACAAAAGCGTAGCTTCCTTGAATTATCTTGAGCGCCAAACGCACAGCTTCTTCAAAAGTGATTTTTCCTTTTTGTGAACTGAGAATGTCTTCAATTAAATGGGCGAAAACTTCGGTATCGGTATCCGAATTGAATTTATGCCCCTTTTTCTCAAGCTTGCTTTTGAGAATTTTGTAATTCTCGATGATTCCGTTATGAACCACGAATATTTTTTTGTCGCAGGACCAATGGGGATGGCTGTTTTTATAGCTCGGCTTGCCGTGAGTTGCCCAACGGCTATGGCCAATGCCTATTCTGCCGTCGAAATCGGAATCAACCATTTTTTCGAGGTCCGTCACCCTGCCTTTATTTTTGAAAACCTTATGCTGATTTTCATTTAAAACAATGATGCCCGCGGAATCATAACCGCGGTATTCCAATCGCTTCAGACCGTCAATAATAACCGGAATCGCCTTTCTATTTCCTATGTATCCTACAATGCCGCACATGTGTTAAAAATTAAGGAGTGTTAACGACTATAATTTTTGAGCATCCCGCCGAAGCCTTGGCGAAGGCGGACTACATTAATACATTAATTATAACACTCCTTTATAACCGATGGTTTTTTGTTTTTCCCAAGAAACCTAAATCAAATGCGGGTCGTCAGGAATATTGATGCTGTATCTTCTCATTCCCATCAATATTCCCAATCCGGCGAAAACAGTCAAAAGACCGGAACCGCCGTAACTCATAAAAGGCAGTGGAATACCCGCTACCGGCAAAAGGCCGATATTCATGCCGATATGGATTGACGACTGGATTACGATAAAAATTGCCATTCCGATTCCGAAAAGCCGTTCAAAATTACTCTGCCCGTTAAAAGCGTTTATTAAAATGCGCCATACCACTATTCCCAAAAAAGTGAAAATTATCAAAACGCCGATAAATCCCCATTCTTCGGCAAAAGCGGCAAAAATAAAATCGGTTTGATGCTCGGGCAAAAATTCAAGGCGACTCTGGGTTCCGTAACCAATCCCCTTTCCCCAAATTTGTCCCGAACCGACCGCAATCATAGACTGAAGCGCGTTGTATCCCGCGCCCCTTGGATCGCTTAAAGGATCTAAAAAAGTAAGTATGCGATTTTTTTGATACGGCTTTAAGATAAAAAACCAACTTATAGTAAAAATTAGGATCGCCATCAGAATAATAAACAGTAAATGTTTTTTATTTATCCCGGAAACCAAAACCATTCCCAGCCAAATAGCGCCGATAATAATTGCGGAGGCGAAGTCGGGCTGAAAAAAAACCAAAGCAGCCGGCACAGCGGCGTAAGTCAAAGAAACTAAAATATGTTTTATATTTGCGATTTCAATATGACGCCTTGAAAAATATTTTGCCAGAATAAGAATCAATAAAAGTTTGACGGGATCGGAAGGGCTTATTGAAAAAGAAGCAAAATGAATCCAGCGGCTGGACCCGCGCGTAGCCATGCCCGCAACCAGAAGAAAAACCAAAAGCGCCGAATTGACGATCAAAAGCGTAATCAACAATCCCCCGCTTTTTAAAAAACGCCAATCGATAAAACTGCAGACAAAAAAAATGGCGAGTGCCAGAAAAATCCAAATAATCTGCCGGGTAAAATAATAATCTCCGCTTTCTCCGAGTAATCCGCCCGCTTGAGAAGATAAACCCTTCATTGTCACAAGCCCTGCCCCAAGAAGCGGAATTACGGCTAAAAATAATACCCAATCTACATCAGCGATGCGGCGAAAAAATAAAGACATGCCACTACTTATTATTTTTCGTTAAATCTGTCGTTACAAAAACTTCGGTGCTTGCCGGCTCTTTATCGAAAGGTTGGGGCCAGGTAAAATTTGCCCATTGGCTTGCTTCCGCCTTAATAAAATCAATTTTAGTAAAGGCGACGCCAATCGCATTGTCAGTCTCGTCGTATAACACTCCTGTCGCGAGAACATTTTTTACGTCAAACATGGAATCGTTACGTATTTCCGCGGAAAAACGCGGAAAAGGAAAATTGATAAACGCCTTTTGGGCAACGCTTAAAAACGATTTTTCTTTTTTGAGATATTGCCAATCTTTCGCGGAATCGAATTCGATATAAACATAGCGGGGAAAACGAGGACCGGTTGCAATATTGCTTTCAAAAATTATTTGTTGTTCTCCCGGATTGATAAAAGTTTGACCCTCTCTTACGGCAATAGTGAGATTATTCGCATCGTAAAGTTTAAAACGATATTTTAAAACGGACAAAGCGGCGGTAAGATTGGAATTATCCACTAAAGCGGCTGCATCATAAAATCCTTCCTTATTTTTGAAAAAACGCACCCATATTTGGGAAATATCTTTTATTTTCCCTAAGCACGGCGTACACTGTCCGCCGCAATCAATACCATCTTCGCCGCCGTTTTTTCTTCCGTCAAAACAAGTCGGTTCCGGCCATAAATACCAAACAAGGCCGCCAAAAATAACTAAAACTACAGCGGCAAATATGCCGAAATAAAAAAGCTGTCTTCTCTGCCGCCAAGGGATAATGCTCATACCTATTTATTATATGGAAAATCGGGAAAAATAAAAAGGCGCCCCGCCAAGGCGGGGCGACTAGCTATCCCGCGCAAAAATTTGAAATTAAGTGCTTTATTCTGGCGGCTACCTACTTTCCCTTTCAGTATCATCGGCTCAACCACGTTTCACTTCCGTGTTCGGAATGGGAACGGGTGGTACCATGGCGACAAACCACCAGAACAAAAAACTCAATTTTTACTTTTTCAAATGTGTTTTACCCTGCCCAAATTTTTAGACTCTTTCTTGTAATAACAAGTTTAATTTCTCAATATTCCTTTTCGGATTATCAGACATTTTCAAAAAGTCTAAAAATTTGGGCAGATAAGATTTTCAAATTTCCTAGCAGAAATCGATTTATTAGTACTCCTCGGCTAAATCCATTGCTGGACTTACACCTAGAGCCTATCAACGTAGTCATCTTCTACGAATCTTAATGATTCCTAATCTTGGAATGGGCTTCCCTCTTAGATGCTTTCAGTGGTTATCCCTTCCCGACATAGCTACCCGGCGATGCTCTTGGCAGAACAGCCGGTACACCAGAGGTCGAGTCTTTCCGGTCCTCTCGTCACGTATTCACATATCACTATGTGTGCTGACTATATCTTCACCCGACCTAAATCGCTAAAGCAGTTAGGTTTAGGGGTCGGCGTATTATGGCAATTTATCTGCCATCTTCACCTTGCGCATTGCAAGGATCCAGTCGATACGGGGTCAAATCTAAAATTTTCCATTAGTTCGCTTTTTGTTCTCTTTCTTTTGGTTACATAATTGTTCTTAAGCTAAATTTATTTTAGATAGACTTCCCACGGTATTGTCTTAATAATTTCTGGTCCTCAAGTAGATTGTACTATATTGCCGGACCAAGGGCAATAATAGTTATCAACGGTTCCCAGAATTATTAAGATTCCACCGTTATTAGCCGAATTTTCAAACCCGATTACTCGGGAAAGTAGCAATTTTACATACTAGGAAAGAATTTCCTCAAGAATCAACGCCTGCAGCAGATAGGAGACCAACCTGTCTCACGACGGTTTGAACCCAGCTCGCGTATCTTTTTAATTGGCGAACAGCCAAACCCTTGGTAGCTTCTCCGCCACCAGGATAAGATGAGCCGACATCGAGGTGCCGAACCGGACCGTAGATATGGACTCGTGGGTCCGACTAGCCTGTTATCCCCGGAGTAACTTTTAGCCGTTAATTGCTTGCGGCGTCTAATACCCACAAGCAGTTCATTATGTTCTGCTTTCGCATCTCCAATTAGCCCGAAGGCTAATGGTCCGAATAATCGTTTCATTTAATAAAAAAAACAAAATAATGATTCGGAGCTTGACATGTCCGTCTTGCAGTTAAGCCAGCTTTTGCCATTATACGACCGGCACGATTTCCATCCGCGCCTAGCTGACCTTAATAAACTCCTCCATTACTTTTTAGGAGGATGCTGCCCCAGCAAAACTGTCCACCAGATACTGTTCCCATGCGTTTTTGCCGCACAGGTTAGAATATAATCCGCCAAAGGACGGTCTTTCATTGGCGACTCCATCCCGCCCGAAAGCGAGACTTCAAAGTCTCCCGTCTATTACTACGCATTAGAGGACTAGACCCAATACCAAGTTACAGTAAAGCTTCCGGGGTCTTTTCGTCTAGCTGCAGGTAGCTCGCATCTTCACGAGCATTGTATTTTCACCGGGCTTCTTCCCGAGACAGTCCCCCAGTCGTTACGCCATTCGTGCGCGTCTGAACTTCATGTTTAATCCATTGTTTCCAATGGCATAGACTATATCTTCATCTGACTAGTGGCAAAATTTAGAATATCTCTTTTACTATACCGTCTTCTTCCGCTGGCGTTCATTTTGAACGCGAGATTTATAATTTTTCTTAGGCCGCTTAAATTTTTATGCTTTTCCTGCTTCATCATAAAACATATTTTCTTAAAAACTTGGTTTTGTTTCCCATCCAATGATAAATTTTTTTCGCTTGGAAAAAGAAACGCTAAAACATCCTTCTCCGTCAACATAACCGGAAATATATTCTTCTAAATTTCGCTTTTTACTACCCAGAGCCGGCATATTATAGCATTAATTATATCAACTAATACTATCTTTGTCGACGCCAATTGGCGTCGACTCCAGTCGTTACGGGGTCAACCGAACACATAAATTATGTGCTTCGATGACTTCCCACGGTATTATCCTGCTTTCATCACAATAATCCTTGAATTACTGTTCAAGCGAGGATTTCACCGTTATTAGCCGAATTTTATCCCAACGTCACCGTCGGGACTGGCAACTTTCTTACCAGACAAGGAATTTCGCTACCTTAGGACCGTTATAGTTACGGCCGACATTCACGAGGGCTTACAGCAGTCAGCGTCACAACTCGCGTCATGAGACCGCCGCCGTTTAACCTTCTCGCATTGGTCAGGCGTCACCCCCTATACATCCTCTTACGAGTTCGCAGGGAGCTGTGTTTTTGATAAACAGTCGCCAGGGGTACTTTCGCTGCGGCCTCCCGAAGGGAGGCAACTCTTATCGCTAACTTACGAGTGCTTTTTTGCCGAGTTCCTTGGGAAGAACTCACCCGTTTGCCTTAGTCTTCTCGACTAGTCTACCTGTGTCGGTTTGCGGTACGGACCCGCTAAACTTATTCTTAGAAGTTTTTCTTGGAAGGCTCTTCAACAGAATTTCTCCCGCCGTAGCGGAAAATTTACAGCCAACGCGAAATTTGCATTAAAGCAGTTTTCCGGATTTTCCTGGAAAACATTCCTGATTGGCCAAACGCAAATCCAATAATGCGCCCTATCTTATTTCCTCCGTCACTCCATCGAAATTTAGCGGGGTTACGGAATATTAACCGTATGTCCATCGGCTGCGGCTTTCGCCATCGCCTTAGGCCCGACTAACCCTTGGATGATCACCATTGCCAAGGAAACCTTAGACTTTCGGCATGCCGGGATCTCACCGGCATTGCGGTTACTTGTGCCAACATTTTTACTTCTCAACGCTTCAGTCTCCCTCGCGGGATGGCCTTCACAGCAGTTGAAAATACTCTCCTACCAATTCCGCCAAACGGCGGAAGTTCTCACCTTCGGTATTTCGCTTAGCCCCGTTCATTTGCGGCGCAAAATCTCTTAACGAGTGAGCTGTTACGCACTCTTTGAAGGATGGCTGCTTCTAAGCCAACCTCCTCGTTATCTGAGAAATTTAACTACCTTAAGCGCACTTAGCGAAAATTTAGGGACCTTAGATGGAGATCTGGGCTGTTTCCCTTTCGACCAGTGAAGCTTCGCCCCCACGGTCTGACTGCCTGTTATCCACTTTCGGCATTCGGAGTTTGATTGATTTGACGAGCTTTCGCCCTATTCAAATCATCCAGTGCTCTACCTCCAAAAGTTTCGCCCCGCCGAGGCGGGACCAGACGCTAGCCCTAAAGCTATTTCGGAGAGAACCAGCTATTACCAGGTTCGATTAGCTTTTCACTGCCTACCACAACTCATCCGATAGTATTGCACGGCTAACCAGTTCGGGCCTCCCCTCGACTTTCATCGAGGTTCACCCTGGTCATGGTAAGATCACCTGGTTTCGGGTCTTATGCATGCTACATTCCTGCCCATATTTTTAGACCCTTGAAAGTCCAAAAAGGTGGGCAGGTTTCGCGCTGTTAACACTCGGTTTCCCTATAACTCCTCCCGCTTAGCGGGATTAGTTGAGCAACATACATAAACTCGTTGGCTCATTCTTCAATAGGCACCCCGTCATCCTAAAACACCTTGTGGTGTTCGGACTCCGAGTCCTTGTAAGCATATGGTTTCAGGTACTATTTCACCGCCCTCAACGGGCTGCTTTTCACCTTTCCCTCACGGTACTAGTTCACTATCGATTTTGAAGAGTATTTAGCTTTGGGAGTTTAGTTCTCCCGGTTTCACCCGACCTATTCGTGTGTCGAGTTACTCAAGGATAATAACTAGGAGTATAAAACCGTTTTCGTTTACAGGACTATTACCTTCTTTGGTTGGGCTTTCCAGCGCCATTCTACTAACGAAGTCTTATTTTGTTGACTCCCCTTGGATTACTCCAAAACGTTATTACCTTACAACCCCTCTTCCTATTTCTAGAAAGAGGTTTAAGCTCCTCCCTTTTCGCTCGCCGCTACTGGGGGAATAAACAATTGTTCTCTTTTCCTCCGCTTACTGAGATGTTTCACTTCAGAGGGTTTACTCGCAGCCACTTTCATGGTCGCGCATCCCGCATTTTGCGGGATAGGTTACCCCATTCGGATACCTCCGGATCAAAGGTTGCTAGACACCTCCCCGAAGATTATCGCAGTCACGCCACGTCCTTCGTCGCCTCTTCAAATCAAGGCATCCACCATATGCTCTTATATTTCCTGCTAGGAAATTTAAAAACCTTAATTCAATGTTCCGTTTTTTCTACCGCTAGAAAAAACAGATTATTTTTACCTGCACATTTGATTCTTAATATTTCTTTTTCAAGTTGCTGTCGTCCGGAAATTGCGGTCCCTAATAAACAAAAAGCCGCTTTCTTAAAGCGGCTTCGAAATAGTCGAAAAAAAGGAATTACCTTTTCCGCTTTAAGAAATTAATTAATAAATATATCTTCATATCTGATACGGTCTATTATAGTCATACCTTAAAACGTGTCAATACCCTTCAATTTTAAGCCGAAAAATAATAATGTGGATAAGTATAAAACAAACAGCCCCTCTAATTGGGGCTGTAAGTCATTTCTATTCGAAAATTCTACTGGTGATTCGAGATATCCTGTCGTAATTTTTCCAGATAGCGCGCCGCAACTTCCTTGCCTCCCAAGCCAAATGCCAGACCGCCGGCTATCACAATCATCGCCACAAAACCCGTAAGCAATGTTTGCAGGAACGGACCGGCAATTCCGAGTTGATACAGCGCCGCGAGTAGAGCAAAAACCCAAATTGCCCACTTGGCAATTCCGCTAAGAAATCCGGCCGAAGGCAGACCTGCTCCTCTTGTCGAGCCAAC
>Ga0210050_1005267_pt1 | contig 10289 bp, 9 predicted proteins | sample CryGey132114_all_FD_185463 | JGI IMG/M metagenome (GOLD analysis project Ga0210050, IMG submission 185463) | Groundwater microbial communities from aquifer - Crystal Geyser CG22_combo_CG10-13_8/21/14_all (SPAdes) (version 2) | ecosystem: Environmental > Aquatic > Deep subsurface > Groundwater ...
AACTCTTCCGACAGGCGCGACAGATGCGTCATCACCAGCGCGGCGGCGGCAGTGAATTCAATGGCAAAGTCGCGGTCGGACACCGCATCCAGCGAGTTCTGGCACACGGCTTCAAAGCCCAACAGTTCCGCCACCAGCTCGCGCTTGATCGGATAGCTGGTGCCGGCCAGCGCCGCCGCGCCCAGCGGCAGACGGTTGACGCGGTGGCGCGCATCGCTGAAACGTTCCACGTCGCGTTGCAGCATCTCGAAATAGGCCAGCAAGTGATGGGCGAAGCTGACCGGTTGCGCGACTTGCAGATGGGTGAAGCCGGGCAGGATGGTGTGGATGTGGTGTTGCGCCAGATCGAGCAGCGCAGTTTGCAGGTGTTTGAGCAGGGCGCTGATGTTGTCGATCTCGCTGCGCAGATAGAGACGAATGTCGGTCGCCACCTGGTCGTTGCGCGAACGGCCGGTGTGCAGGCGCTTGCCGGCGTTGCCGACCAGCGTGGTCAGGCGTTTTTCGATATTCAGGTGGACGTCTTCCAGATCCAGCGACCAGACGAAATCGCCGCTGAGGACCTCGTTCTCGATCTGCGCCAGTCCGCGCTGGATGTCTTGCAGATCCTGCGCGCTGACGATCTTGCACTCTGCCAGCATCTGCGCGTGCGCCAATGAACCCTGAATGTCGAACAGCGCCAGGCGTTGATCGAAATCCACCGAAGCGGTGAAACGCTTCACCAGCTCCGCCACCGGTTCGTTGAAGCGTCCCGACCAGGTTTGATTGTCTTGCATCGTTGCCATGTCTTGTCCAGAATGAGCGGCACTCATGGGGGATTCATGCCGAGAACGCGCAGTATAAATCAAAACATTCCACACCGACTGTTGCCTGATTTGCGCAATATGGGCACGGTGCTGCGCATCGTGCTGCTGGTGAACGCGATCGCGCTGTTCCTCGCGCTGGCGCAAGCCGCGTCGCCGGGCGAACTGTGGCAGCAGATGCTGTTCGGTTCCGCCCTGTTGCAGCCGGTGCTGTTGAGCGCGCTGCTCGCGCTGTATGCGCTTAACCCCATATTCGCGCGGCTGGCTTACTGGCAAGCGTCACTGCTGATCGTCGTCATCATTGTGCTGCTCACTTTCGCGTTCACCCACTTTGGGGGTGAATTGTTCGTGGCAGCGGAGGAGTACAGCGGGTTCGGCGAGCTGAAACGGCTGTTGCAAAGCGCGGTTATCACGCTGCTGCTGTTGGGCTATTTCCGTTGGCGGGCCCTGGCGCTGTCGCCGGTGTTGCAGGAAGCGCGTTTGCAGGCGCTACAGGCGCGCATCCGTCCGCATTTTCTGTTCAACAGCATCAATGCCGTGCTCGCCATCGTGCGCACCGAACCCAAACGTGCGGAATCTGCACTGGAAGATATGGCCGACCTGTTTCGCATGGCGATGAACGACGCGCACGAGCTGGTCGCGCTGAAAGATGAATTCGAGCTGGCGCAGCGTTATCTGGCGCTGGAACAGTTGCGCATGGGCGAGCGCCTGCAAGTGCGCTGGCATACCCGCGACATGCCGCACGATGCACTGATCCCGCCGCTGGTGCTGCAGCCGCTGCTGGAAAACGCGGTCTATCACGGCATCGAGCCGCTGGTGGCGGGCGGGATCATTGAGGTTAGCCTTTACACTGCGGACAAGCGACTGCACCTTGAAGTGCGTAACCCGCTTTCAGCCACGGTCGCACAGAAGGAAGGCAACAGGATTGCGCTGGCGAATATTCGCGAGCGCCTGGCGCTGCTGTTCGACGTCGAGGCCGAGTATCGGGTGGAACGCAGCAGCGACAGTTATGGCGTGCACATCATCATTCCATACCTGAAACCGGAGGTGGCATGAACGACACCATCACGTTACCGCTGACCGTGTTCGTGGTGGATGACGAACCGCTGGCGCGCCGCCGCCTGAAGGAGTTGCTGGACGATTGTGCCGCGCAGATCGAATTGCAATGGGTGGGTGAGGCGGGCAACGGCCAGGAGGCGCTGGACAAGTTGAGCGAAACACCCGCCGAAGTGGTGCTGCTCGACATCCGCATGCCGCAGATGGACGGGCTGGAACTGGCGCAGCATCTGAACAAACTCGAGCATCCGCCGGTCATTATCTTCACCACTGCCTATGACACCTATGCCATCCAGGCTTTTGAACGGCGCGCCATCGACTACCTGCTCAAACCCATCCGCCTTGGCCGCCTGTTCGAGGCGCTGATGCGCGCGCGCGACGCGGTGCCGATACGTACCGAGGTCTTGCAGGAACTGATGCCGGAGGCGCGTACACATCTGTCGGTGCACGAGCGCGGGAAAGTCATCCTGGTACCCATCGAGGAAGTCATTTATCTGCGCGCGGAAATGAAATATGTCACGGTGCGCACCGCCCAGCGCGAGTATCTGATCGAGGAAGCGCTGACCGCGCTGGAAAAAGAATATGCTGCGCGCTTCGTGCGCATCCATCGCAGTTGTCTGGTGGCCAAGACGGCTGTTGCCGGCTTCGAGAAAGGCGGCGAGGAGGGCGAGAGCGGCTGGCTGCTGAAATTGCACGGACTGGATGAGCGCTTGCCGATCAGCCGTCGCCAGTGGGGCGCCGTGAAGATGTTGGGCGAAACAAAAGAGCAGGGGGCATAAGTTGCTGAGCATACTGGTAATCAATTCCAAAGGCGGATCGGGCAAGACCACGCTGACCACCAATCTCGCCAGCTATTACGCCAGCAGGCAGAGCGTGACGGCCATCATCGATTACGATCCGCAAGGTTCCAGCCTGCATTGGCTGCAAGCGCGCCCAAAGAATATGCCCGCCATCCATGCCGCCAACGGCGCACCGGCCAGGGGCAACGTACACCTCGGCAGTCGTCAGGGTTGGGTACCGCCCGAAACCGAAGTGCTGCTGATCGATGCGCCGGCTGGAATCAGCGGATTATTGCTGAAAGAACTGGTGCGCAAGGCGAACTTCATCCTGATCCCGGTCGCGCCGTCGCCGATCGATATCCGCGCCTCCGCCGATTTCATCAAGGATCTGTTCCTGGTCGGCGGCGCGCGCACCGCCAACGCGCGCATGGCGGTCGTCGCCAGCCGTGTGCGCAACCGTGGCAACACCGCCTACGCCGCGCTCGAACGTTTCCTCACTTCCCTCAAAATGCCTTTTCTCACCAATCTCAGTGACAGCGAAATCTATCTGCAGGCGGCGGAGCAGGGCATGGGCATCTTCGAGCTGGATGCGAACGACTGCGCCAGAGAGCGCCAGGAATTCATGCCGATCGTGCGCTGGCTGGAAGGTTATTTCCCCAATCGGCATGGTGTGCGCGCAGAAGACAAGCTGGCCAGCCTGGAAAGCTCGCGCAAGTGGGCGGCGTTTCGTCCGGGCAGTACCACCGGGCGCTACCCGGCCCTTCCGCCGGGCGAGCCTTGAAAGTTGGCGACCTGTCTGTGCACATCAGGCGCATCACCAACCCGGCAAGTATGACAGCCGCGCGCGGTTTGCCCATACCGGAACATACGAAATGAAAAGAACCCTGTTCGACTCGGTCTGCTCTGTAAAGCGGTCATTGAAGTTTTTCGCGGTTGCCGCAGGTCTGGCTATTATTGGCCACTTTGAGTCATTCAGGGTTGCAAACTCAAAGCCAGAAAGCTGCCGTTCGTGAAGTTCTGCATCGTGGACTTGCCTGTCATTACAATCCGTCAATAAATTTAGATTGCAATGCAATCACTTCTTGAGTAGATTGCTATCAATGATTGCAAAAGGAGATACCGTCGTGGCTACCAATCTTGTTGTTCGTAATGTGGAAGAGGATGTCGCCTTGGCTTTAAAGCAGCTGGCTGCATCTCATGGAAGAAGTGCCGAAGCTGAGCATCGCGAGATTCTAAAATCAGTTCTGCAACGGCCAAGACGTCGTTCGGTTGCCGAAGTTTTATCGTCTATGCCCAACGTTGGTGAAGACGCCGACTTCAATTTTCGTAACGCATAATTCTGTATGTACTTGGTTGATACCAACGTCATCAGTGAGGCGCGCAAGGGGGCGAAAGCCAATCCCGGTGTGAGGAGATTCTTCAAAGAAACGGACGCTGCCGACATTTATCTTTCCGTTCAAACAATCGGAGAAATTCGGCGTGGCTTAGAAAATATCAGGCATCGCGGAGATCTTCCGCAAACCAGGAAACTTGAGAAATGGCTTGATGTGATTGTTGGTGATTACGCGGATAAGATTTTATCTTTCGATGGAGAGTGCGCACAAGTGTGGGGGCGGTTAATGTCGCCTCATCCTCAACATCCTATGGATAAACAGATAGCAGCAATTGCATTGATTCATTGTTTAACAGTTGTCACACGCAACGTGGATGATTTTCGCGGAACTGGAGTGGAAATAAAAAATCCATTTGACGAATAACCGTCGAAACCAAACCAACAGCCGCAAGCAAGAAGACCATCAGCAAAACCACAGTCTTTTTTGTCCACGATGCAGAAGCTCGCCATCGAAATCAGACTTCTACAAAGCAGACGGCCGCCACGAACCGCATTGGGTCGCTCTGCGACCGTTGATGGGGAATACCACTCTTCCAGGCTCAGCCCTTTAGGACGGGGTAGTTGACCGCGTTCTTTCTGGTTATGTCTTGTTACCGATACGACGCGATGATTTTCGGGCACCACTTTGCGCCAAACCAATTTCAAGTGCCGTTTCGAGGCGAATCACTCGCTCCGTTAGATTTTCAATCTTTTGCTGCTGAGTAACGATGATTGCCGCCATTCGTTCCACTTTGTCATTCATCTTGATGACGGTGGTAAGTGCGTCCCACATTTTGTCAGTAACGCCCATTAACCGATTCCCCGTTCCATTGCTTCAATCCGCTTGTTTGAAGCTTCGACAAATGCCAATGCTTCGTCTATAGCCGCACTTGCCTGTGCAGTTGTTTTATTCATCTGGTCGATCATCCCATTTAACAATTTATCGTCTTTAGATGGGCGGTACGAAGACGCGGCGCGACGAAGAAACTCTCCCACCGAAAGTCCCTCAGTTTTCGCCAGTTTTACGATATGACCTTTTTCCACCGCAGTTACAAGCACCGGGATTCGTTCTGTTGCAGTTCCCATTTTACTTTCCTTTATGCACATGACCATCACATGCACATGCTACAACGGGTTAAATTACACTGCAATGAATTTTTCCGGCATTGTCTTATTCAGATAGCCGAAAATAATCACGTACTGAGTCGACCCCGAAACAAGAGTCACCTTTCAGTCTCGGAGTGTCCGTTTTGGAGTTTAGCGAATGACCGAAGTGGATCCTAACGGACCGATGTCAGTTCACTAACCCTGCGGCCATTTATCCTAAAAACCGCAGTTCAAGCCACAGAGAACACAGAGAAAGATAAGGAACAGCCAAGATTCACGTCCTCACCCAAAAGATGACCGCCGAAGCCTTGATAACCGTTTGTTTTTCCTCTGTGAGCTCTGTGAGCTCTGTGTTCTCTGTGGCCAACTGAGTTTTTAAGGTTTATCCAAGACGAATGGTTTGTGCGGATTTAACGCCGGCTGTCTTTATTATTCGTGGCGCAAGGCCTCGATCGGGTCGAGTTGTGCCGCGCGCCGTGCCGGGACGTAACCGAAGATCACGCCGATGGCGGCGGAAAAACCGAAGGCCAGCAGGTTGATGCCGGGACTGAAGATGAGGGGCAGCGCCAGCATGGAAGCCAAGGCGTAACAGGTGACGGTCGCCAGCAACAAGCCGACCAGGCCGCCGAAGGCAGACAGCACCACCGCTTCGGTGAGGAACTGCAGCAGCACTTCTTTTTCCAGCGCGCCGATGGCGAGGCGGATGCCGATCTCCCGCGTGCGTTCGGTCACCGAGACCAGCATGATGTTCATGATGCCGATGCCGCCGACCAGCAGGCTGACCGCCGCCACCGCGCCGAGCAGGGTAGTCATGGTGCTGATCGTGCCGGAGAGTGCCTTGGCGATTTCCTTGGTGTCCTGCACGCTGAAATTGTCGTCTTCGTTATCCGCCAGTTTGCGCCGTTCGCGCATCAGCGCGGTGATCTGGTTGATCACTTGTTCGGTCGAGGCGCCATCCATCATCGAGATCAGGATGGTGTTGACGTCCTGTTTGCCGGTCAGCCGCCGCTGCACCGTGCGTAGCGGCATCACGACGGTATCGTCCTGGTCCCGCCCCATTGCACTTTGTCCTTTTGCGGCAAGCACGCCGATCACCTCGCAGGAGAATTGTTTGATACGCAGCACATCGCCCACCGGGCTGTGCTCTGCGAACAGTTCCCTGCGCACGGTGGCGCCGATGATGCACACGGCTTTGCCGGCACGCTCTTCGGTGGTGCTGAAGATACGTCCCTCGGTCAGCGTCCAGTTGCCGGCGGTGAAATAATCTTCGTTGCTGCCGGTGATCGAGGTCGCCCAGTTTTTGGTGCCGACCACCACGACTGACGTCCGGTTTACGGTAGGCGCGACCGCCTTGAGCGAGCCGACCTGTGCCCTGATCGCTGCGGCATCCTCCACCTTGAACGCGGGTGCGCCGGAGCTGCCGTGGGCCATGCGCTGCCCGGGGCGCAGCAACAGCAGATTGCTGCCGAGACTGGTGATCTGATCCGAGACCGACTGTGTCGCACCGTTGCCCAGCGTCACCATGGTGACGACAGCGGCGACGCCGATAACGATGCCCAGTACCGTGAGAAAGGAGCGCATCAGGTTGCGCCGGATCTCGCGCAGGGCGAGTAATAGTGTCGTCCATTTCATGTTGGATAACCCCGTTGTCCACGAAAGACACGAAAGGACACGAACAGGTCTGAATCCAAGATTCTATAAACAACATCGTTCGATCGGTAAGCCAAAAAACCTGGGGAGTGACGTGATTTGTTTCGTGGCTTTCGTGCTTTTCGTGGATGAAAAGAGGTTTTAGGGTTCATCAACGATGCTCCCCGTTGCGCGAGTCGTTCTCGACCATGCCGTCCACAAAATGCACGATGCGTTTGGCGTAGGCGGCGATGTCCGGTTCGTGCGTCACCATCAGGATGGTGATGCCGTGGTCGCGGTTCATGCTGACCAGCAACTCCATGATCTCGTGGCCGCGTTTGGAATCCAGATTGCCGGTTGGTTCATCGGCGAGCAGCACCTTGGGATTGGTCACGATGGCGCGGGCGATGGCGACCCGTTGCTGCTGCCCGCCGGACAGTTCGGACGAGGTGTGATGTGCCCACTCTTCCAGCCCGACCGACCGCAGCGCACCCAGCGCCAGTTCATGCCGGGCTTCGGCAGTCTCGCCGCGATAGAGCAGCGGCAGTTCGACGTTTTCCTGCGCCGTGGTGCGCGCCAGCAGATTGAAGCCCTGAAATACGAAACCGAGATAGTGCCGCCGCAACAGCGCGCGCTGGTCACGCGAGAGATGCTCGACATGCACGCCCTCGAACAGATAGGCGCCGGAAGTCGGCGTGTCGAGGCAGCCCAGAATGTTCATCGCGGTTGACTTGCCGGAACCGCTGGGACCCATGATGGCGACGAATTCTCCCTGGCGGATGGACAGGTCGACCCCGCGCAAAGCCTGGAGCGCGGCCTGTCCGTGGCCATAGGTCTTGGAGATGCCGGAAAGCGCGATCAGCGCATCCGGGTTGGCGGGAAGCGATTTCTCATTCATTTTTTGGGTTTCTGCATCCCGATGATGACGGCCATGCCCGGCTTCAGGTCGCCGCTCGCCACTTCGGTGTAGCGCCCGTCGGTCAAGCCGATGGTGATTTCGACTGGGGTCGGCTTGTTGTCCTGCAAGATCCAGATTCTGCGAATCGTATTGGCGGCAGAGGTGCTGTCCCTGACCTGCTTGGGCTGCGATGGGCCGCGCGGCAGCAGGCTGGAGGTGAAACTGCCGGATTCGGCTGATTTCGCAGCCTGCATCGGTGTGAAACGCAGCGCGGCATTCGGCACCAGCAATACGCCGCTCCGTTTCGCGGTCGAGATTTCCGCCGTGGCCGTCATGCCGGGACGCAGGCTCAGGTCGGCGTTCGATACATTCAGGATCGTTTTGTAAGTCACCACGCCATCGGTGGTCTGCGCACCAAATCCGACCCGTTCGATCTCGGCCGGATATTTCCGTCCCGGCCAGGCATCGACCGTGAAGTAGGCGGTCTGCCCTGTTTTCACCTGGCTGACGTCCGCTTCATCCACCGCCACTTGCAATTTCATGCGGGCCAGGTCCTCGGCCAGCGTGAACAGCACCGGTGCCTGCAGCGAGGCAGCAACTGTCTGTCCCGGCTCGATCTTGCGCGTCAGCACGATGCCGTCGATGGGGGAGCGGATCGAGGCTTTGGCAAGATTGGTCTGGTCCGAGCGCAGCGTGGCGGAAGCCTGGGCCGCTGCGGCACGCGCATTGGCTTCGTTGGCCTCGGCGCGCGCTACTGCCGCCTCCCCACTTTCCAGCTCGCTGGGTGACGGCACCTTGCCGCCGCTCAATTCGGCGACCTGGCGCAGGCGGCCCAGCGTGGCGCGGGATTCCTTGACGGTGGCCTGCATCTGCGCCACCTGCGCCTCGGCCGCCAGCACGGCGGCCTGCGATTTAAGCACCTGATCGTTCAGCTTGGACAAGTCGAGCCGCACCAGGATCTGGCCGCGCTTGACCCGGTCGTTCTCGTCCACCAGCACGGCCTCGACAATGCCGGACAGCTCGCTGCCGACATCCACCTGATTGGTCGGGTACAGGTTGCCGGTGGCTGACACCTTCACCGCCAGATCGCCTTGGGTGACCTCCTCGGTGATATAGCCTGCATTGTTCGTGCCACCCGACGCGGGAAACAGCAGCACACCCGCCAGCAGCAGCGCAATGGCGGTCACGGCGAGCAGCAGCACAATTTTGCGTTTGCCATTCTGTGGCGAACGGGTGATGGAGAGCAGCAAATTCTGGCTCGATTGGGAGTTGTCATTCATGGTTGGCGGTCCTCATCCCGGATTATTCATTGGATGGATTGTGTTGTGTGGGTAATGGATTATTTGGGTTCATTGTTTGCGGATTGCATCACAGGTGCAGCGACGGCGTTCTCGTGCCAGCCGCCGCCCATCGCCTTGTACAGACTGATCAGCGCGGAGAGCTCGTCCAGCTCGGCACTGGCCAGACTATCCTCGCTGGAAAGGCGGGTGCGGTCGGTGTCGAGCACACTCTGGAAATCGATCAGGCCGCCCGCGTACCGTTGCCGCGCCATGAGGGCGGCATTGCGTGCGGAGATTTTCGCTTCCTGCAACGCAGCCCGGCGTTCGTGGCCGTTGGCGTAACTGGCCAGCGCATTTTCCATCTCTTCCAGCGCGGTCAGCACTGTTTTTTCATACGCGATGAGCGCCTGCTGCTGCACCGCATTCTGCGCATCGACGCGACTGCGCAACCGCCCGCCGTCAAAGATCGTCTGCGCGAGGCTGGCCGAGAATGAACGCGTCAGCGAGTTGCTGTCACCGAGCGCACCGACCGTGAGCGCCCGCCAGCCCAGGCTGCCGCTCAGGGAAAATGACGGATAGCGCGCAGCCGTTTCCTGACCGATACGCGCGGTCTCCGCCGCCAGCCTTCTCTCTGCCGCCTGTACATCGGGGCGCTGGCGCAAGGTGTCGGCGGGAATGCTGAGGGCAATTTTGTCCGGCAATGGCGGCAAGGCGGCAGGCTTGCTCAATTGCGCATGCAGGGTAGTGGGGAACTGCCCGAGCAAGACGGCCAGACCGTTCTCGGCTTTGGTCAGGCTGGTGGCGAGCGCGGGAATGCCGGCCAGTGTTTGTTGCAGATTGCCGTTCGCCTGCTCCACTTCCATCGATGTCACCAGCCCGGCCTCGGCGCGCCATTGGGTGATTTGCAGGGTCTCGCGTTGGGAGGCCAGGTTGTTGCGCGCGATAGCCAGCCGGTTCTGCACGCTGCGCAACTGCACATAGTTGAGCGCCACCTCGGCGGCGAGCGAGACCTGCATGTTGTACAGATTCGCCAGCGTGACGGAGGCGTCGGCCGCGGCCGCTTCGTTGGCGCGGCGCAGCCCGCCGAACAAGTCCAGTTCCCAGCTCGCGTCGAACCCGGCATTGAACAATTCACTGGTCGTGCCGGAACCGGTGGCCGCGCTGCCCTTGCTCTGGCTGGCGGACAGCGCACCGTTCAGTTTGGGCATGAAGTTGGCATCCGCCAGATTGAGGCGCGCCCGTGCTTCGACCAGCCTGGCGCGGGCACTGCGCATATCCGGGCTCTTGCGCAACGCGGTCTCGACCAGTTCGGACAGGACGGGGTCGTTCAATTGCTGCCACCATTGTGAGAGGCCTTTCTGCTGCTCG
>Ga0210050_1005268_pt1 | contig 10288 bp, 7 predicted proteins | sample CryGey132114_all_FD_185463 | JGI IMG/M metagenome (GOLD analysis project Ga0210050, IMG submission 185463) | Groundwater microbial communities from aquifer - Crystal Geyser CG22_combo_CG10-13_8/21/14_all (SPAdes) (version 2) | ecosystem: Environmental > Aquatic > Deep subsurface > Groundwater ...
AATCCAAATCAATGTCCGGCATGGAAATTCGGTCGGGATTTAAAAATCTCTCAAAGAGCAAATCATATTTTAACGGGTTAATATCGGTAACCCCCAAAACATAAGAGACCAAACTGCCGGCTGCCGAATTATGAACTGCGATTTCATTAGCAACGTAAGAGCTGTCTTTTTCCACTGTTAAGTCACAAACCTTGCCTTTATATCTTTCAAAAGAAATTTCTTTTACTGGAAACCAAATATAATTTCGCCAAATAAAAGTATCATTACGATAAAATTTCTGCTTTTTGACGGGTATCTGAAATTCTTTAAATAATTTATTGAATTTGAATAATTGTTTTCCTGAAATAGTCAGTTTGTAAGAGGGCTTACTTCTTCTCTTTTTTTGGGGCTTTCTGATTTTAATTGAAGACATTATCCCTAATCGCGCCAAGAGGACTTTAATCTGTGAGACTAAATTAAGAGAAGTTGAATCAAAACTTACTCTCATTGTATCTTTACGAGAACCGTCTCCTTTAAATAAAGAAGTTAGTAGAGCTATTATTATTTCATCCGAACTCTCAAAAATTTGGTAGGGAATATCTTTATTTTGGCTATATTTTCCGCAAAGTCTTTCTAAAAATCTAGCTGCTATTCGCGAATAAGCAAGAACTTGACAAGAATTTTTTGTTTTGTGAAATACTACGGAGCTATCTAATCCGAAAATTTGTTTAAGCAATTTTCTTGTTTTCTCTATATACTTTTTTTCATTTCGATGAAAGCCAAATCCAATAGTTGCTTCGCGATATTTTCTCCTGCTTCGACTCCATCCTTCGCTGATATAAAAACCTAATAATTGAGCGAATTTTTTATCCAATTTTATATATCGCTTAATCTTTTTTTGGATAAGCCGATTTGTTCCGATTTCATACCAGACATATTTATTGTTTCCTTTTAAGCGGCTATCAAGATGATTAAAATTAAGGAGGTCAAATTTTGTTTCTATTTGGCGGAGTTTGAAAATGGGATAAAGCAAGAAATCATTTTTTTTCAAATTTTGAGCTTCTATCCACCGTGGATTGTAGCCGCTCCATAAATTTTTTTTACATGACCGATTACAGGACGGTTTACAGATAGTGCCCTTGATTGAATTTACAGGACACATTTTATGCTTTACCGCTAAGACTTTGTGGTCTTTTGTCAGCCTCAAATTAAAGATAGGCATTTTGCTTTTAATAATTGCTATTTCCTCGTCTATATCATAGCTTAAAACTTTTTTTACCCTTCTTTTATTGCCAAAGGCGCTAATTACTCTTTCTTGCGGTTTAATATCTTGAATATTTTTTTGTCGTCCATCTTTTAATAGAATTTTTGTATCGGGCAAAAAACAACCTCTTCCCGGACCAACTACAATGCCTCTTTCTTTTGCCCAAATGACAAAATCCTGGACAATTAAAAAATAATCAGCAAAACCGGTCTTCTCAATTACTTCCAATTCATAATCCAATCTTTCCATCACCCTAGCGTCAGCCACCTCGAAACGATTAGATAATCTTTCCATTACTAATTTCCGAAGATAATCATCAGCCGAGGTTTCTTGTTCCGGCAAGGGAAAATTAGGTAAAAGAATTTGATTAAGAGTTAAGTTGACATTGCAGCGCTCGCTGATTTTAACCGTGTTTTCAATTGCTTCCGGCAAATCCTTAAAAGATTCTATCATCTGTTCTTGGGAGCGCATTGAAAGGTCTTCGGCTTTCATGGTCAGGCGGTTTTCATCCGATATTTTATTGTTTGTCTGGACGGCTAAAAGAATGTCTTGGTATTCGGCGTCTTCGGGTTTGGCATAATGAATGTCTTGGGTAGCAACAAGCGGCGCAAAAGTAATTTCAGAAAGTTTTTTGAGGGCGTCATTAACCTTGACTGCTTCCGGAATGTTCGGGTGATCGCTGATTTCCAGGAAAAAATTTTCCGAGCCAAAAATTTCCTGATATTCTTTTATGGTTTTTTCCGCCTGTTCAAAATTATTGTTCAAAATCAATTGGGGAATTTCGCCGGCTGGACAACCTGAAAGAGCGATTAAACCTTCGTGGCACCGCTTTAAAAGTTCTTTGTCTACTCTCGGCCGATAATAGAATCCTTCCAAGTAAGATTTGGTTACCAGTTGAATGAGATTTTGCCAGCCGAGATTATTTTCAGCGAGAAGAATTAAATGAAAATATTTGTCGTCAACCCTGGTCTGTTTTTCAAAACGCGAGCGATAAGCGACATAAGTTTCCACCCCCAAAATTGGTTTAATTTCGGCCTTAACAGCTTTTTTGTAAAATTCTACCGCCCCATAAAGATTGCCGTGGTCGGTTAAAGCCAAGGCCTTCATTCCCAATTCTTTGGCACGGTTAATTAAGTCGTCAATTTTCGCCAAGCCGTCTAATAGGGAATAATGGCTGTGAGTATGGAGATGGATGAATTTCATAATAAAATCTACGAATTATGTTTTCGCCAAAGGCGAATTCCCGGAGGGTTTATATACGAATATTATAACCAAAAGAAAATCTTAAAACAAACATAGAAAGTTGGGTTGACATATTTTGATAAAATGTGTTAGTTTAAGAGCGGTAATTTTACATTATTAATAGAAAGGAGGAGAATATGAATCAGTTGTCATTTACGTATCTTGAGGAAAAATCAGTTGTTTGTGTATCTTGCGGCCGACTGAGAGTAAATGGCGAGTGGACAAATAAAAAAGCTGGAAAAGGTAAATATAAATTTTCCAGCAAAGTGATTTGTCCGGATTGCGGGCCGCAAAATTGCGAGCAGCAAAATAAAGACTTTTAACGCCCATTTCCTGAAATTTATAAAATTTTGGGAAATGGGCCTATTTTATTAGAAAGTGCTAAAATTAATAAAAATGCTTAAACTTAAAACTAAAAACTATAAACTAAAAACTAACTATATTATCGGCATTGATGAAGTGGGCAGGGGAGCGTTGGCCGGACCGGTTGTGGTAGCTGCTTTGGTGTTACCACGAATATCAAATATTAAATATAAAATAAAACCCTCCGAGGATTCGCCAAAGGCGAAAACAAAGATAAAACTGAAAGATTCCAAAAAATTATCTCCCAAACAAAGAGAAATTTGGTTTCAATATATTAAAATTCACCCCAAAATTTTCTATGCGACTGCCAGTATTTCTCCGAAAATAATTGATAAGATAAATATCTCGGCTGCCGCCAATTTAGCCGCCACCAGAGCCTTTGAAAAATTGATTACTAATTGCAAGATTGCCAATTGCAAGATTTTTTTAGACGGCGGACTCTACTTAAAAAAAATCCGCGTCAATCCGCGTAAAAATCCGCGTTTATCCGCTTCTACCATAACAAAAGGCGATGAAAAAATTCCGGCCATAATGCTGGCCTCAATCGTTGCAAAAGTGAGGCGGGACAAAATGATGGTGAAACTTCACAAAAAATATCCCAAATACGGTTTTGACAAGCATAAAGGATACGGCACGAAAAAGCATTTTAAAGCGATTAAAAAATTCGGGCCCTCGCCGATTCACAGAAAAAGTTTTCGCCTAAAAATAAAATAAATGAAATAAGAGTAATAATAAAAAAAAGTAATTTACTATGATATCTTGCGATCGCTGGATATCATAGTATTTGGTTTTTAAGGTGTTTTATTGTAATATAATTAAAAATGCGGCGGCGTTATTTTATTATTTTAATAATCATTCTTTTGTTGGGAATTACTTATCTCACCTCCTTTTTTATTAAAAAAGAACGCTTTTTTGACGAGAATTTGCGTTTGAAACAGGAGAATGAAAATTTGCGCGCCCAAATTCAGAAACTACAATTACCAATTACCAATTATCAATTATCTAATAATTATTTAACTGCCAAGGTTTTTTCCACTTATCCTTTTAATATTAAGAATCAAGTCACTATTAATATTGGAGAAAAACAGGGTGTTAAAAAAATGATGACCGTGACAGTCGGAGACAATCTTTTGCTCGGCCAAGTCACAGAGGTTTTTGAAAATTACAGCGTAATTCAGACAATTTTTGACCCAAATTGGCAGTTGTCGGTAAGAATCGGCAAAGAAGAAATTAATGGCCTTTTTCAAGGCGGCAATGAACAAAAGGTAGTTCTAATTGAGAAAGAAAAAGCCATTCAGATAAGTGATATCGTTTACTCAGCCAGCCAGGAATTTCCTTATGGCTTAAAAATCGGCGAGATATCTGAAATCAAAGAAACTATTGCCGGCGTTTTTAAAGAAGCGGTTTTAAAGATACCCTTTAATATTAACGAATTACGGGAAGTGAATGTTATAACTAAATAAGAAATTAAAAATGAGATTGCTTTCTCTTGTCCTATTAATTTGTTTATTAAGTTTTATTCAATCGCTGGGCTTTTCAATTTTTGGTGTTAAGCTAAATTTAGCTCTGGCAGCGGTCATTGCCGCTTCTTTTTTTGTTGCTAATCTTTGGGAAGGACTTTTATTAGTGGTTTTAGCGGCTTTAATTTTAAAATTTGCGCCTGGTTTTGAAAGCGAAATTCTGATTTTTTCTTTAATCGGAGCCGGCGCGATTCTCATTAAAAAGTATCTTCCCTGGCACTATTTTTTCAGCAATTTAATTTTAATTATTCTCGGGACTTTTATTTTTTACCTTTTTTTGGCGGCTAACTTGATTCTCACGACTATTTTCTTAAAAGAACTGGTTTTAAATCTAATAGCGGGAACCCTGATATTTGCGCTTTTAAATTTTTTATGGCAAAATAAAATAGCATGAAGTTTTCTTTCACCCTACTTAAACAATTAGTCCCGGCAATAAAAAATAAAAAGGACTTAATCAATAAATTAAACCTTCACTTTTTTGAAACCGAAGATGCAGCTGGCGATGTTTTAGATATTTCAATTCCACCGAATCGTTTTTCAGATGCGGCCTCGCATTTTGGTATTGGTCGAGAAATTGCGGCAATTTTAGGAGTTAAATATAAGGAAGTCGGACTTCCTACTTGCCCGCCGAAGCTTCAGCGAAGGCGGGAGATTAAAGTTGTAGTAGAGGACAAAAAATTATGTCCCCGTTATACGGCTCAGTATTTTGAAAATATAAAAATTGGGCCTTCGCCGAAATGGATGCAAAAGATTTTAATTGATTGCGGCCTCAGGCCGATTAATAACGTGGTTGATATTATGAATTATGCGATGTTGGAGACCGGACAACCGCTCCATGCCTTTGACTATGATAAACTAAAAACTAAAAACTCAAAGCTAAAAGCTATTATAGTCCGGCGGGCGAAAAAAGGAGAAAAAATTACGACTTTAGAGGACAAAACTTATGAACTAAATGAAGATATTTTAGTGATTGCGGACAGCAAAGAACCTATAGCTATTGCTGGCATTAAGGGCGGCAAAAAAGCCGAAGTTGATAAAAATACCAAAAGAATCATTGTGGAGTCTGCTAATTTTAACGGAGTCAATATTTATAAAAGCTCAAAGCTGCTAAAACTTCCCACAGATGCTTCTTTGCGTTTTTCTCATAATATCAGTCCGGAATTAACAATTTTCGGCATAAATCGGGTCAGTCAATTACTTCAGGAAGTTATTGGCGCCAAGGCCGGCCCGGTTATTGATGTAAACTTCACTAAACCTCGCAAAAGAATTATCAAATTTGATTTGGAGAAATTTAATAAGTTTATCGGAACCAATTTAGACAGTAAAATTTGCCAGAAATATCTTGAACGACTTGGTTTCAAGATAACGCGGATAAACGCGGATCAAAAAAAAGATCAGCGGGCGATCCGCGGATCCCTCGCGGATCAGCGTAAATCAGCGTTTTTAGTAGAGGTTCCCCTGCTCCGGCAAGACATTGAAATTTTTGAGGATTTAGCCGAAGAAGTAATCCGGCTTTACGGTTATAATCGGCTGAAATCAATACCGCCTCACATTCATCTTCAGCTATCCGGCTTCGAAGACCAGATTGTTCTAAAAGATAAAATAAAGAAAGTGTTAGCGGCTGCGGGCTTGAGCGAGGTTTATAATTATTCGTTTATCAGCGAGAGCGATTTAACTTTTGGTTCAAGTTGGAAAGATGAAGTTATTGAACTGGAGAATCCCATAAGTAACCAGTTTAAATACCTCAGGCCGTCTTTAGCGCCATATCTTGTAAAAAATATCAATAGTAATTTCCGTTTCTTTGACGAAGTGAGGATTTTTGAAATCGGTAAGATATTTTATAGAATCAGCGAAAAATTAACTCTCGGTATCGCTCTGGCTTCAAAAAAAGACAAGCAGGTTTTTTTCGAGCTTAAGGGTATTATCGAGCAATTATTTAAAAAAGTCGGTTTAGTTAGTTACTTAATGCCCGAACCAGGAGAAGGGGATTGGATAAAAGTTTTTACGGACAATTTTTTAATACCCGGAGAGGTTTTAAAAATTGAATCTGACGGAGAAACTATCGGCTATTTAGGAAGAATAAATAAAGAATTAGTGAGTAATTATGAAGGAGTCTTGGTAGAAATAGATTTGGATGCTTTGTTAAAATTAGTGGAAGAAGAGCACGAATATTTGCCTTTGCCAAAATATCCTTCAGTGATGCGCGACATTTCAATTTTAGTTGAGCCGACAATTAGAGTAGGTGAAATAATGCAGGCAATTCAAAGCGTTGATTTCAGATACGTTGAAGACGTTGATTTAATTGACGAATACGACTATCAATCAAAAAGAAGCCTGACTTTTCGAATTATCTTTCAGGCCGAAGACCGGACTCTTACTGACAAAGAGGTCAATAAAGAAATGGAGAAAATTGCTAAAATGCTTAAAAGTAAATTTAGGGCAATAATTAGGTAATTTTACTTACTGGCTGCGGAATTTTTCAATGGTTCTAAAACTGACTTTCTCCGCGTCAAATTTTAACTGGACGCTAGCCAACGGGCCATTTCTATGTTTGGCAATAATGATTTCCGCGGTATTTTGGTCTTCAAGAGAGGGTTCAAACTTGTCCCGGTCTTTTCGATAAATAAATAAAACCACGTCAGCTTCTTGCTCAATACTTCCGCTTTCTCTTAAATCCGCCAATCGCGGAATTTTTATTTCTCTTTGTTCCACGGCTCGGGAAAGTTGAGCGGCTGCTAAAATCGGCACCTCAAGCTCTCGGGCTAAACTTTTAAGACCGCGGCTGACCTCAGTCATTGCCTGAACCATATTATTGGTATTGGTTCGCGGTTGAATTAATTGAATATAATCAACCACTAATAATCCCAGACCATGTTCGGCCTGCAACCGCCGGACCATTGAACGAACTTGAATAATATTAGCTGAAGGAGTGTCGTCAATAAAAATCGGAGCCTGCGATAGCCGGTCCAGGGCTTCCTGAATCATTTCAAATTCAATATCTTCGGTCAGCCGGCCGGTGCGAAGTTTCCAAAGCGCCACCTGGGCTTCGGCGGCAATTAATCGGTCAATCACCTGATCTTTAGACATTTCAAGAGAGAAAATACCTACTGGCGTTTTGGTTTTAATGGCGGCATTTCTGGCAATATCCAAACATAAAGCAGTTTTACCCAAAGACGGCCGGGCGCCTAAAATTATTAAATCAGAACGTTGCAGCCCGGATAAATAATTATCCAACTCGTCAAAGCCGGTAGAAACACCGCGCAAACCCCTTTCGCCCTGATGAAGTTTTTCAATCCTTTCATAAGCGGCTTTTAATTCATCTTTAATCGGAACAAAATTCTGAGGCCGGGATTTTTGACTAATGGCAAAAATCTTTTGTTCAACTTCGTCTAAAAGGTCTTCGGGATCTTCTGAGGTGTCAAAAACCCTCTCATTGATTTCGGCTGAGGCCCCAATCAGATCCCGGAGAAGTTTTTTTTGTTTAACCAATTTGGCGTAATAAGAAATATGAGTAGCAGTCGGCACGGAGTTGATTAAATCGGTCAAATAAGCCGAGCCGCCAACTTCGGTAAGCAAATTTTTATCTTTTAATTTTTTGGTAACGGTTAAAATATCAATCGGCTCACCTCTTTCAAAGAGTTCAAAAATCGCTTCAAAGATTCTGGTATGGGTCGGCGTGTAGAAATTGTCAGCCTTAATTAAATCAGCCACCCGAATAATGGCATTTTTATCAAGCATCAAAGCTCCTAAAACCGAGCGTTCAGCATCAATATCTTGAGGAGGAAGTTTGAGATTCATAGTTCTTTTCGGACCTTCGGTCCGAAAGCTGTGTCTTCTATCCTGTATCCTAACTTTTCTATTTTTTTTCGCAAGCGGTCAGCTTGAATAAACTGTTTATTAACTCTTAATTTCTCGCGCTGGGACACTAAATTCTTGATCTTTGGCGGGATTTTTTGGGGTTTGATTTTATCCAATTCTAAGCCCAAAACCTTATCAAATTCAAGAAGCAGTTGTTTTTTGGCAGCCGAGGAGAGCCTGTTATCTTTAATAATTTGCCAAACAATAGAAAGGGCTTTGGGAGTATTTAGGTCATCACTAATAACGGTTAAAAATTTCTTTCTTAATTTTTGGACATCCGATGTTCTTAATATTGACGGTAATTTTTGGACATCGGATGTCCTTAATATTGAATATAAATTATCCAAAGCGTTTTGCGCCGCTGCTAAGCTTTTCCAGGTAAAATTTAATTTTGAGCGGTAATGAGAGGTTAAAACAAGATAGCGAAAGGCAAGAGGATTAAACTCTTTTTTGATGACTGTCTCCAGGGTCAAAAAATTACTTTCAGATTTCGCCATCTTAGATCGGTCAACCAAAAGAAATTCGCCGTGCAGCCAGAATCGAGCCAGCGGTTTTCCAAACGCTCCTTCGGATTGGGCAATTTCATTGGTGTGATGGACGTTGATATGGTCAATGCCGCCAGCGTGAATATCAAAGGGTTGGCCTAATTCAGCACGTGATATTGCTGAACATTCAAGATGCCAACCCGGAAAGCCCGTGCCCCAAGGAGAAGGCCATCTCATAATATGATTTTCAAACCGGCCAACGATCTTAAACCAAAGAGTAAAGTCATAAGGATTTCTTTTTTCCGGGTCAGCTACGACTTCTTCGCGGCTAGCAATAATTTTTTGGCTGAGTTTTTGTTTTGATAATTTGGTATAGTTTTTGAATTTTAAAACATCAAAATAAACCGCCTGAGAGGTTTCATAAGCATAACCTTTCTTAAAAAGCCGATTGATGAGATTTATCTGCTGTTTGATATAGCGGGTGGCTGGCGCCAGCTTATGGGCTTTTTTAATATTTAGTTTTTTGAGGTCATTCAGAAAAGCCTGAGTGTAAAATTTAGCAATTTGTTGAACTGATTTGCCTTCCCGGCGAGCGCCTTTTTCAATTTTGTCTTCTCCCAAATCAGTGTCAGAAGTCAGATGGCCGACATCAGTGATATTCATAATATGCTTTACTTTATAGCCGTTGTATTCTAAGACGCGGCGCAAGATATCTTCAAAAATATAAGTGCGGAGATTGCCGATATGACTAAAGTCATAAACCGTTGGGCCGCAGGTATAAAGCCCAACCCGCTTATTATGAAGCGGTTTGAAATTCTGTTTTTTCCGAAAGAGAGTATTGTAAAGTTTAAGCATTGCTTTAATTCTATTAGGAAATGTTTTCGCAGGCAATACTTTAAAAGTTATGTCTTGACAAGGCAAATTTCAGCTTTATAATATTATCTTGAGATGACTGATAATAATCAAAAAGAAAAAGATAAAGAAAAAAAACAGGAGGAAGCTCTTGACGAGCTGTCGAAATGCCAGAAAGAACGCGATGACTATCTTGATGGCTGGAAACGGGTTAAAGCGGATTTAATCAATTACAAAAAAGACGAAGCCAAAAGATTTGAGGCAATCGTTAAATTTTCCAACGAAGCCCTGATTAAGGAGTTAATTAATGTTTTGGACAGCTTTGATTTGGCCTTAGTAGCCCTTGAAGTCGAGGAAGATAAAAAAACTCAGAAAGGATTATATTTGATTCGCCAGCAGTTAGAAGATATTTTAAGGCAAAATGGTCTGGAGCGAATTATTGTTTCGGTTGGTCAATCCTTTGACCCGGCACTCCAGGAAGCAGTGGCAACCATTGAATTAGATAAGCCTTCAGGCACAATAATCGAGGAAGTCGAAAGAGGATATTTATTAAATGGTAAATTAATAAGGCCGGCAAGAGTAAAAGTTTCAAAATAATGAAATTATGGCAAAAATATTAGGTATTGATTTAGGTACAACTTTTTCGGCTATGGCCGTGGTTGAAGGAGGCGAGCCGAAAATTCTGGAAAATCACGAAGGCAATCGCACCACTCCTTCAGTGGTGG
>Ga0210050_1005278_pt1 | contig 10275 bp, 10 predicted proteins | sample CryGey132114_all_FD_185463 | JGI IMG/M metagenome (GOLD analysis project Ga0210050, IMG submission 185463) | Groundwater microbial communities from aquifer - Crystal Geyser CG22_combo_CG10-13_8/21/14_all (SPAdes) (version 2) | ecosystem: Environmental > Aquatic > Deep subsurface > Groundwater ...
ATGCCTGTATACAGAAAACCTTATCCGCATTACCCGCCTTACAAAGGACGACCTTTGTCATGCGTGAACTTCAAGGCCATTCTTATGAAACTATCTGTAACACTTTAGAAGTGACTGAATCCAATATCCGAGTGCTGTTACACCGAGCTCGAACTAAATTATTAAAAACGGTCGAACATTTTCAGGAAGTGGGTCAATGTCTCTAAGCTGTCATGATGTTACTCAATTGTCCACTGAGTACGTTGATCAAGAATTGGATTGGAAAGCGAAACTACGAGTGCGTTTTCATTTATTAATGTGTCATAAATGTCGTCGTTTTGTGCGGCATGTCGATACGGTGCATCAATATGTTCAAAAGCTCCATGAACCCAGTGCACTTAATGAACAAGAGTTGGATGCTATCATGCAAAAAATTCATGATGGAAAATGTAAGGATGCTTAAAGTTAAAATAACAGGGTAATTGTCCAGCTATTTTTACTTTTCCATAAAGCTAGGCTTGCCTGTTGGGTTGTGATTGGTTAGCATTCCCACACTCAATACCTGCTTTCGGAAATTTTATGAGTCCGTCAGATCTCATTCAGCAACTTGTCCAATTGACCAGCCAAAGCCAAGTCTCAACAGTCTCTGCTGATCTTGAAAATTACGGTAGAGATTGGACAAAGTTTTATCGTCCCAAACCCCTCGCTATTGTTTTTCCAAAAAATAATGATCAAGTCGTTGCTTTGGTCAAACTTGCCAACCAAATGAAATTCTGTTTGGTTCCCTCTGGAGGTCGAACTGGATTAAGCGGTGGCGCTTTAGCCATTCAACATGAAGTTGTTATTTCCCTCGAAAAAATGAATGCTGTTCTCGAATTTAATGCCATTGATAGAACCATCCGCTGTCAGGCTGGTGCTATTACTGAAAGCATTCAGAATGCTGCTATGGAACAAGGTTTATATTATCCAGTAGATTTCGCTTCAGCAGGATCGAGCCAAATTGGCGGAAATATATCGACCAATGCCGGCGGTATCAAAGTCATTAAATATGGGATGACAAGAAATTGGGTGATGGGGCTAAAAGTTGTTACAGGCTCTGGAGATCTATTAGAACTTAATCATGGCTTGGTTAAAAATGCCACGGGTTATGATTTGAGACATCTTTTTATCGGCGCAGAAGGCACCTTAGGGATTATTGTTGAGGCCACTTTAAAACTCACCACCGCACCTAAAAATCCTCAAGTGATGGTGTTGGGGGTTGAAAAGTTTGATGCCATGATGGATATTTTACAACAGTATCAAACCCGATTAGAACTGAGTGCTTTTGAGTTTTTTTCAGAACTTGCTCTACAAAAAGTATTAGCCCATAGTGGCTTATCTCGTCCATTTGAGACTAAATCCCCCTATTATGCTTTACTTGAAATTGAAGTGGCAGATGGAAATACCGAAAACATTTTGATGGAACTTTTTGAATATTGTATGGAGCAGGGATGGATTATGGATGGTGTCTTAAGCCAAAGCGAGCAGCAAGCTCAATCACTTTGGGCCCTGCGTGAACGCATTAGTGAAACCATCAGTGTTGAGACACCTTACAAGAATGATATCTCAGTCACTCAATCTCAAGTCCCCAGTTTTCTGTATCAGGTGGATGCCTTAATTAATCAGGCTTATCCTGAATTTGAAGTGGTGTGGTTTGGACATATAGGTGATGGTAATCTACATTTAAATGTTTTAAAACCCTCAGATCTAGACATAGAAACCTTTAGGCATCAATGTGAAATAGTGAACAAACAAGTTTTTGATATTGTTAAAATGCACCAAGGCAGTATTTCAGCAGAGCATGGTGTGGGTTTAATGAAAAAACAGTATCTTTCTGTCACACGTTCACCCGCAGAAATTGCATTGATGAAGCAATTGCGTTTAGTTTTCGATCCCAACGCAGTACTCAATCCTGGGAAGCTTTGGGATTAGGGCGAGTTCTGTAATGAAAAAAAAACCTTTTAATATGAAAATAATCAATGCCAATGAAACCTTAGTTTTAAGACACAAAATCTTGAGACCTCATCAATGCATAGAGAAATGTGTTTTTGAGGGGGATGAGTTAGAAAACACTTTTCATCTAGGTGGCTATATGGAAGATGATTTGGTGGCAATCCTTTCTTGCTGTCAACAAAACAACATTCAATGGAATGATGGATATCAATGGAGGATTAGAGGCATGGCTGTCACCTCTGAACTACAGGGGCAGGGATATGGACAACAGCTAGTCACCAGAGCTTTATTTCATTTGCGAGATCATTCTCTTCATTCAAGACCGATAAGAGTTTGGTTGAATGCTCGAGAAAATGCCCGCCATTTCTATGAAAAGTTGGGATTTGAATTGATAGGAGAACCCTTTGAGATAGAGGGAATAGGGTTTCATTGGCTAATGACGCAGCAAGTTTAAATTTATACTCGTTAATCAAGACAGAAGATGCGCCGCCAGGCAAGAAGGCGCGTGGGTTTGGGAGAGGTGCAGATCTCTTCCAAATCGAGTGGAGTGCGAATGCAGGTCATTCTTATTGCTTTAAAAAAAAGCCCCAAATTATTGGGGCTTTTTTTCTACTTTTCTACCTAAGCACTTCTAAAATTATTTCTTAGCTGCGGCAGCTTTCTTCTCTTTCTCAGCAGCGATAACCGCTTCTGAGACGGAATTAGGGCAAGGTGCATAATGAGAGAATTCCATGGAGAATTGACCACGACCAGAAGTCATGGTACGAAGACTACCAATGTATCCAAACATCTCCGCTAGAGGACAGGTCCCCTTGATACGAACACCAGTTGGACCTGCATCTTGACCTGAAATCATGCCACGGCGACGGTTTAAGTCACCGATCACGTCACCCACATGATCGTCTGGTGTAAATACGTCAACTTTCATGATAGGCTCTAGTAATTGAGGAGCCGCTTTAGGGAATGACTGTCTGAAGGCACCTTTTGCTGCAATCTCAAATGCGATAGCAGAAGAGTCAACAGGGTGGTAACCACCGTCAATTAATTCAACTTCAAAGTCTAAAACAGGGAATCCAGCTAAAGTACCAGTCTGCATCATAGACTTGAAGCCTTTTTCAACGGCTGGGAAGAATTCTTTTGGAACGTTTCCGCCGACAACTGAAGAAGTAAACACAAAACCTGTACCCACCTCACCGGGCTTAATCTTATAATCGATCTTGCCATATTGACCAGAACCACCAGATTGCTTCTTATGCGTATAACTATCTTCAACCATTTTGGTAATCGTTTCACGGTAAGCTACTTGAGGCTGACCAATTTCTAAGTCAACGCCATAGGTTCTTTTTAGAATATCTACTTTAATATCTAGGTGTAATTCACCCATTCCTTTAAGAATCGTTTCACCCGTTTCTTCATCAGTCTCAACGTGGAACGATGGGTCTTCTGCGATCATTTTGCCGATAGCAATCCCCATTTTTTCTGAACCACCCTTATCTTTGGGAGCTACAGCGATAGAAATAACTGGCTCAGGGAATACCATTGGCTCAAGAGTCACAGGATCTTTAGGATCACATAATGTGTGACCGGTCTGTACGTTTTTCATACCGACAACAGCGATAATATCGCCAGCTTCCGCAGACTCAATTTCTTTACGTTCGTCAGCTTGCATTTCAACCATACGACCGATTCTTTCTGTTTTACCTGTAAAAGTATTCAAAACAGTCATACCCTTCGTCATTTTACCTGAGTAAATACGGATAAAGGTTAATGCGCCGAATCTGTCGTCCATAATTTTAAAGGCTAAGGCTTTTAAGCTTTCGTTGGCATCCACTTTAGCTACACGGCCAATGTCTTCACCATTTTCGTCTGTTAGAGGCTGAGGCTCAACTTCAGTTGGGTTAGGCAAGTAATCAACAACAGCATCCAAAACTAACTGAACACCTTTGTTTTTAAAGGCAGAGCCACAAAGAGTAGGGAAGAAATCAAGTGCGATAGTACCTTTACGAATACAACGTTTAATATCAGCAACAGAAGGTTCGGTGCCTTCTAAATAAGCTTCCATTAATTCGTCGTCTTGTTCTAAGGCAGTTTCTAGTAATTGCTCACGATATTCTTCAACTTTGTCAACCATATCCGCAGGAACATCAGTGACTTCGTAGTTTTCTGGTAAACCAGAGTTATCCCAAATGTAAGCTTTGCGATGGAGCAAATCAACAACACCGCAGAAATCGTCTTCGATACCAATAGGTAGAACCATAACCAGTGGACGTGCAGCAAGTACATTCTGAACTTGGTCAACAACACGATAGAAGTCAGCACCCATGCGGTCTAGTTTGTTTACGAAAATAATACGCGCAACTTCAGATTCGTTTGCATAACGCCAGTTAGTTTCTGATTGAGGTTCAACACCACCAGAACCACAGAATACACCGACACCGCCATCTAATACTTTTAATGAACGATAGACTTCAATGGTGAAGTCTACGTGTCCGGGGGTATCGATGATGTTTAGGCGGTGCTTGTTCCAAAAACAAGTCGTTGCAGCAGATTGAATGGTAATTCCGCGCTCTTGCTCTTGAGCCATAAAGTCAGTCGTGGCCGCGCCATCATGAACTTCACCAATTTTATGAATTTCACCGGTTAATTTCAGGATCCTTTCAGTGGTTGTTGTTTTACCAGCATCTACGTGAGCGAAAATGCCTATGTTTCTATATGTGGATAAGTCTGCCATTACTTTACTCATTAATTAGGGGGACAAATTTGCGCGTGACTATACACGATTTCTTTGCGATCATAAAGAAAAAACGTATAAATATTGAAATAAATTGGTGTTTCTTGGTTTACCTTATTTCTTGGATTGTACCATAGCATTCTTCTAGCGAATATGCTGCTGAATTTGCTGATACATCGCTTTACGGCGAAACAGAAAGTCTCGTTTTCTCCCGCCCAGTTGGTTCCACAAGAGTGCGCAACGCAAACCAAAAAACAGGGCTGTTCTGACTTGTTTTTGAACGAGGTCTTTTTGTAAAAACCTTGCATGACCAGTCACTTGAATCCTTAAGGGCAGCGTTGAAATACATTCTTGGTAGAGGGTTGAGAGGGCTACGATTTGGTCAGCTTCAGTTCTTTCCAATAAAGACTTTTGGCGATTAATTTGTGTTAAGCGCATTTGTACTGTTTTAACTAACTCAGCCGAGCGGATCAGTTGTCCTTGCAAACTCAATAAATTAGCCACATAGCGACCAATATCCATGTTCCTCTTACTTTGAGGGTAAAGTTGCTCTTTTAATAACCTTAAACCGGGCTGCAGGTTTTTGATGCCACCAAAGATCTCTAAAGTATTTTGAGCCTCTAGTTTTAAGACACTATTGACAGCAATGGTCATCAGTTCAGCTTCTATCTCACCGCTTTGAGACAGTTTATACACCATGCCAGCCGCTTGACAGCAACCAGCCAAAGCGATGATCTGATCGTCGAAATTACTTTTTGTCATATTCAGCGCCTAAATGATTTTTCATATTAAACAGGAGGTTATTGGCTAGGTTCATCGTTGCGATCAGCAACTCGTTCATCAATGATGGCACCGCCCAAGCAAAGATCGTCTTGATAAAAAACAACAGATTGTCCTGGTGTAATAGCACGCTGTAATTGAGTAAAGCTCACCTCGGCTTGTTGTTGTGTCGCATCCAAAGTGACATGACATTCTACATCCTGCTGTCTATAGCGAGTTTTAGCCGTGCAATTGAAACTGAGAGAGGGGGCTGCACCTGCAACCCAATGTAGTTGCGACGCTTTTAATCCCCGACTTAACAACTTAGGGTGGTCATGGCCTTGACCCACTAATAGCACATTTCTTTGCATATCCTTGTCAATCACATACCAAGGTGTTTCATCGGAATCGGCTCGACCACCGATCATTAAGCCTTTTCTTTGTCCTAAGGTATGAAACATTAAACCTTGGTGTTCACCAACCACTCTGCCATCCTCTGTTTCAATGGCTCCAGGTTGAGCTGGGAGGTATTGGGATAGGAAGTCTTTAAAGCGTCTTTCACCGATAAAGCAAATGCCGGTACTGTCTTTTTTATCCGCATTGATCAACTCCAGTTGTTCAGCAATAGCGCGAACCTGAGGTTTTTCCAGATCACCGACGGGAAACAACGAGCGAGAAAGCTGATCTTGGTTTAAGGTATATAAAAAATAGGATTGGTCTTTATTGCCATCTAAGCCTTTTAACAATTGAACCTTTCCATCCACATCATTTCTGCGCACATAATGTCCAGTCGCTATATAATCAGCCCCTAAATGAATGGCATAATCTAAAAAGGCTTTAAATTTAATCTCTTTATTGCACATGACGTCAGGATTAGGGGTTCGACCGGATTGATATTCTTGTAGAAAGTATTCAAACACATTGTCCCAATATTCTGCCGCAAAATTAATGGTGTGAAGCACAATACCCAATTTATCACAAACAGCTTGCGCATCTGCTACATCCTGAGCTGCTGAACAATACTCATCGGTGTCATCTTCTTCCCAGTTTTTCATGAAAAGACCTTCAACCTGATAGCCTTGTTGCATTAATATATGTGCACTGACAGATGAATCAACACCACCGGACATGCCAACGATAACGCGTTTAGTCTTATTACTGTTCATGATGAGCTTTCATTAAAATCATTATTGGATGATCATATCATATTGAGAGGAGAGGGAGAATCAGCACTCACAATGCTTTTCTATCCATTCACCGGGTTTCAGTTGTTCCAGTCGATGCTCGCCAATGGCAACCCGAACTAAACGTAAGGTTGGAAAACCCATAGCCGCTGTCATCCTGCGAACCTGTCGGTTTTTCCCCTCTTTGATTTTAACCTCTAACCAAGTATCAGGAATACTTTGCCTGACACGGATAGACGGTATTCGCTCCCAAAGACTTTGAGGATCGATGCGTTGTACTTTGGCGGGTAAGGTTAGGCCATCTTTCAGCAGCAAACCTTTCCTAAATTGCTGCAAATGTGACTCTTCTGGAATGCCCTCAACTTGAACCCAGTAGGTTTTCTCAACCTTAGCGACTGGATTACTGAAATGATGTTGTAATTTACCGTCATCTGTTAATAACAGGAGACCCTCGCTATCGCGATCCAGTCTACCGCAAGGATAAACGCCTTTTACTGGGACATAATCCGCAAGGGTTTTGCGCCCAGTTGCATCAGTAAATTGACTGAGCACTTGAAATGGTTTGTTAAAAAGAATTAATTTAGACATGATCGCAACTTTTATAACTTAACAATAACTTAACAACCTTTAAAATTGGGCGCACGTTTCTCTAGAAAAGAGGCTACACCTTCTCGATAATCATGACTTTTACCCAAGTGTTGCATAGCAGCTCGTTCTCTTTCTAGTTGCTCAGGTAAACTGTAATCAAATGCACTATGCACTAAGGTTTTAATTCTAGCCAAGGCTTCTGTGGGTTGAGTTGCCAAATGTTGGCTGAGCTTAGTGGCTTCTGTCATCAGGTTTTCATCATCCACTACCTGATAAATTAATCCCCATTGTTCCGCTTGTTCGGCACCAAGTTTGTTGCCTAACATGGCTAAAGCTTTCGCTCTGGGTAGGCCAAGTGCTCTGGCAAAGTGCCATGAACAACCAGAATCTGGCACCAATCCTACTTTAGCAAAAGACAAAATGAAACAAGAAGAACGAGCGGCAATGACAATATCACAAGCCATGACCACACTGGCTCCGGCGCCAGCGGCTACGCCATTCATGGCACAAATTATCGGCATTGGAAAACTGGTTAAGCGTCTAATTAAAGGATTATAAAAGCGCTCCACGGACAAACCTAAATCCGGCGCTTGATCATCCGCTGTCACCGCACGATCATTGAGATCTTGACCTGCACAAAAGCCTCGTCCTGAGCCTGTGAGTACCAAACAACGTGTTTCATTATCGCTTGCAATCATATCCAAGGCTTGTTGTAACTCTTGATGCATGTCGACGATAAAACTATTCATTCTATCTGGGCGATTTAAAGTAATCGTGGCAACGCCTTGATTTTTTTCTAGAATGATATGGTTGTACATACAGATTCCTCTTATAATTGAGCTAGCCTAACATGTTGATTATCTTTGATGTTAGATTTTGAATTGAATTAGCTGGAGACTTTTATGCCTATCTATGCCATTGATGATTTCATTCCTGTGGTTAAACAGAATACCTTTATTCATCCCAGCGCAGAGATTATAGGCGATGTTATCATTGAAGAGAATTGCTATATAGGTCCTAATGCAGTTTTAAGGGGCGATTTTGGCCGTATTGTCGTCGGACATCATAGTAATATACAAGATTGTTGTGTGTTACATAGCTTCCCAGACAAGGACTGCATATTAGAACCCTATAGTCATATAGGGCATTGTGCCGTGTTGCATGGTTGTTTTATTGGCGAAAACTCCCTTATTGGAATGAATGCAGTCGTGATGGACGATGCAAAGATTGGGACTGAATCCATCGTAGCAGCCAGTTCCTTCGTCAAATCAGGTTTTATTTGTGAGCCCAGAAGCCTACTCATGGGTATACCAGCTAAACGCATTAAATCGGTATCGGATGAAGAAATTTTATGGAAAAAACAAGGAACTGAGGAGTATGTGAAACTGGGGGAAAGAGCAAAGTCATCATTAAGGGAGGTTCAACCTCTTATTATGGAACAACAAGAACGACCTCGATTCTCGGATTCATTGCATGTACCTAAAAAAGTTTAAGGTCTTCATCATGAATTTTGAGGTGGAGCGAGTATAAAACGCTTGAGAGGTTTTGTGATTGGCTAACAATAAAAGGGTAATGCTGCAAATAGGTATTGTTAAATAATGTCATCCCCTAATATGGAATTAGACGAAGAAATGGGTAAATGAAGCTATTCGATATTGTATTACTACTCATTGTAGTGCTCTCTGGTTGCGCTACAGAATCACATAAAACCCCCTGTTAAAAACAAAACAGGAGCATATTGGGACACTGATAATCATATAGAAAGCTCCTCCGCGCATACGGTAAAGTTAGAGGTTCCAACTACCTGAACAAAACCGTTTGACGGAGGAGCTTAAGATGAAACTATATGGTGGAATTGATTTGCATTCAAATAATTGTGTAATAAATATTATTGATGAGGACGCTAAAGTGATTTTTAAAAAGCGAGTCAAAAATGATATTGAATTAATAAAAACAATTTTTAAACCTTATTCTGACGATCTCACTGGCCTGGTTGTTGAATCAACTTACAATTGGTATTGGCTCGTCGATGGACTGATGGAGGCTGGATTCCAGCTTCACCTGGCGAATACCGCCGCGATACAACAATACAGTGGATTAAAGTACGGGGATGATGACAGCGACGCTAATTGGTTGGCTAATATGCTTCGCCTGGGCATTTTACCAGAAGGCTATATTTATCCAAAAAAAGAACGCATGATCAGAGATTTACTGAGAAAACGAAATCAGTTAGTCCAACAAAAAACAAAAAACTTAGTTTCAATACAAGGTTTGTTTGATCGACACATTAATGGACGGATCAAGAGTGAGTTCATTAAGAAACTAACAGAAGAACAATTAAATTTATACTTTACAGATCCCAACGTGCGTATGGCTATTGAAAGTAATTTAGTGGTATTACGCTGCTTGATCGCGCAAATTAAAGCGATTGAAAAATCTTTAAGTCAACAAGTAAAACTAAGAGATGAGTTTATAAATTTAACCAGTATTGACGGCATTGGATTAACCCTGGGTTTAACAATTATGCTTGAGACTGGGGATATTTCTCGATTTGATAAAGTCGGGCAATACGCTTCATACTGTCGTTGCGTTAATGGTGCCCGATATAGCAATGGCAAGAAAAAGTCAAAAACCAATACTAAAAATGGCAATCGATATTTGTCATGGGCTTTTATCGAAGCCGCTAATTTTGCTATTCGTTATAACGAAACAGTGAAAAAATATTATCAACGCAAGCTGGCGAAGACACATATTATGATCGCAAAAGGTGCGGTTGCTCATAAGTTAGCCAGAGCGTGCTTTTATGTACTTCGTGACGGTGTGAAATTTGATGTTAACAAAGCTTTTGGGGTTTCAAAATGATAGGGTTTTAGGTCTTGGTTAAACGAGTGAAGTCAGCATAGGGGTTGGTAAAACATGACGCTGATTGAACCGCTCGTTTAACCATCTTATTGTTCTGTTTGTAAACGCTGATATGCCTGTGCGTTGAGCCACAAAGGTCTGGATATGCAATCGCATAAACCAATACTCTGTCATCGTGAA
>Ga0210050_1005279_pt1 | contig 10275 bp, 10 predicted proteins | sample CryGey132114_all_FD_185463 | JGI IMG/M metagenome (GOLD analysis project Ga0210050, IMG submission 185463) | Groundwater microbial communities from aquifer - Crystal Geyser CG22_combo_CG10-13_8/21/14_all (SPAdes) (version 2) | ecosystem: Environmental > Aquatic > Deep subsurface > Groundwater ...
GGTAGTAATAGATAGAGTGACTTTCACCACATCGTTGATGTTCCGCCCTTCCCTTCGGGGACGGGCGGCTTTCTTTTTATGCAGAAATAGATTCATTGTAAAACGTTGGAATATAAATACTCGCATCTCCCGGTCTCTCAGACACATTTCTAACACTTGACACAAGATACCAAGAGTATCTACTCTTGGTATATGAAAACACAAGTCAATTTAAAGATAGATACTCATATCAAAGAGAAAGCTCAGAAAAGGGCTCAGGAGCTCGGTCTTTCCTTGAGTTCCGTTGTAAATGCCACACTCAGTCAATTTGCTCGTACTGGGGAGCTGCAACTGTCGGTGGCACCAAGGATGACACCATTTTTGGAAAATATCGTAAAAGAAGCACGTGCTGAATATGAGGCAGGGAAACTTGATGTGTATGAAAACGCTGACGATTTTCTCGTATCACTCAACAAATAGTGTATGCGTATTGCAAAAGGCAATGGAAGGTACCCCAAAATTAAGACACCTTTTCTAAGTCAGTTAATGACACATCATGTTGTTCTTTAAACAACCGTGGCGGCAGTTTCAGAACTGAGTGGTTACGTTTCTGGTTATAGTAGTTAATCGTCTGATACACTTCTACCACCAGTTGACCAAAGGTCTCTCCAGCTTTAATGTCTTAGCAGATATTCGAGTTATTTACGATGACACATATGAAGACCCAATCATCTTGGTATATATTGGTTCTCATAGCGAATTGCATGGTTAAAAAATATTAAAAAATAGTGTGTTCAGGGAGAGGATAAAATACAGGAATGTAGATACTCACGTCACCTAACCTCATAGATAGGGTCCTAACGTCCTCAGTTTTAGACTAGAAACTAGCGTCAAAAACTTTGCGACTTTACTTTCTTAAGATATACTCCATACGAAAAAAAATATAAACGGCTTGGATATGTTTGTTGAAACTTATAAAAATACAATAACAAATTGATCAAATATTTTATTCTATCTCCTTTGTGTTATACAACTCCATCCAAGCAATACATCCGTTGTATTCGCTACCACACTTTTTTAAAACTTTCTTGGATGTTGTGGTAAGATAAACATAATATTTTATATAAATATTTCATATTTCATGTTTAAAATAATTACCAAGAAAGCTTGGCAGAAAGTAGGCCAAAGAACAACAACTTCAATAAAAGTCATCCATACAGACGGAAGTGTATACACAAATCATGTAACTCCACCGATTGTAACTATTACATATAAAAGCTATCGCGGGTATCTACGGTCTGCCATTTTTACAAACCTAGGATTTGCTGAAGCGTACATTAACGGTGAGATAGATATTGATGGAGACTTAATTGCACTTGTATTAGCAGCAGATGAAGCAGCAAAAAATGAAGGAGGTAAACTTTCATACAATCCAATTGCTACTGTTTTAAATATTATTCACGAATGGAATTTTAGTAATCGATCAATAAAGCAGGCGAAGCGGAATGCTCTGTATCACTATAACCGCGGCACTGAAATGTTTCGACAATATCTTGATCCAACAATGACGTACACCTGTGCATATTGGAAAGAAGGGACCACTACACTCACACAAGCGCAGTCACAAAAAATTGATCATTCTTTGCGTAAATTAAGACTCCAACATGGAGAGACACTAGTTGATGTTGGGGGGGGGTGGGGTTCAGTTCTATTTAGAGCATTTGAAAAATATGGTGTTATAGGAACAAATATAAGTCCCACTCCTGATCAAAATAAGGATATGCAGACAGAAATTGAGAAGCGAGGATATCAAGGCAAGGTCAAAATTAAAGAAATTGATTTTCGTGAAGATACGGAAATGTACGATAAATACATTTCACTTGGGGTGTATGAACATGCAGGGCGTGACCAACTTGATGCATGGATTAAAGTTATATCCCAATCTCTCAAACCAGGAGGTATCGGATTGTTGCATTTTATTGGCAATCCTAGACCTGGAATTGAACAGACGGGTATTTTTATACGCAAACATGTATTTCCAGGTGGCTACCTCCCTGGTCTTGGCGAAACTATTGAATTGATGGACATACATGGTTTAGAAATACTTGATGTTGAGAATTTGCGTCGCCATTATCATTTTACACTTAAGGCCTGGGCGGAAAATTTTGATGCCCATTGGGAACAAATTCAAGCATTGGATCAAAAACGGTATGATGAAAAATTTAGGCGACTATGGCGATTTTATCTCTATACTTGTTCTGCTGTATTTATTCGAAATAAAACAACCCACGTTGGGTTATATCAAATTGTGTTTAGTAAGGGGCGCAATCATAATTATCCGATGACTCGCGACTTTATCTACACTGACGATAATCAGTAGCCAAATCAGTACAAAATTATAAGAACAGAGCTGTCGAAGGAATTGGTTTGGGCTACATAAATGACTATGTAATCATATAGAAAGATGGTTCTTTAGAGTTGCCTTTTTGTTTGTGAAAATAAAACTTATGACACTGCGTAGATAACTAGAAGATGCCACGGGGTAATCCGATTTGCATCACTTTAAACGATCGAACTGGACGGTAAGCAGGAAACAGAAGAAGGTAATCGTATTCGTATATGTATTGGTAATGGGTTTATCCTAAACTGGGTCAATAACAAACATCTGGTCGACCATGGTCTTTACTTAACACTGGGTTATACTATTATTCGCTTTGTTTATGAAAATGAAGAATTCCGACCAATATACGAACAGGACAATCATTACTTTAAAGTAAAAACACTGTACGAAATTTGGATAAAATTCATAGTTTTTTCATATCTTAACTACTGACTTCCTCAAATTTTATAGATAAAAAAATAAATAAGTTTCATCCTTACCCTTTTCTAAATAATATTTAATTTTAGTAAAAATGATTAAAAACTTTGTAACTTTACTTTCTTAATATATACTCCATAGGCAAATGGACACAAAAGAACGAAATATGCTAACGGAAATTCTTTTTCACCTCGGAATGTGGTGGCGGATTTTTTACGGTTTCCTACGCATCGTTATCGCTATTATTCTCCTTCAACATATTGGCACTCCTTTATCTGACTTATTTCTAAATATAATGAGTCACGAACTCATCCAAGACCCCAATGATAAAGTTATTCAACTAATCAATCATCTGCCGTATTTGGTGACTTATTATCTGTCTTTTTATTTTATGTTTTGGGGCGCAATTGATATTTTCATGTCTATTCTGCTACTTAAACACAAACTCTGGGCCTTCCCTGTTGCTATCTACATGATAGTGATTTTTATTGGCTACGAAATCTTTAGATTTTTTCAAACTCACTCACAGATGTTATTGGCGGTGATTGTGATGGACATATTTATTATCTGGATTATTAATAGAGAATATAAAAAGTTAAAATCTTCGCAAAAAAAAATGATGTCGTGACGGTGTGAATTACGCATTTTGCTTGCGATGAAGGACAATTCACAAAGAAAGGTTAGGAGGATTGTCACTTCGCTGTCGCTCACAAAATAGCAGACAACCTTTTCAAGCCCTCGCGTGAGTGACATTTAGTCACTCACTTCCTGGGCACAGACAAAAATCGCCCAACTTAAAAAGTTGAGCTGATTTTTGTTACTGTGCTGTAATTATACACTTTGCGCGAACTTTTTTCGAGCGGAAACTGGACGAATGAATCAGCCACGCCACCGCCTCGCAGAGCCTCGGCGGACACCAAAGAAAAACGTTCCTTGCTTTTCGGATTTGCGCGCGACCAATTTCTTCTAAAATGGAAAGGACATTTTTCTTTGGTGTTCTGCCCTCCAAGTATTCGGGCAGGTGGCGGGACTAATGCGGACTCGGTTTTGCGAAAACTATTTTTTGGGGAAAGGATTTCGCAAAACACTCGGCTAATCTTTTTTGAATTCGGATGTCGCAAGCGGAGGAGGAGGGGTTTGGGGAGGAATCCTCCGCTTGCTCCGCTGTTTTCTTCTGGCGAAATTCGGGCGGGCAAAAATTGAAAACTATTAAAAACTTGCATCAAAAATCTTCTTTGCAAGAATCACCCGATGATTTAACAACTCATTAGTCTTAAGATACTCAAAAACTTGAGTGATACTTGGAAATGTGTATTTTCCAACTAATATCCATCTTGCAGCTTCATATACGGCCTTCTGACTCAACTCCAACATTTCAGCAGACGGAAAGTTGTCGCCACCTTTCCCAATTTCCAAAAGTAATTTCTGTATCGCTCCTCGGGTATCCTCTCTGATTACTTCGTGTTGTGGTTCTAATATGCTTTTTATAACATCCAGACTTTCCTTAGGATCTCTCCGAAATGAGATCAAAATATTTTTAAGTTCTTGGTCAATTTTCAATTTTTCTAATATTTGTTCTTCACCGACTTTGGCGAGATAAAGCAAAATTGAATCAAAATAAACTTCAGGTGAGGTTTTTCTTATAAGTTTATCATTAATATTCTCTAACTTGCCTATATCAAACTTGCCACTATTTTTATGTATTTTGCTATAATCAAAAGATTCTATAAACTTTTCCAATGAAGGATACGTCTCTTCTGGATTACCATACCCTGAAGAGATCATGTAGGAAATAAGAGCGTGGGGCACAATACCCTGTTTTATAAAATCATCAAATTTCACAGCACCTTTAAGCATTTTACCCTCAGCATCTAAAAGCATTGGGGTATGAAGATATTTTTTAGGTTCAAGACCGAGCGATACTCTTACCATTTCTTGAAATTCAGCAATCGAAAGTTTATCTTGTCCCCTTACAACATGAGTAACCCCAAAAGTTTTATCATCAACAACTGAAGCAAGATGATATAGAGCACTTTTATCGGATCTCATGAGAGGGAAAAAATTTTGACCTCTTCTTAAATTCTCCTCCAATTTGAATTTAATCTTGCCTCTAAGCAGGTCGTTTATCTCTAAAGTATCCCCATATTGATCTATGAACTTTTTAATATCAAATAAAACAAGACCAGATTCCTTATCAATAAAAGCAACGTGTGTATCAAACAGTTTTTCAAGGTATTTCCGATAGATTTCTTGACGCTCTGATTGAAAAACAGACTGCCCTATCTCTTTTTCCGCGTTATGTGGCGTAATATCAAAACGAAACCCTAAAGTATCAGTAAAAAATCTAAATATGTCCTCAGCTTTTTCTTTCGTATGCTTTTCTTTATCAGTGTCGTCAACACGAAAAATAATTTTTGAGTCTTTACCTTTTTCCGCTTCACCTTTCGCGAATGCGTAATTATAAAGATGCGATCTTATCGGACCAATTTTCTTATTTGATTCTGTTGGGGACATCCCAGCTCTGAACACAAGTTTTTCTTTTTCTTGTTCGGACTTACCTTCTTCTGGAATAGGCACATTTTCAATAGGATTTTTTTCCATAAAATTTGATTAAAAAATTATAGTTACATATTCGTCATTTCCTATAGGAAAAACCGGATATTTGTTTTCAACTGATAGTAATATGGCTCTTTTATTTTTTTCGGTAGAAAAATGGCAAATTGTCTTAATCGGCAGAACCCCTAGTCCAGCTTCTACTTTTTCACGATCATTTGATAAATAAAACTTTGATAAAAAATTTGTTCCTGCTGAAACACCGATAATTATTTTATTCGTACTGGGAATTGTATTTTTTTTAAAGAGTTTTTTTAGATTAAGTTCACTACCACCACTAAAAAACAAAATGTCGGCATTACATAATTGGGTCTTTAATGTTTTTGGATTCGGGATTGCAGTGGATATGGACAGTCTATTTTTTTTAAAGACTTTTGAGAAAATAGAATTTTGATATTTTTGTACAGTTTTTTCCCAATCAATTTCATCTTTTGCAAATGGTATAAATAAAACCCTTGCTGTCTCAATTTGCTTAAATGTCAACCAATTTTCGATTTCAGTAGCAAGCTTGTCTTTAGTATGCCCAGTATGGCAACCGCCACCAATTAATATATAAATATTTTTGTTTGGAGATTTGATATCCATAATATTATGATTTTAGCATTTTCTCGATTAAATTGATAATTTGTACTTGCCCAATTTCTTTATTTAGGAGGATGTTTTTATTAGACATAATATTATGCCTAAATTTTGTGATACCCACCAGAAAATCACGCAATGCCGTAAAATGTATTTTGGGGCGGGCAATCCCAAATCCATTATCCTCAATAATCTTTGCGTTATATTTTTGCTCATATGTTTGTAGCGGTATGGTATATATAGGCTTATTTAGAAACATCATTTCCGAAATAAACATATGACCCGCAGTACATATAGCAGAACCTACTGAACGCAACACATTAAGGAATTCTCCGTCATCATGAAAATAAATCTTGATGTTTTTTGGTAATTGTTGTTTTGTTTTCGCAAAATCAGATTTTTTAGATACAAACAAGTGAAAAGTGTGTTTTGGAAATTTTGCCAAAATAGTAAGTACCTCGCTAGCATTCTGAACAAAAGAACTGTATGGCGATAAATACACAAGCACTTGATCAGGTAGACCTTGTTCTGTTGTTTTTAGTTTGGCGACATCGTTGCGAATAACGGGAGGTATGATTGTAATTTTAAAATCACTGTATGTGATTTTATTACTTGGTGGCTGAAAAAAAGAACATGCAATTCTCGTGTTAGCTTTTGGAAAAAATAAATTTAGCCTTGCCCTTTCCTCTACAAAACTGAGACTGTCTAACTGATCCGGATAACCATCATAAAAATACTTGCTTTGCTGATCAATGGTAATAAGTGGAACATTCAGTGAGTATGAATATTGTGCAGATATTGGTTCGTAATCAGAGACGACTAAATCAGGTTTTCCGGCAAAAAATTTATAAGCTTTTTCCATTGTTGCAAAATTTTGCGAAATAAAATTATTTTTCTTATTAAGTGGTTCACTTGAGGTTTTTTGGTAATTAATACCAACATCACCACCATGTAACCATGGAACAACAACAAGAAAAACTTTGACATTGCTATTATTGACAAAAAAATCCTTATAAAATATGTAGCTTTCTCCAAAGGCAAAAATTACAACCTTGGATGTTTTTGCAAAATGAGAAATAATTGGTAGTTGTCTATAAATATGACCCCTGCCTATCCCACATACACCAAAAATTAGTTTATTATTTTTCATAATGTTTTCCGATCGTCTTACTTATAAAATCGAGTGATCCATTTAGGCTATAAACATCTAGAGAAATTAGAGATTTTTTGAGCGAGGATAATATTTTTTTCTTTATCTCAGTGGTTATGGGTATCCCGTCATACAAATCTTTACCATTAAAAAGAACAATGCCTGAATTAATATAATCAAGAAAGAATGGATACAAAGCGACCATAGATTCAAAATTGTTTAGACTTACACATTCTTCAACGGCTGGATTCAACCTTACAAAATATATACGACTTATTTTTACCTTATTTTTTGGAGCAGAATATTTATCTGGCAATTTACACGCAAACCTATTCACAAAGTTAGCAGTTTGTCCGACTATCGTTTTTAGCTTGTTACGGTCACTGTCTTTACAGGTGATTGTTGTTGTGCCCGCGATAGCCTCTAAATAAAAATTCTTTTTAAATCTCACGATAGTTTTATTGCTTGAAAACATTTTAAATCTGTAGTTATATAAAAGATCAAGCATCACCGTAGTTTTGCCGACTCCAGTATGCCCAAGTAATAGTGACCACTGATTTTCCTTCCCGACACAAACCGAGTGAATTGTATAATAACCCTTTTTTAACAACGCATAATGACTAATGCTATATATCAGGTGAAAAAAATACACTGGAATTTCTTTTGACCAGTCATCACGAATGATGATGTGGTTATCTTCGTATGAAATTTTTTGATATTTACTAGGATAATAACTAATAATTAAGTCTGGGTTACTCGTAATTTTTTTTTCTGCTATTCCCACAATTTGAATACCTGGCACATAAGCCCGTAAAAGTAGCTCCTCTCTTTCTCTAAACGAAGCATTTCCCTTTAGGTTAATCGAGATTACAAAGTTTGATGGAAAAGAAAAATATAGTGTGGTTGCTTTGCTGGTCATATATTATTTATTATTTTCAATTTCTAGAACATCGCCGACATTTAAGTTAAGGACCTTTTTAGCGGAACCTAAATTAACGGCTATTTCAAGAGTATTGTTACTCCCTTTATAGCAAAGTAATTCTCCCTCATTAACTTCACTAAAAGTTTTAACAAATCTGATGGCATTAGAATTACCCCTAATTCGAATTTTGAGCGAATCTAAATTGGTCGTATCTACTGGTATATTAGTTTTTATATTACCAAAGCCATCAATATATAAAACAACAAATACGCCATTCTCTAATAATGAGATACGAGCAATATTTTCTTTGTTGCTTAAATCAAGAAAAGATCTGTTTCCTTTTGCTAATTCTATTGCAGCTGGTGTCAGAATGTCCCTTCCGTGAAATGTATTTGAATGTGAAGTAACAAAGTTATCTCTAATTTTATAAATCTGATCTTCTGCTTTTAAATTCTTTGAGATGTAGTGAAATATTCCATTGTTAGGCCCCACAAATTTATATAATCCTGTGTCTATACAAATTAACTCGCGGTTGCTCCCCACGCCAGGGTCAACAACACAAATGAAAATAGTATCTTTGGGAAAATATTTATAAACTTTTTGGATTACAAAGGCGGCACTTAGAATAGAAAAATGCTCTATGCTGTGCTCAATATCAATTATATTTGCATTAGGATGATTACATAAAATAAGTGCTTTCATCGAAGCAACCGAAAAATCAAATCCGAAATCAGTAATTATTGCAAAAATTGGAATTTTATTCATAAATTTACTTCATTAAATCGTCAACACTAACACCCAACCCTTTAGCAATTTTCATAACCGTTTGGATTGAGGGCTTCGTTATTACATTTGATTCAATCTTGGTCAGTGTTGTATAGGGAATATCGCACTTTCTCGCAAGAGCGTCCTGTGTCAGTCCTTGCTTTGCTCGAAAGACTTTTATTTTATCCCCGATTTCTTTATTTTGTTTGCTTTCCATAGTATGATAGTATAAGTATGAGCGTTGAAACTAACCCTCACAACCATACTAACATGAATAATACTTTTTCTCAATTTTTGCCCGCCCGAATTTCGCCAGAAGAAAACAGCGGAGCAAGCGGAGGATTCCTCCCCAAACCCCTCCTCCTCCGCTTGCGACATCCGAATTCAAAAAAGATTAGCCGAGTGTTTTGCGAAATCCTTTCCCCAAAAAATAGTTTTCGCAAAACCGAGTCCGCATTAGTCCCGCCACCTGCCCGAATACTTAGAGGGCAGAACACCAAAAACAAAATTTTCTTTTCCATTTAAGAGAAATTCTTCCGCGCGCCCAATCGGAAAATGTAAAGAAAATTTTTTGTTTCTGGTGTCCGCCGAGGTAGTCCGAGGCGGTGGCGGGGCGTTCTCGGTCATTCTTTTCGCTGGAAATAAGTTCGAGCAAATGATATGATTACTGCACAAGAGAGGACTTGAACTCTACGAATTCAGTACCCCAATTGGCTGGATTGATGCGCTTCGCTTTCAATCCAGCTCAATCGGGCTTCAAGTCCTCGCGTGAGTGACATTTAGTCACTCACTTCCTGGGCACAGACAAAAATCGCCCAACTTAAAAAGTTGAGCTGATTTTTGTTACTGTGCCCAGGAGAGGACTTGAACCTCCACAGGATTGCTCCCATATCCACCTCAAGGATACGTGTATACCAATTTCACCACCTGGGCAATAGTTCTATCTGAGGTGGTGCAATTATGCCTGAAAATATATAGGACTTCAAGCTAGGTCATGGGTTACGAAAAAACCGGACAACAAGTCTGTTTTTTTCGTTGTTATTTTAGAAAAGGTTTAGTCCTTTTTTTCAACTTCTACTTCAACGGGCTCTGCTGGAGCTTCTTCGGCAACGGTTTCTGACTTCGCTGTTTCGGTAGCCACCTCAACTACAGGAGTATCTTCTACTATTTCCTCCTCATTCAATACCTCTGCTTCGGCGACAGTAGAGGCTTCTTCGGCGGCTTTGACTTCGGCATCAATTCTTGAGGTGGCATCTGTTTCTGATTCTGTAGCCATGGAAACCAAACTCATACGACGCATCTGTCGTTTAATCTCACGAGCTACCTTCTCACGAATGTAGTAAAGCTTGGCTCGGCGTACTTTAGCTCGTTTAACTATCTCAATTTTTTCAATCAAAGGAGAATAGAGAGGGTAAATTTTCTCCACCCCGATACCGCTTGATACCTTGC
>Ga0210050_1005285_pt1 | contig 10270 bp, 8 predicted proteins | sample CryGey132114_all_FD_185463 | JGI IMG/M metagenome (GOLD analysis project Ga0210050, IMG submission 185463) | Groundwater microbial communities from aquifer - Crystal Geyser CG22_combo_CG10-13_8/21/14_all (SPAdes) (version 2) | ecosystem: Environmental > Aquatic > Deep subsurface > Groundwater ...
CATAATCGATGGCCTTGGCGGCGGCGACGGCGGCTTCACCCATCTGAGCGCGTAGCTCATCGCTTAATCCTGGGGCGGGCGCTTCTTCGACCACTTTTTGATGGCGACGTTGAATTGAGCAGTCGCGATCCGATAAGTAAATCGCATTGCCAAAGGTGTCGGCAAACACTTGCACTTCGACGTGGCGTGGCTTAAGTAAATAACGCTCCATCAATAACTTATCGTTACCAAAAGAGGAGGCGGCTTCACGGCGCGCCGAGTTAACGGCCTCCATGATTTCGCCTTCATTTTCGACGATACGCATGCCTTTACCGCCGCCGCCGTAAGCCGCTTTAATTAGCATTGGGAAGCCGATTTTTAATGCCTCGGCTTTTAAGGTGGCATCGCTTTGGTCATCACCGTGGTAACCCGGTACTAAGGGCACATTTGCGGCCGTCATGATGGCTTTAGCGGCACTCTTACTGCCCATGGCATCGATGGCGTCGCTACCCGGGCCAACAAAGACAATGCCTGCGGCTTCACATTGGCGGGCGAAGCCGGCGTTTTCAGACAAAAAACCGTAGCCAGGGTGAATGGCCTGTGCACCGGATTTTTTCGCTATGTCGATGATCAAATCACCCTTTAAATAGGAGTCCGCTGGCGCGCTGCCACCTAAATAGAAAGACTCGTCGGCCATGGCCACATGGCGGGCGTTTTTATCGGCATCGGAATATAAGGCAACGGTGCGAACGCCCATGGCCTGAGCGGTTTTGATGATGCGACAGGCGATTTCACCCCGGTTAGCAATCAATAGCTTAGTAAACATTTAATGTGCTCCTTGGGTATCATTTGGCGTTGACTTGGTTGAGTGTGCTTGTTGCCAGTTTGGCTGACGTTTCTCAAAGAAGGCATTTAAGCCTTCCTGGCCTTCGGTCGATACCCGAATGCGGGCGATACGCTCGCTGGTGTAATCAATAGTGTCTTGATCTATCACACCATCTTCGAGGCGTGACAGCAGTGTTTTGACCCATGCCATGCCCTGGGGGCTATTGGCGAGCAGGGCTTCGATAATCGGTTTTGCGGCGGCGTCTAAGTCGTCGCTTATCTCATGGATAACATTGAGTTTGAGTGCCGTTTGTGCATCGAAACGCTCTGCGGTGAGCATATAGCGGCGCGATGCGTGGTTACCCATAGCGCGGACAACGTAGGGGCTAATGACGGCGGGAATTAATCCGAGTTTCACTTCACTTAAGCAGAAGCTTGCGCGCTCGGTGGCGATGGCGATATCGCTGGCGCAAATCAGCCCTAGGGCGCCGCCAAAGGCTGCACCTTGCACTAAGGCAATGGTGGGCTTAGGGAATCGATCTAAATTCTGCATCAATTTAGCTAAGGCTTTGGCATCATTTAAATTTTGTTCAAAGTCCATCTTAGCTTGCTTGCGCATCCAATTGAGATCGGCGCCGGCGCTGAAGTTTTTACCATTTGCTTTGAGTACCAGCACTTGGCAATCCTTGTGCGTGGCAAAATAGCCAAGCACGCTAATCATCTCGCTAATCATCACTTCGTCGAAGGCATTGTGCACATCGGCGCGATCTAAAATCAGCTCGGCAACGCCGTTATTAAGCGCATAGCTTACGTGTTGCAACTGGCTTAAGTCATGCGTTGTCGTTTGTGTATCAGTTATCATTATTTTACCTATCTTATTGTGAGACATATGTTTTCACATGTGCCTTTTACATACGGAACACGCCAAAGCGGGTGTCTTCGATAGGAGCATTTAATGCTGCCGATAGGGCCAGACCAACGACATCACGGGTTTGCGCTGGGTCGATAATGCCGTCATCCCATAAACGGGCGCTGGCATGGTATGGATGACCCTCTTTATCGTACTGGGCAATAATCGGCGCTTTAAAGGCTTTTTCATCCTCAACTGACCACTCTTCACCCTTACGGGCTAAACCGTCGCGACGCACTGTGGCGAGAACGCCAGCCGCCTGCTCGCCGCCCATCACGGAAATACGAGCATTAGGCCACATCCACATCATGGTCGGTTCGAACGCACGGCCACACATGCCGTAGTTGCCCGCGCCGTAGCTGCCGCCGATAATCACAGTGAATTTAGGCACATTGGCGCAGGAAACCGCGGTCACCATCTTAGCGCCGTGTTTGGCTATGCCTTCGTGTTCGTACTTTTTACCCACCATAAAGCCAGTGATATTTTGCAGGAACAGCAGCGGAATTTTGCGCTGGCAGCACAGTTCGATAAAATGCGCGCCTTTTTGCGCCGACTCCGAGAACAGAATGCCGTTATTGGCGACGATACCGACGGGATAGCCGTGAATACGGGCAAAACCGCAAACTAAAGTCGCGCCATAGTTGGCTTTAAATTCATCAAAATCGGAGTCATCGACGATACGGGCGATCACTTCTTTGACATCGAAGGGCTTTTTCAAGTCGGTGCCGACAATGCCGTACAGTTCGCTGATATCGAACTTTGGCGGTTTGACAGGGCTCAGCAGACTGTTGATTTCTTTTTGATGATTTAGGCGTGATACCGCGCGGCGGGCAAGCTCTAACGCGTGCTCATCGTTTTGGGCTAAATGATCGGCCACGCCAGAAATTTTAGTGTGCACTTCGGCGCCGCCAAGCTCCTCGGCGCTGACTTCTTCCCCCGTGGCCGCTTTGACTAATGGCGGACCCGCTAAGAAGATAGTGCCTTGATCTTTTACGATAATAGATTCATCCGCCATCGCCGGTACATAGGCGCCGCCTGCGGTACATAGGCCCATGACCACGGCAATTTGTGGGATGCCCTTGGCGGACATTTGCGCTTGATTGTAAAAGATGCGGCCGAAATGATCGCGGTCGGGGAAGACTTCATCCTGGCGGGGCAGGTTAGCGCCGCCCGAGTCGACTAAATAGATGCAGGGCAAGTGGCAACGGCTGGCAATATCTTGGGCGCGAAGGTGTTTTTTAACGGTAATCGGGTAGTAAGTGCCGCCTTTAACCGTGGCGTCGTTGGCGATGATCATGCATTCCACGCCACTCACTCGACCGATACCGGCGATAATACCGGCGGCGGGCACTTCCTCGTCATAGACTTCAAACGCCGCGAATTGCGATAGCTCTAAAAAGGGTGAGCCGGCGTCGAGCAGTTTTTCAACTCGTTGACGTGGCAGTAATTTTCCCCGGGATAAATGACGCTCCAGTGCGATTGTGCCACCGCCGAGTTCAATTTTGGCTAGTTTAGTTTTAAGATCGGCCACGAGGGCGGCCATATCAGCGGATTTCGCTTTAAATTCATCGCTACGGGCGTTAATACGACTGCTTAATTGCGTCACTTTGGTTGTCCTTCTCAAGCGGAAATTCGGTGTGTAGAGCTATCGATATTGAGTGTTTATCGATGCTTAGGGCCAATGACGCGACACCGCCACTAGCCCTATGGCGACTATTTAGTCTCGTTAAATAGCTCGCGGCCAATCAGCATGCGGCGAATTTCAGAGGTGCCAGCACCGATTTCATACAGCTTGGCATCACGCAGTAAACGGCCGGTGGCGTATTCGTTGACATAACCGTTACCGCCAAGGAGTTGAATCGCATCCAGTGCCATTTTGGTGGCGAGTTCTGCGCTATACAGAATGGCGCCAGCGGCATCTTTACGGGTGGTTTCACCGCGGTCGCAGGATTTTGCGACGGCATATACGTAGGATTTGGCGGCGTTCATGCCAGTGTACATATCGGCGAGTTTGCCTTGGACTAATTGGAATTCACCGATGGATTTACCAAACTGTTCACGTTCGTGGATATAAGGCACAACGATATCCATGCAGGCGCTCATGATCCCCAGTGGGCCGCCAGACAACACGACGCGCTCGTAATCTAGGCCGCTCATCAGCACTTTTACGCCGTTGTTTAGGCCGCCTAAAATGTTTTCCTCTGGCACTTCCACATCTTCAAACACCAGTTCGCAGGTGTTCGAGCCGCGCATGCCGAGTTTGTCGAGTTTTTGTGCTTGACTAAAGCCCTTAAAACCGCGCTCGACGATGAAGGCGGTGATCCCGTGTGCGCCTTTAGTTAAGTCGGTTTTAGCGTAAATCACATAGGTGTGCGCATCGGGACCGTTAGTGATCCACATCTTATTGCCGTTGAGAATATAGCGGTCGCCTTCTTTACGGGCATGCAGCTTCATCGACACTACGTCTGAACCCGCGTTTGGCTCACTCATGGCCAGCGCGCCAATATGTTCACCGCTGACCAGTTTTGGCAGGTACTTGGCTTTTTGCGCCGCATTACCGTTACGGTTGATTTGATTTACACATAGGTTGGAATGGGCGCCGTAGCTTAGGCCGATTGAGGCCGATGCGCGGGAAATTTCTTCCATGGCGACGACGTGGGCAAGGTAGCCCATATTGGCACCGCCAAACTCTTCTGGTACTGTCACGCCCAGCAGTCCCATACCGCCTAGGACTGACCAGATTTCATTGGGGAAGGCGTTGTCGTGATCGACTTTCGCGGCGATGGGGGCGATTTCGTTTTTGGCAAAATCCTGTACTGCATCACGGAGCATATCGACGTCTTCGCCAAGGCCGAAATTGAGACTAGTGTAGAGTGAGTTCATTGCTTGTGTCCTATCTGAGGTGCTAATTTATAATTTTTATGATTAGGTGCTTGAGTCGTTGTTTAGTCTTACTGGGTCAATTTCCTACCCTTATACCTTGGCCTTGCGCGGCAGCTATGCCGTGTTTATCATCCCTAGGCTTTAACGGCCTGACTCTCTTCCAAGGCGAGGCGACATTGCTGCTCGGCGGAGTTAAGCTCCATTAACACGACTTTGATATCGTCCATTTGCTGCTGCAGCGCCGATTTTTTCTCTTCGACTAGGGCCAACATAGTGTTGAGCTGGGTCGTGCTGCTTTTGTCGGCATCGTATAATTCGAACAGCCGGCGGGTTTCGGCCAGGGAGAAACCTAAGCGTTTACCACGTAAGATAAGCTTGAGGCGAACCCTGTCTTTGAGGCTATAAATTCGGGTTTGGCCGCGACGTTTAGGTTTAAGTAAACCTTGGTCTTCGTAGAAACGAATGCTTCGCGTGGTGATATCAAACTCTTTGGAGAGATCACTTATCGAATAAGTCGTTTGGGCTGTGGTAGTTGCGCTCATTGATACACCTTGGTTAATCATTTTTAAGCAAGATATATGAAGTTTACGTAAAGGTAAAGATTGCGATAAAGTCAGTTCAGTTTTTTTGTCAATTCTACTTGCCACTGCGAGTGGGTTAAATGATTTAATTCGATGATTAGATAAGGGTTTTATTATGATTTGCGACGGTGGGCTATCACTGCGCCGCCCGCTACCGCAGCTGACGCAGTTAAAAGCCGCTCTTGGGATAAAGGCGCGGCCTATTCAATAATATTGAGCAAACCATCCTTGGCGAGTACGGCATCATAGGTCGGACGATTAAGGGCCTCAATCAATACCGGATCGCGCTGGTAAATATCGTTATAGAACCTGAGTTTTCCTTCCCTGGTGCTGACAGTCCAATACATGATAAGGATATCCAGTGGTTCATCGAGGAAGATATTTTCAGTTTTACCCTCGGCGAGCTTTTCACTCAGTGATGCCGGTGTCCAGTTGCCATTGGCGCTGAGGAGTTTATCCGCGAGCACCAGCGGATCTTTAACCCGAATACAACCATGGCTAAAGGCTCTATCCGTACGCTCAAATAGTTTTTTTGACGGTGTATCATGCAGATAGATTGCATATTGGTTTGGGAAGATAAATTTTACTTGGCCAAGAGAATTGTCATTCCCGGGTTGCTGCACAAACCAATAGGGGAAATTTTTTGGGCTCGTCGTTTGCCAGTCGATATGATCGACGTTAACTGGCGTGCCTGAGCCTTCGACCACATTAAAGTGTTTCTTCTTTAGGTAATCCGGATCTTTCCTTACATGGCCGATGATCTCGGGAAAAATACTGCGTGGAACTGTCCAAGTGGGGTTCACGACGAGGTATTTAAGTTTTGATTTAAAAAGCGGTGTTTTAGTATTTACTTTTCCAATAATGATGTCGGTGCGCCAGCTCAGAGCGTTGTCCTTAAAGAGTAAGAGTTCGTAGCCCGCTAAGTTAATAATCAAATAGTTTTCTGTTAAGTCGGCAGATAGCCAACGGGCGCGTTCTAAGTTAATGCGGATCTGTTCCACTCGGCGTGCATAGGGCACATTCAGCGCCGCCATGGTTCCAGCACCAATGATGCCATCGGCTGTTAGACTATGGTCGGTTTGAAAGCGCCTGATCCTATTTTCTAGCGCGTTATCATAGGTTGTGATAACCGCATTATCTGTGGTGGTTTCATCGGAATAACCCAGCTCGGAGAGTCTTTTGCCTATGGCGGCGAGGCTGGGGTGACTCGCCCCGGGTTTAATCACCTCTGTATAAGGGATAGCCTCGAAGGGATAACGCTTGGCGAGATCTCGATAATGGGCAAGGTAGCGTTTTAATTCATGGTAGGGGGCGATGTTCGGCGCTAGCCCCGCAATGGCATCTGCAATCGTATGTGATTGAATATGTGTTTCAAGCTGCTTCAAGGTCGTGTCAAAATCGAGCTGAGTCTCGTCGTAATTCCATGTTTTACCAAGCATACTGGGGTTGATTTTGCCATTCAGCAAATGGATGGCATAGGTGATGATCCCATCGGTTAGCAGGATTTCAAATACTTTACTCTGTTGTTCATCGTGCCAGTTTGTTGCTGTGAGTTGGCTGTACAACTCCATGAGTCGTGGGTAGTGGTAGTCTTCCTTAGCTAAGCCTTCATCATCGGCATTTTTAAGCACATTCAGCAGAGTGCCAGCATAGTCTCTGTCATTCCAGAGGGGCTCATATTGACGGACTTGATAGATCCGTGACACCAACTTGGCACTGATGATTTGAGTGTTGTCGATTTGGGCCCTCTCGCCAATGGCAATGGGCTCGAGGAGTGCTTCAAGTTGTAGGGATGATGCCAGACTTGGGGACGCCAATAAGCTGCACAGCAAACAGAGATAGAGTTTAAGTGGGTGGTATTTCGCCATAATACGTATTTCTTTCCGTGAAAAAATCCATTTAAGACATAAGATTAGGTGGATGCCCTAGGTTCAGCAAGGCCCATTTCTACTATTTGTTGCCCCTATATGGCTAAATAGTGTCTGGTTATATCCCTTAGTCTAATGGGGGAATAGTGCGTTGCGAGTCATAATCAGCCACGGGAAGGAAGGGGAGAATATCATCTATGCTGACATAGATGAGCGTCATGATGGGAGGCCTTATGACAGATGTCGCACAACAATTACATCAAGCATCGATAGAAAATAAATCCGAATTTTGGCAACAAGCAGCCAAGGCACTCGATTGGATAACACCCAGTAAACACATATTAGATGAAAGCCATGCGCCATTTTATCGCTGGTTTAGTGATGGTGAATTAAACACTTGTTACAACGCTATCGATAGGCACATTTTAGCGGGGAGTGGGGAGCATATCGCCATCCATTATGTCAGCCCTGTGACTGAAACCGAATACAGCATTACCTACACCGAATTGTTAGCACAGGTATCGCGGCTTGCCGGATATTTAACGCGTATCGGTGTGACTAAGGGTGACCGGGTGGTGATTTACATGCCTATGGTGCCAGAAACAGTCTATGCCATGTTGGCCTGTGCCCGCATTGGTGCCATTCACTCGGTGGTTTTTGGTGGTTTTGCCGCCAATGAACTCGCCACACGTATTAATGATGCCAAGCCTAAGTTAGTCATGTCGGCCTCCTGTGGTATCGAGCCATCTGGGGTTGTGCCCTACAAGCCTTTGTTAGATAAAGCATTGAATGAGGCAGAGCATAAAGTTAGCCATTGCTTGATTTTAAATCGACCTCAATATGAGGCGCAGATGCAAGCGGGGCGGGATCAAGATTGGCAATCTGCGGTTGTTGGGTGTGACAGCGTCGATTGTGTGGCCGTAAAGGCGACCGATCCGCTTTATGTGCTCTATACCTCGGGTACGACGGGGCAACCTAAAGGTGTCGTTAGGGATAATGGCGGCCATGCCGTGGCGTTGGCTTGGTCAATGACCCATATCTATGACATTGGTCGAGGTGATGTGTTTTGGGCCGCATCCGATGTGGGTTGGGTTGTCGGTCACTCCTATATTGTTTACGGGCCCTTATTGGTCGGTGCGACCACCTTACTATACGAAGGTAAACCCGTTGGAACCCCTGATCCGGGGGCTTTTTGGCGGACGATTGCGAAATATAAAGTCAAAAGTTTTTTTACTGCGCCCACGGCTATTCGAGCCATTAAGCGCGAAGACCCCGATGGTGAATATCTGCAAGGTGTGGATTTAACCTGCTTGAAAAACGTGTTTTTAGCCGGGGAGCGCTGTGATCCCGATACCTTACATTGGGCCGAGGCCAAGTTGAATAAACCCGTTATCGACCACTGGTGGCAAACGGAAACCGGCTGGCCTGTGGCCGCCAATTTGATGGGCACAGCGCCTATTGCCGTTAAGGCGGGATCGCCAGGTCGTCCCGTTCCCGGATATCAAGTCGATGTGGTCGATGAATTAGGTGAAAAGGTTGCCGCCAATGTATCGGGTAATGTGGTGATCAAATTGCCACTCCCTCCCGGCACTCTGACAACCCTTTGGCAAAATGATCAACGCTATCAAGATAGTTACTTGTCTATGTATCCAGGTTATTACTTAACTGGCGATGCGGGTTATATGGATGAGGATGGCTATTTGTACATTATGAGTCGTATCGATGACATCATTAATGTGGCAGGCCATCGATTATCGACGGGGCGCTTTGAAGAGGTCCTGTGTCAACATCCCGATGTGGCCGAGGCTGCAGTGATTGGGGTTGATGATAAACTCAAAGGCCAAGTTCCCTTAGGCTTAGTGGTGCTGAAAAAGGGCGTGACGATTAGTGATGAAGAGCTGCATAAACAGTTAATTGCTCTGGTACGGCAAGAGATTGGCCCCGTCGCATCCTTTAGGTTAGTCAGTGCGATTCAGAAATTACCTAAAACACGCTCTGGCAAGATTTTACGCGGTACTATGCGAAAAATTGCCGATAATCAGCAATATACTGCACCTGCGACCATAGAAGATCCACAGACCTTAGAGCTAGTGCGCACAGCGCTCACTCGCATGGGTTATGCCGACGCCCTAGTGTAAACGCCTTTATAGAAAGAGTGTAAAAGAGTTGAAATATCAAGGCGATAGTAAGCTTATCAAGCTTGCTATCGCCTTTTTGTTCGTTGCATGTATTTTTCGGTAAAATCAACGATTGAAGTTTCTACCTTAAATTTGCTAGTCTTGCAATCTCATCGCGAACAGCTATCACGAACAGCTATATCACCTACAGTTTTTACTGTAATCAAATGGCTTAGGGACGACCCTAAATACGCCTAATCTAACATGGGGACGACCCCTTTAATGGGAGTTCGCTATGAGCTGGTTTTTATTAATACTTGCTGGACTTTTTGAAATTGGTTGGGCTATTGGGCTTAAATATACCGAAGGTTTCACGCGTTTGTGGCCAAGTATCTTTACAGTGGCGTCGATGGCCGTGAGTGTGTTGTTACTCGGACTCGCGGTTAAGCAGCTACCTATAGGTACGGCCTATGGCGTGTGGGTCGGCATTGGCGCCATGGGCACGGCTATTGCGGGAATTATCCTGTTAGGAGAAGGCGTTAGCTTACTTAAAATCGCCAGTTTGCTACTGATATTACTGGGTGTTTTAGGGCTTAAACTGGCTCACTAGTTAACTTTTTTCGGCGTTAAGTGATTGGCTCTTTCAATACAATCGACATTGCCAATCCTATGTCTATGGTAATTAAGTTACAAAAGTCGGTATAATTGCATCTCAAAATTGGTTAGTTCTAACCTCTGTGACCCGTGGAAATTATATAATGCAAAACCACAGCAATCTTAGTGATATCGGCGTCATTGGCCTTGGCGTTATGGGTAAAAACCTCGCGCTAAACATCGCAGATAATCAATATCACGTCAGCGCATTCGATCTCGATCCTGTTAAAGTTAATGCAGTTTTACAGCAGGAAAAACAAGAACGTATCGGACTCGAACCTCGTATTTTGGGCTGTGCTAATCTTACCGAAATGTTAGCCAGCCTCACAAAACCCCGTATTCTTGTGCTTTCTGTGCCCGCTGGCGCTCCCGTTGACGGTGTCTGTAGTGCCTTGATTTCGGCGGGCATTGAAGTTGACGATATCGTCATTGATACGGGTAACAGCCTATGGA
>Ga0210050_1005286_pt1 | contig 10270 bp, 10 predicted proteins | sample CryGey132114_all_FD_185463 | JGI IMG/M metagenome (GOLD analysis project Ga0210050, IMG submission 185463) | Groundwater microbial communities from aquifer - Crystal Geyser CG22_combo_CG10-13_8/21/14_all (SPAdes) (version 2) | ecosystem: Environmental > Aquatic > Deep subsurface > Groundwater ...
CTTCGTTGCGTCTTTTATGGGTCTACGATTGTTCGTGTGGGTAGCGCCGTTCATCGAGCCCCTTCAGGGTAGAGGTTGAGGCCTCCAAGATGGAAGTATATGGCGTTTGCAAACCGCTGTTGGTTCCGGAATCCACGGCACTTGACTTTGATGGCCTTGATGCGGCTGTTGATGCTTTCAGCGGGTCCATTGGTGACGCCATGAACCACGGCGTTGATGATGCCCCAAAGATGGCGTTTGATCATGCGAGCCACCTTCTTGATAGGCTCCAATCGGCTCCGAATGGCCCAGGAGTACCATTTATTCCATGCCTTGAGCGCCCAGCCGCGACTGACGTAGTGCCAGATAGACATACCCAGTTCCTTGATGGCCCATGCCCTGGCTGTTTTGTGCGAGCCCTCCCTCAGCCACTCAAAGGCCTTCCACTCGCGCTGCGACATCTTCTCCGGGTTCTTCAGCCAGTGGTACTTCGTACCCGTCAAATCCTTGATGCCTTCGCTAATCAGCTTCTTGTTTTCCTCGCGCCTGACCCGGTCGACGGCCTCTCCGAGGCTCTTCGCGACATGAAATTTGTCAAAACAGATCTTCTCAGCTGCATCCGGCACAACCTCAAGCGCAGCACTGATATACGCCTGGCTCATGTCCATACTTACGGTCTCTATGGCAGCAAGATGGTCTTCATCAATCCCCTCGAGCCACCCTTTGAACGCTTCCTTTGTCCTGCGCTCAGCGACATGGAGGACGGTGCCCGTTCTGGCGTCCGAGACAACTGTGATGTATACGTGCCCCTTCTTGAACGATGTCTCATCTACGCAGATATGCTCGCAAGGCGTGTCCTTGCGCCGTTCAAGCCCGCGCTTGACGGCCCGGCCCATGATGTTGCTGACTGCCGTCCAACTGAGTTTCACGTTTCGGGCTACCGCAGACACGGTGGCGTCCTTCAGCCAATCGATGACATACGCCTCAAACAGGGCCGTAAACCGCGCATTGGCCTCCGCCCACGGCACTTGGACCATAACGATCCCATGTTCCGGGCAGGTCATTCGAGGCACGTCGGCCTCAATGATCGTGCGCAGATCACACGTGTCAAGGTGACGCCATCGTCGCTTTCTGCTATCGTATCCAGGCCCCGAAGAACCACACTTGGGGCACGTATGAGCGTTTCCGCGCTCGTGAACCACGAAAATGACGATCTCTTTGGTCGCCTTGCGGAGGTCTATAGACGCTACACGCCACGGCTTTGCGATGCCCAGAATCTGGGCGAAAATCTCTTTGTCTTTCATGCCGCATAACTTACCCCACCCACACCATCAAAGGAAGACCCTCTTTTATACATCTCCTTATCGTATTGCCACGGTCGTAGCCTGTTCGCTTTTGGAGGGACCACGGGCGTAAATCCGAGATCCAGGACCAATTGGCGTGTCGCGTCACCTTCATACGCCCGATCCATGATCATCGATATTTTTGAATCGGTTGACCTCAGCCCCAGAGCGTTCAAATCCATGCCCTTGAGAAGCTCTTCACCTGGTTTGGCATCATGAGCTTGTCCTGGCGAGAGCGAGAACGTCATCGCCGTTCGTTCATTCGCGGCAACCATATGAATCTTGGTTGTCCATCCGCCTCGAGACTTACCAATTGCTTGAGGTCCTTTTTTTTTAGCGCCCCCGTACCATCCGGATGAACCTTCACAATCGTCGAATCCAGCGAAAGAGCCTCCATTTTGATCTGAATGATCTGCTCCTGTTGGAGGGCCGTAAACACACGATCCAGCACGCCAGCTTTCGCCCAGCGGTTGATTCGCGTATAGATCGTGTGCCAATTTCCAAACCGCTTGGGCAGCCCGCGCCACTTCGAACCATGTTCCGCTACATAAAGGAAGGCATTGAGCACTTGAAGATTGGAGACCGAAACGTTGCCACGTTGAACGGGCAAATGCGGTTCAATCAGTCGATATTGTACGCGTGTCAATTCCATAACCGGAATATACGACACAAATACTACATAGTGTTAACACGCCCTAATCCCGCTGGCCTTCTGGAATTCAAGCGCCCCTCCCGTGGAGCCGGGGCAGACGATGACGATCTGACCATCTGTGAGATGCGGCGCAGAGTGCTCGGCGAAGGGTCGCGTGCTGTAGGCAGGCCCGACGGCGTATACGATCTTCGCACCCGAGAGGGCGGTCTCGATATCGTGCCCGGCATACGCGACGGCGCAGCCGCCGTTGCCTGAGCCAAGGACACAGATTTTCATGTCAATATTCCGGCGTGAATGTCATTCCGTGATGGGTCGGTGCGAAAGCGCCCCCGCCGCATCTACCGTGAATATCGAACCATTCGGGACGGCATGCCAGTTTTCGTCTGTAATACGTTCTGAAGCGAGGACGGTGGCGCGGTAGGGCGCGCTGCCGATGGCTGACACATCGGCGTGCGGTTTTCCGCAGATGGGGCACAGGTACGGAGCCGTGCGCTCCGTGTGCCAGAGCGTCCGGTTGTAGCGCGATCCGGCGAGGACGTGGCCATCGGACCAGATCAGGTTGAGCGCGAGCTCAGCGGACTCGTTGCACCACGCGCGGATGCGCAGGATAGCCATTTCCGTAATCTCATCGACGGGTGCGTCGGGGTGCAAGGCACACAGCTCAAGCAGCAGCGCCAGTACGTGCTCGCTGTCGGTGGTGCCCTGGATGGCGGAGCGGCGCGTATCTGACAGAGTGGCCAGGAGCTTCGGCCTGACCTCATCGAAGGCTGGAATATGCCCGTTGTGAATCAAAAAGGCATTTCCGTGGCGGAACGGATGGGTATTCTCCGTGCACGGTGTGCCTACTGTTGCGTGGCGCACGTGTGCCATCAGTATGGTGCCATTGAGCGCGAGCGCCTCGTTACGGTACGTTTCGCTCGCCGAGGCCGGCTTGACCTGTCTGAAGCACTGGCCTTCGCCGTCCAGGATTCGGGCCATGCCCCAACCGTCCGGATTGGCCAGTCCGCGGCTGTCCCGCTCACTCTGTCGGATGAGGGAATTCTGCGCATCGAGCAGTTCGCAGGCGGCATGGGTTGGATGGGTCGCGCGGAGGGCGTAGAGTCGGCACATGGGGGATGGGGATCGTCGGAGGAACGCAGGTCATAACATAACGTCGTCCTCTGTTGGATGCGGACGTCTCCGGTTACATGCCTCCGGTTACACGCCCTGGGAGCCCGGCCCTCACCGGATGTCAATCCGGCCGTGGCTCGTTCTGGCGCGCAGCAGCGGCCCGCCGCCATTGATCCGGCCTGAAATGTCGTCTTCCGAGATGTCCGCATCGAGCTGGAAACCGCGCGCCACGTTCACGCGCTTGCCGCGCAGGTCCACATCCATACCCGACTTGCCATCCATGTAAACAATGACATTCCCGTGCGAGGTTCGAAGGTCGGCTCCTGCCCCGCCTGACATGTCGACGGAAATATTTCCATGACTCGTCCGGATGCGGGTTTCACCCCGAAGACTCCCTATTTCCACATCTGCATGCGATGTCCGGGCTGAGAACTGCCCGCTGTCCACGACGTCGAATTCAATGTCCGCGTGTGACGTCTGCACGTCAACCTGCCGGCCCGCCAGGAGCTCGCCCTTCACATCTCCGTGGGACGACCGGATTTCCAGCCGCTCGCCGTCAATCCGCGCCAGATCCACATCCCCGTGGCTCGTGCGCAGGGACACATTGCCTTCCACGGGGCTTGTCGGCGGTGATCACGATGTCGCCGCCGCGCTGCTGGACGCGGCGTGTTACACGACGACGCCATGGAGATTGCAGGGCGACGGCACCATGGGGAACTAATATATAAATATCTGGTTTTTAAAACCTTGGGTACATCAATTACGTGATTGTGCTCTCATCCACAAAAAGGTTTTACCATGTTTACGAAGAAAATTACCGGTGTCCTGCTGCTTCTCTGTTTCCTGATCCCGGCGGCCCAGGCCCAGGCGACGGACGACATCAAGAGCTATTTCAATGAAACAGCAACGAAGGTGAAGGCAGAGGCCGATCCGGAACAGAAGCGGGAAATCCTGGCTGGTTCACTCGAGCGCATGACAACCGCACTGGCCAGGGTCGAGAAGTCCCGGCTCATTTCGGACGAAGACCGGGCGAGTCTGGACGCGTTCGGAAAGACGCTGCAGGAGAAGCAGGACGAATTGGCAGGCATCAACGGATTCAATCCGGTGCCGAACTCCCAGTTGAACTCCTTTGCCGACTACGTTGTCCAGTCGATGGAGCAGGCCGACAAAACCATCACGGTCAGTGTGGTCACGGCGCTGTTGATCCTGATCATTGTGATTCTGCTGGTATAAACGAACCGGGATGTTCCGAATCAAGATGTCCCGGATTACCGGGCCACTCGGCGTCGGCATGTTTCTGCTACTCGCCTCCTCATGCAGAACGGTCGGCCTGGGTGACGTGAACGAGCACGCCCTCATGGACAGGCAGGAACCGGTGGAGCAATCCATCGTGTTCCTGGTCCATGGGGATGCGGACTACCTGTACCACGGCGCAGACGGCACGGCTCACCAGGCGGACGAGGAAGCCGTGATCAAGGCGCTGCGTGTGGCTCGGCGCAATCCCACGGCAGAGGTGTTCATTTTCCACGAACGAGCCCGGACGCGGCGCTTCTTCCTGTTTCCACGATACAACGGCACGTTCTACTATTTCCGCGGTGGAGACCTGCTCGTCCAGGAGACGTATAGGCGGGGAAAGGAGGAGACGCGACTCGAACCCGAGGCGGCCTATTACCAGGCGAACCGGTCCGCGCAGGAAACGGCCCCTGTCAGAATGTTCATCTACCTGGGGCACGAAATTCCGGAGATGGAGGGTGTTTCCTACGACACGTCGCGCCGGCGGGGTGCGTTCAGTATAGACTACTTCGCGCGCGGCGTGGCCGGCTTCGCGGCAGGCAGCGGGCCCTTTGACTTGATGGTGCTGTCCACGTGCAACAGCGGCACGCCGCATACCATCCAGGCCATGGCTCCGCTGGCGGACTACATTGTAGCGTCTCCTGACAACCTGCACCTCTCGCATTTTGATCTGGCGCCACTTGAGAGGCTGGACCTGAAGTTGGGCGCGACCGGGACCGAGCCGCCCGGAAACGGGATGCCCGGGACCGTGCCGGATCTGGCCCGGGAATTTGCCCAGGCCTCCTTTGATCGTCTAACGGCCGAGATCCAGACCGTGGTTACGATTGCCGTCTACGATACGGAGCGTACGCGCGCGTACATGGAGGCGGTCGCTCCGACCTACGACAGTACGCTTGCCGTGCTGCAGGAGGTCGCTCCTTCGCGGCTGGAACACGTGGACTGCAGAGAGGTCGGGCCGCTTACACGCGAGCAGATGAGCGAGGGTGTTGCCATGTGGTACCGCGCGCCCCGCTTCGGGCGCCGTGCCGACCGGGCCGCCCACTCCGGCTGGCAGTGCTGGCAAGAGGCGGGAGGTTCGCTGCGATAGGCGCCAACCCGTCCCCAGCACCGGCCCTCAGGGCCTGTTGACTCGCCCTCAGTTCAGGGAGCCTTTTTCCGCTGCCTGTATCAACGCCTCGTTGGCAAAGATGGCCACTTCAACGCGCCGGTTCAGTCTGCGTCCTTCCACGGTATCGTTCGATGCAATCGGATTCATCTCACCGAGCCCGATGGTCGTGATGCGCGACGATGCAATTCCCAATCTCATGTGGTAGTTGGCGACGGCCTGGGCGCGCCGCTCGGAGAGCGTCTGGTTGTACTCGCTCGCTCCGGTACTGTCGGTATCACCCTCAATCACGATGTTGGACTCGGGATAGTCATTCAGAATCCTGGCCATGCTCTCGATATTGGACCTTGCCGCCGGCTGCAGTTCGTAGGAGTCGATTTCGAACAGGATGCCCGAATTGAAGGTGACCTTTATACCCTCAGCCACGCGCTCGATTTCGGCATTTTCCAGTTCCCGCCGCATTTCTTCGGCCTGCTTGTCCATGTGACGACCAATGAGGACGCCTGTGGTCCCACCGACAGCCGCGCCAATAATGGCACCCGTGGCTGTATTGCCCGCCTGATTTCCAATGACACCGCCTACGGCACCTCCGGCACCGGCGCCGATCACGCCGCCCTTGACGGCATTGCTGACGCCGCAGCCGGTCATCAGCGACAGCGAAGCAGCAATCATCACAACAAAAATATTCCGCATAATGTACTTCATGATATTTCCTGGTAAGGTGGAGTCGGGCTGCTGCCAACGTACGACGCGGGGCCAGGTGAGGGTTTGAAGACTGGCGTACCTGCATGTAATCATAATGCTTACGCGCGCCACGGCGCTGTCGCCTACATTTGGGAATCCGGCTCTGCCGTCCCCCACCAAAAGAGGCGTACAAAAAACGTGCACCCTGCGTCATCATCTTCATCAGCCACCGTCCCTGTCGTCGCCGTGGGAGCATCGTCCGGCGGCATCAAGGCGCTTGAAGCGTTCCTGAGAAAGATGCCGGCCCATTGCGGACTGGCCTTCGTCGTGGCCATGCACCTTTCGCGCGAACATGAAAGCCAGTTGGCATCGATCCTCCAGGGTTTCACGGCCATGCCTGTGACACGGGTGGACTCCAGCGTAGCCGTTCTGCCCGATCACGTCTTCGTGATTGCACCCGGAAAGTATCTCGCCCTTGAGTCGGGCCGGCTGATGGCCCCTTCCCGTTCACCACAACCCGGCGTGATCGACCACCTTTTTCAGTCGCTGGCCACAGACCGCCAGGAGCAGGCCGTAGGCATTGTGCTGTCTGGAAGCGGGGCCGATGGTACGCTCGGAATGCTGGCCATTCATGAGCGCGGCGGCTTCCTGCTGGCACAGGACCCGGAGGAAGCGGAGTATCCGGACATGCCGAACAGTATCATCGACACGGGAGTCGTCGACGTTGTGCTGCCGGCCGCGGACATGCCAGCGCGCCTCATGGCCATGCAGAAAGAGGCGCGGCGCCCCAGAATAGCCAGTAAGCAGTTCGACAAGGACGAGGCCATACTCGTGGATATCCTCGATACGCTGCGAACGCAGACAGGCTACGATTTCAACCACTACAAGCGCAGTACGCTGCTCAGACAGATCCAGCGCAGGATGATCGTGGTAGATGCGGACGACATGCCAGCCTACGTGCGTCTCCTCGACAGGAAGCAGGAGGCCGAAGCGCTTCTGCGAAACCTTCTCATCAGTGTCACACGCTTCTTCAGGGACCCGAACGCGTATCAGATGCTCGAAGGCGAGGTAATACCGGAACTGTTTCAATATGCCGGACTGCCCCGATCCGACGATGCGGGTGGACTGCGCGTGTGGGTCCCGGCATGTGCGACCGGGGAGGAGGTCTACTCGCTTGCCATGCTCCTTGTGGAGCAGCAGGAAAAGACCGGGGGGCGGCAGACTTCCATCCAGATCCTGGCCACCGACATCGACGATACCGCGCTCTCGGCGGCCCGGCACAAGCAGTACACCGGGGCGGTTACGGACGGTGTGAGCAAAGAACGCCTGGCCCGCTTTTTCAACCGGAAGGGAGAAGCGTACGAAGTGAACGATGCGCTGCGCGCCCTCGTCGTGTTCTCGCGCCACGACCTGACGTGCGATCCTCCCTTCACACGCATGGACCTCGTGTCATGCCGGAATCTGCTCATGTATTTCAATGCCGGCATGCAGCAGAGAATACTCAAATGTTTCGCCTACAGTCTGCGCGCGGGCGGCTGTCTGTTTCTTGGTGCGGCCGAGGGCATTGACCATGCCTCGCGTTATTTCGAGCCCGTGTCCAAGCAACTGGGACTCTATCGACGAACACAAGTCAAAAGCCCTGCTCCTCCTCTCGAGGTGTTTCCGCTCGCTCGACGTGGGCTTCCGGAGCTGGTGCCCGGGACCGGCGCGGCAAACGAAGTGGCGGGACAGGGAGCTTTGTCGGTGGAAGGCAGTCAGGAAAGCATCTCCCGGCAGAGCCTCTCCCAGCAGGAACTCGTCCTTGCCAACCAGGAAATGCAGTCGCTCAACGAAGAACTGCGCTCGATGATGGAAGAACTCGAGGTGGCAAAGGAGGAACTTCAGTCCCTCAACGAAGAGCTCATAACCGTGAACCAGGAGCTCCAGAACAAGATCGAGGAGCACAGGCGCGTGAACAACGATTTGCACGTGTTGATTGAGAGTACGCACATGGCGACGCTCTTCCTGGACCGCAAGCTCAACATCATGCTCTTCACGCCCGAGTGCACGAAGATATATAATCTGTTGCCCGTCGACATTGGCCGGCCGCTCGATCACATTTCGCACCGGCACACCTATGCGGGCATACTGTCCGATGCACGCCGCGTCCTCGAACGCGGCGTCGAGGTCAATCACGAGGTGCAGATGCAGGACGGGTCCTGGTATGCCATGCGCGCCATGCCGTACCAGTCGGCTGAAGGGCCGGCCAGAGGACCTGCGGCAGGCGTCGTGCTGACCTTTGCCGACATCACGCCACAGAAGAAAATGGAACAGGTCAGTGATGACCGCTTCTCGCTTGCATTTCACGCCGGGCCCATGGCCGCCAGTATCGTCTCCCGTGAGCGCGGCGAGTTCCTCGCTGTGAACAACATCTTCGAGAAAATAACCGGGTTCAGTCGCAAGGATGTGACGGGCCGGTCCGCTGCCAGTTTCGGGCTGCACTTCGGAGACCATGTCCCCCTGATGCCCGATGCTGCCAACGGCTCGGACCTTGCTGAAAATACGACGGATGATGACGCTCCCAATACGATTGTAACGCGGATTCGAACGCATAAGGGCGCGGAGCGCGATGTGGTGGTCTCAACGACTGACATCGATTTTGACGGCAGTGCGTGTTACCTGAATCTGTTTCATGATATCACGGAACGCAAACGGCTGGAACGCGAGATCCTGCTCGTCAGCGACCGCGAGCAGCGCCGGATTGGCGCCGATCTCCACGACGGTCTCGGCGCACACCTGTCCGGTGTTTCCATGATGGTGCGCGGCGTAACCCGAAGGCTTCGCGGTGGCCACGCTGCCGACCCCGGGGACATGGAGGACATTGCCAAGCTGCTGGGAGAGGGTATTGAACAGGCGCGGTCCTTGGCGCAGGGACTGAGTCCCTTTCTTATAAATGTGGGGGGCCTCACAGTCGCCCTGGCCAAGCTGGCGTCCCGTACGGAAGAAATAACCGGCATCACATGCACGTTCGAAGGTACAGGGAACGAACCCGCGCTCAGCACTGAACAGAGTATGCACCTCTACCGCATTGCGCAGGAGGCGGTTACCAATGCCGCCCGGCACGGCGAGGCCGACCACATCCGGGTCGTGCTCTCCGAAACGGGGCGAGACTTATGCCTGGACATTCACGACGACGGCATCGGTTTTCAGCCTGGTGGGGCGGCCAGTGTGAAGCCCGCCGGAATGGGACTCAGTATCATGCGTTACCGTGCTGACACGATTGGCGCCCGGCTTGACGTGACCGGATCTCCGGATCATGGTACCACCGTCACGTGCACATTTACCGCAGCAAACACACCATGAAGCATCGAATTTTTATTCTCGAAGACCATCCTGTCATGCGACGGGGATACCGCGTGCTGATCAACGGCGAAATGGATCTTGAGGTCTGTGGCGAGGCCGAAACTGCAACCGAAGCGCTTGAAGCTATTTCCTCAGCGGCTCCCGACGTGGTGATTGCCGACATTTCACTTGACGGAATGAACGGAATTGAATTCATCAAGTGCCTGCACGCCCGGCATCCGGGCATGGACGTGCTCGTGGTTTCCATGCACGACGAGTCCCTCTATGCGGAACGGGCCCTGCACGCGGGCGCCGCCGGCTACCTCATGAAGACGGAAGCGGAAAGCCGTGTCATACCTGCCATCCGCCGTGTGATCGGAGGACGATACGCTGTCAGCGAGCGGATAGAGGACCAGATCATGGTGCAGTTCGCCGGGCGTATTCCGGTCAAGGAGGCCGCCAGGCTGCCGAATCCACTGTCGCAACTTTCAGACCGGGAACTCGAGGTTTTTGAATTGCACGGGCGCGGTATGAGTACGCGCGAAATGGCTGAGGCACTGGGCATAAGCGCGAAGACCGTCGCAACCCACCGCGGTCGCATGAAGAACAAGCTGGCTATTGAGAGTACCCCGGAACTGATTCGCCGGGCGGTGCTCTGGATGCAGAACGAGGTCCGCGAACCGGCGGATGTACCGTAAGCATCATGCGTACATGACTGTAGGAAGTCTGCTCTCATGCAGGCGGGAGCGGCGTGACTATCCTGTGAGCAGCGAACGTGACGAC
>Ga0210050_1005293_pt1 | contig 10263 bp, 11 predicted proteins | sample CryGey132114_all_FD_185463 | JGI IMG/M metagenome (GOLD analysis project Ga0210050, IMG submission 185463) | Groundwater microbial communities from aquifer - Crystal Geyser CG22_combo_CG10-13_8/21/14_all (SPAdes) (version 2) | ecosystem: Environmental > Aquatic > Deep subsurface > Groundwater ...
CAGCGTATCAGGCGGCCTCTTCTCAGAAACTAAAGAGGCTCCCCACCTTGAGCCTTAATGCGCAGAACACGCTCGTATCCAAGATAGGGAAGATAGAATTTCCTTCCCTTGGAATTAGCAATACGGTCGGCACTCATCTCAACTGGTCGATCAGTCCCACCCTTAATTTCATAGTTTGGGACACGGGGCAGATACTCAACAGGGCGAAGAGCCTGAAGAGGGCCGCTGATGCACAGAGTAACATATTAGATTATGATAAAAGAGAGGTTTTGCTTGGAGCAAGGACATCATATATCGGTGTTCAGCTTGCAAAGGAACAGGTAAAGCTCGTGAAAGATGCGCTTACCCTTGCAAGATCGCAGTACGCTTACATTCATGAAAAGTTCAAAGTAGGTGCTTCCGACAAGTTCGACCTTGCCGTGGCCCATCAGGAGATGAGCGACCGCGAAAAGGACCTTGAACAGGCCTTAGGGGAACTTTACGTTTCCAAAAGGGCGCTTGCCGCGTCGCTCGGAATAGAAAAGGACATAGAGACCGCAGAGAACCTTGATACCGAACCGTTGAGCGTATCGCTAGACCTGCTGCTTCCCAGATCTGGTACACCGTTCAACCCCGAGACACATCCCCAGGTAAAGGCGCTCGAAAATCAGAAGAGCTCTTACGAACTTTCGGCAAAGAGCGTGGCGGCAAAATATTTTCCGGAAATATCTCTTACCGGTATCGCAGGTTATCAGTACCCGAACCTCGGACAGAATGAGATAATCCAGCAGAACAGCCTGATGATGGGACTTCAGATGCCGATACTCGAATGGGGGAGCATCTGGAAAGAGACCAAGAGCCAGAAATATAAGGCCCGTTCGACCAGTGAAGAAAAAAGGCAGACAGTTATTGATCTGACCAAAGATGTATCCGAGACGAGGGATTGGATAGATACGTATAAAAGACTTCGCACAACTGACGTAAAGGTGGTGGGCGACGCGCTAGAGGTGGCGAAGTTATCTTACGATTCGTTCAAGGCCGGAAAGATAATATTCCTGGATGTGCAGAGGGCGAACGTCAAGGCCCTTTCGGCCAAGGTAGACGCTGCAAGGGACAATGCCAGCCTTGCCGTCCAGATATCCAAGCTTCTTGCTCTGGCGGTGGATGAAGAGGTGAAAAATGCTCAAGAATGGTCTTTTAAAAAAGTTCAAGGTCAAAGACCCGAAATTTAAAAAGAAGGCCGTAGCGATAGCCCTAGTCCTTATAGCGGTGGTGGCCTATTTTGTATATCCGAGCGATGAATCCATCTACGTCGGCACCATAGAGACAACGGAGGTCGATGTTGCCCCCCGCGTCCACAGTCAGGTAGCGGCAAGACTTGTAGACGAAGGCGACAACGTGAATGTTGGAGAGACGCTTTATACGCTAACGTGCGAGGATTATATAGTCGCATTCAATAAGGCGAGGAACGATTTTGAACGAGCTGAAAAGCTCCTTAAGACGGGCAATATGTCGCCAGAACAGTACGATGCCTACAAAAAGTCGTTCGAGGACAGTAAGCTCAATGTTGAATGGTGCACCGTCAAGGCGCCGATCGACGGCATAATTCTCACAAAGTTCCATGAGGCCGGTGATTGGGTCAACATCGGCACCAAGCTGATGGCGATGGGAGATCTAAGGAACGATGTCTGGGCCTATGTATATGTGAACCAGCCGCTTCTTGTTCAGCTCTCAATTGGCGAGGACGTTACAGGGGTCCTTCCCGAACTTCACGACAAGAAGATCCCGGGCAAGATAGTTCATATAAAAGATGAGGCCGAGTTCACACCAAAGAACGTCCAGACCAGAAAAGAGAGAACGCGCCTCGTTTACGGCGTGAAGGTCAAGTTCGACAACTCCGAGATGCTTTTGAAGCCCGGAATGCCGATCGAGGTCAGATTCATTAAGAAGGTTGATTAATGCCAATATCGGTTGAGGTAAAAAATGTCACCAAGACCTTTGCCAAGGAAAAAAAGGCCCTTGACGGCATATCCATAGATTTCGCGGAAGGGAAGCTGCACGGCCTCATAGGTTCCGAAGGTGCCGGAAAAACAACGCTCCTCCGGGTCATCATGAGGCTTTTGAATCTATCCGGCGGCGAGATCGGCTGGAAGGACAGCGGGAAACCGATAGATTTTTTCGAGATCCGCGACAAGATATCCTACATGCCCGGGAGCCAGAGCCTATTTTGCCTCCAGCCTTCTTTTCATAGGGACCTATCTTTCGATGGGCATATTCATTTCGGTAGCGGCCAAGAACCAGCAGCTGGCGATGATGGGGAGCTTCATCTTTTTGATGCCGGCGATACTTCTCTCCGGCATCATGTATCCGATAGATAATCTTCCGATGATACTCAAGTTCGTATCATGGGCAAATCCTTTAATATACTACACGATACTGCTTAGGAACATAATGCTGAAAGGAGGGGACCCGTTCGTAGTTGTCACCTATACCGCGGCCCTTTTCCTGATAGCCGTTTTTTGCGTTGGTCTGGCATTCAAAAAGTTCAAATTGCACCTCGGATAATATCGGATATTTAGAACGCGTATTCAAATAGGACCGCGACCAATTGTGCCAGGTCGCTCTTGAATCCATCGTAGCTTGTCAGGTCCAATCTGCAAATTCCGCTGATGTCAGCAGGTGATTCCGCTCATGCCGGCACCCCTGTGACATACTGAAGAACTGTTACGTGGGTGCTAACATACCCTGCCTGCATCAATCAAGGTTTTCTTGTTTTTTGCGCATGGAGCCTCCTTTCAGTTCAAATTTATGAGCGACATGAAAAAGCCGGTCGCAAACGGCATCGGCGATCGTCGGGTCGCCAATAAAAGCGTGCCAATCTTTAATCGGCAATTGGCTGGAGATAATGGTCGAACCGGTCATGTACCTGTCTTCTACGATCTCCATGAGATCTTTTTTGTCGGTTTCAGATAACGAGTTCAGGCCAAAATCGTCAATAATAAGCAAGTCGACCTTCGCAAGCCTTTGCAGGTATTTTAGATAACTTCCTTCGCCCCTTGCCGCTAAGATGTCGCCAAGCATCCTGGGCCACCTGCTGTAATAGACGGTAAAACCGTTCCTGCACGCCCACCCTCCAAAAGCGCAGGCGAGATAGCTTTTTCCGGCGCCGGTTGGCCCGGAGATCAAGATATTCTGATGCTTCTTTATCCATTGATCGTTCTGTAAGGAGGTGATCTTGGATTTGGATATATTTCTATTTGCCTGATAGTCGATATTCTCAGGCGTAGCAGAAGAAAATTTAAGCTTAGCCACCTGCAAGAGCCTTCGTTGCCTGTTGTTCTGCCGATGATCGTATTCGTCGTCTACAAGAAGGGCGGTAAATTCTTCGTGGCTTAAGTCGTTGTGGTCGGTCCTTGCGATCCGCTCCTGAAAAGACTTTGACATGCCATGTAGCTTCATTTCGTTCAATTTAGTTATAGTTTGCGACATAATTATTCTCCTCCGTGTTTTCCAAATAATAATCTGAACCTCTAACGTTCTCGTGACCAACGACCGATGGGATCGCATGGATCGTCGTTATCTGCTTATCCAGGTTTTTATCTAAGATCTTGACCACGCTGGAATACGAATAAGCCCTGTAATCAAGCGCCCGCTTGCATGCCAGGTTCAGCCGCTCGGCTGTATATTTGTTTTCCAGCCGGATGATCCCTATGCACGACTTGTACGCCTGTTCAGGAAATCGCCTTGAGCCCATGATCTTTTCGATCAGCTCTTTTACCGAAGCTCCGTACTTTTCCGCGTAACGCAAGATCCTGTCGGGCGTCCATTCCAGATACTTCTGATGGCTTATAGGCATATGCTCCGGAACCGTTGTATAGCCAGCTTTATAGCTTCTCCTGTGGCTACAGATACGCTTGCCTTTGCAATAGACCTCCACCATATTACACGTGGTTTTGATATCTACCTCTTGGCTGATAAACGTGTAGGGCACAGAGTAATCGTGCCCTTCATGGCTTATATGATAATTAAACTGTACCTTGGCTCTCTTCCATTCGGCAAACTCGTAATGACTTTCGGGAAGCGCTAGCGCGTGCGGCTTGTCCAGTTGTTCAAATAGATCGCTACGGCTCTTTTTGAACTTTTTCATTATCCGGTCGTTAAATTCTTCCAGCAGTGCATCTATTGCCTGATTTAATTCCGACAACGAATAAAACATCCTGTTTCGCAATCGAAACAATATCCAGCGCCTTGCCAGTTTTACACCGTTCTCTGCCTTTGATTTATCTTTCGGCCGATATGGCCGCGCTGGAAAGATCACGGTCCCGTAATGTTCGGCAAATTCGGCGTAGGTTGGATTAATATCCGGCTCGTATCGGCAGGCACGGCTTACCGCAGATTTAAGGTTGTCCGGAACCATCGCCTTGGGACAGCAACCAAAATATTTAAGCGCTTCGATATTTAGCCTTATCCACGTGGGCAATTGCTCGTCGTAGCAGCTTCTGGCGAACATGTAATTGGACGCTCCCCACACGGAAACGAATATCTTTGTGCCGGTCTCTATTCCAGTCTTGGGATCGATCACCTTTATCGGACTGTCGCCAAAGTCGATGAATGTCTTCTCTCCTGCTTTATGCTCCTGTCGCATGCTGTAGCTGACTTTGCTTCGATAGGCGTTAAACAGATCGCAAAAATGGCTGTATTGATATCCGCCAGGATGCTGCTGCTTGTACTCCTCCCATAGCACTGAAAGCGTCGCATCCGGCCTGCGGATCTCCTGCAGCAGATGATCGTAATCGGGCGCTGGGCGGCTTGTGTGCGTCTGCCTGTCGGGAAACAGCCTCCGCTCTAAATCCTCCTCGCCGATCTCTTGGACCAACGGCCACGTTAAACCGCTGGCCGTAAACCGCATGATATATTGCTGGACCGTGGACCGGCTGGCCTTTACAATGCAGGCTATCTTTGACTGGTTTATCCTCCCTTCAAAGTAGAGCCTTAGAACTTCCTTTATCTTTCTCATACTGAGCCTCTCTTGTGCCACATCTTCCTCCTTTGTTTTGGAGGCTTTTATGGCCTTTTCTGCAACAATTTGCTCAGTATGAATTTTATTCCGACTAAATCAAAATACCTGCCGGCATGTAGCGGATTTTGCACAACCAGCAATCCCACGTATATGGTCTTTCTTAACATAACGATTTTACCTCTATCACGCGATCACATGAGGTTAACTTCCTTTCTATCAAACAATATTTTGTTAGAATATCATGAATGGTCAGACCTTCTTCAAGACATTGATCAATAAATTCAAGACCAAGATAATATCCAAATTTATTCAACGGATTATTCTTGGAGATCTTGAATGGATTAGGATAGCTAGAAATGGCGAACTCATAAATATCAGATTTGTTAGACTGTTTTAATAGCTCTCCATTAATTATCTTGAAGAACAATTCCTGGAGATCTTTCTTTCTTGAACCATAGCATTCATAGGTGCCGATTGGCATACCAAGAGCTACAGCCGAACTAACATTGCAGATCTCCCTTGATAGATAACATGCTATGCCTTCAGATAGGAAAAGTTTAAAATAGTCATTGTATGGAGTGTCATTATAAAGTCTGTGACATACCCAATGAGACATCTCATGACACAATACACGTTTAAGATCGCTCTTTTTAATCTTGTCCAATGATAGAGCTACCACCCCACCGATATTGGAGGCGTTAAAATTGGCTTTAAAAAATGACACTATCTGTAAATTCCCTTCTCTAAACACGCTACGGCCAGCTATTTTTTTTACGATAATAGAAAAAAGACCATCTGCCATCTCCAAAATATCAACATCAGCAAACTCATCGAGGCCCGTAGATGCCTCTTTTTTTATATCATCAAATTGAACTGCGTCCAAATTTACGCATTGAACCCCGTATCTCGAATGAATGTTGTTCCAATGATTGGCGACATTCATCAAATAATCACAATACTCTGTTGAGCCAGATATCCTTTCAAAGATATTCTTATAGTGGTCAACGTATTCTATTTCAGGTAGGACGTTCGATGGAGTGCTCATGTTTGCACTGTCGATCAAATTGGAGGCAGGTAATAATAGGCCAAGCTGGTGAATAAGGGAAAGAGCGTCTTTGCTACTTACAGACTCCTCTATCAAGAGATTATGCCTACTTCCGTTATGCAAGTTCCTTATGGGGATGGCGAAGCTTACTGCATTATATCCCATGGCGATAAAACTGCTCGCTTCGGTGCCACCCCTTGTTAAAGAAACTTTCTTGAAATCGGGGAATTTACTACTTATGGCTGTAACAAGTTCTTCCGTATATTTGCACCTTTTGTCCTCATACCGTAATCTGACACCGTTATCACATTGAAAATCTTCATCCTCCTCCGGCATGTCTATATTGATCAGATATAATTCACTGAGATCCTTGTTCGTTAAATATCTATTCGCAAAGTTGTTCAATCCATAACCACCTATTTCCTCATCCAGCGTCAAAAGCCCTATTGTTCTCGGATCAGCAGATTTGCCCAGAACATTAATGATCGAGGAAACGCCTATGAGATCATCTAAGGCCCATGAACTGATCATTCCGTTAGTTAACCTCGAGCCTGTATCTCTCGAGAAATGAAGATAAGAATGTTCTATTGAAAGATCTTTATTGCTGTAAAAATACAAGAAACGCCCTGACTCCAAAGTTCTCTCATACTCAATCTTAACAATATCCACAATATCGCGCACGGTGTCATGAACAGTAACTTTACGACCTTCCAAAGAGTTTGAGTAACCACCCAACCATCTTGCACAATACAGGCCTTTTTCGGAGGATATTTTAGCTGTCAATCTACCACCAGGGTGATCGAGATGGGCTTGAAAGATCTGGGTGATAACACCATTACTTAGCTTATTGTCCAGTTCTTCGGCGCTATTACAGTTCAAAATAACATTGCCATAATCATCTACAAAATATTTAAGATTTTTGGCAATGAGGATATCATCCAATTTCGCTCGCGATCTTTCGTTCCATCTCCATCCAGAAACAATGTGCAGGTCTTCAAGCTTTTCCAAGATATTTATAAAATCATCTAATTTGTTGGACATAAACTTACCCCTCATCATGCGTTCGGATACAGATCTTCCATATCGTTCAACACTATATTCACGCCTCCAGTTTCAATCCTTTTCTTAAAGAGTTTCTGAACTGCTTTTTCAACGCACTCCTTTTGACAATCACAGTCCGGCTCGAACATATTGCCACATCTTTGCTGGGCTGCAAAAGGGCAACCGCCCCCACACGTCAGCGCAACGCTACAGCTCTTACAATCTCTAATTGCCGCAACGTGTCTTTTAAGACCTTCATAGTATGAGTCATTGATAACAACTTTCTTCTCTTCTGTTACATATCCTATTCTCTTATCCAAGTGCCCAGCCTCCTCATAACAGCTATAGATGTTATCATAAGGATCATATAAGAATGAGTTGGGTGAGCATTTCATACAGAACGACGTCCTTCGTAACGGGATTCCCTTTACTGCATCAAAAACCTGTTTAAGCCGCCTTTCACGCCGGCCTATCGGTGTTTCAACGTTGATCTTGTGATCTTCCATATACTTCGCTAATCCTATCGGCGTTAGCAGTTTGTCCGTCTCTATTTGATCAAAATGGCTATGAATGACCCACGCATATGGACGAACCAGAGAGTTATCCAATATACCCTCATTTTTTAAGCGCTCCAATAGGCTCGGCATCGTAGGAGCAGCGTGTTTGTCGATGTTCATCCTTATTCCAACCCTTACTCTTCTATCCAAGAGTTTGTGCACATTCTCGATTATTTGTTCGAATGTTGGGTTCTGGTATACATCTACCCTAGAACTATCGTGATGTTCTTTGGCACCATCAAAACTTACTTGAACGCTATTCACCAGTCCAACGTCATTCCCAAAGAATTCCAGCATACTGTGGAGTTGTGTTGCATTGGAGATTGCCGAAAGTCTGATCTGATCCTTTGTGGTATATTCCAACATCTTGGCGATCACCTCTTTATTTGAGGAGAGAAAGGGTTCTCCTCCATACAACATAACGGATATCTTCGAGTTGGATGTAACCTTCGGGAAAAGTTGGCCAATAAGCGCTGTAAAGATGAAATCAACCTGCTGCTTTGTCATTATCCTATTCTTATTATCATCTCCCCCTCTCAACGTCTTTTGATAGCAATAACTGCATGCCAGATTGCAATTATAACTGGGGACAAGCATTAATGCGCCTTCGGTTGCTGACCTCTCATTCACATAGTTGTTCAGATTCTCCACATATTTTTTGAACTTGTCCACTTCTGCAGAAAGGTCGAGAGTTGTAATATGGCCTCTTTTTTCTAGAAACTTTAGTTCATAATCTGATAATAATGAAAGATGCTCGCTCGGTATCATCAGGTGTTTGGCAACAGATTCCGATAACATCCTTCCAAGGTCCCTGCTAACCTCATCTATCGTACCTGTGAATCCATTGAACAGGATAGATGTGTCCCTGTAAGAATCGTAAACATTAAGGTAGTTGCTCGCATAATAATTATTCATATTTCATCTCTTTCGTTAATGATCACATAAACTCATCGCAAACAGATTCGCAAATGCACGTGCATACATTGTCACAGGCCATAACATCCCTGAATATCCTTATCGCCTCTTTTCTGGCCTGATCTTTGTCCGAAATATAGCTGAATATGTGTTCGCAAACGGGATCGCACAGGTCGTTCAGAAAAAGTCCATCTTCGCACTTTTTCGATTCGGTCTGGGCTGGTCTTGCATCGCGATTGGCCTGATCGACCTTTGCCACCAATTGATCGGCGACACCCCCCAATAGATTAACTGACGCTAATATCGTTAGGATCATATGCTCCTCCTTGTTTAAATTGCCGCTATTAAAGACTGTATGTCCAGCCCACAGTTCACAATTACTATCACACCTGCTCATATTGTATGTATAAAAATCGAGTGCGTTATCTTCTCGAACATATTGGTTTTTACTTAAAGTGAATTCATCGATCCTTGCGCCATTTTTCTCATTATTGGCTCCGTCCGGCATATTTATAGAACAAATTATTTGAGAATCTATTTTCATATACATATCCTTATTTACTCCAGTCGTCGCATATTGCGTCGCAAACTCCGTCGCACCATTCGTCACATATGGCCTCACATACAACATCGCAGATGACCTCGCAAATATTATCACAAATATCCTCATCGCAATTCACAGCTTCACAAATATTTGCAGCTTCAATGTACTGATCAAGCTGCGTGACCGTGGTCTCAGATTCCGCATGGTTAAAATTGGCTGACAGGATTATGTCTTGTAAATTAACCGAGCTGATTATTTGAGAGTCTATTTTCATATTTTTTCTCCCCATTACACCCCTTTAAAGGATTCGCAGAAATTAAGTTCATTGAAACCGACGTAAGTATCAATTGCATCGCATATTGCATCGCAAACATTGTCACATATCTGGTCGCAGATTTTCTCGCAAATTGCTTCCTCACACAATATGGAGGAACATATCAAATAAAGAGGGCCCTTATCATTAAAAGTTATCTCTTCAGAGAATATTGGGCTATGCGAAACTGCTTCCACTAGATTTAACGTTGATAATATCTTCATTTTGTTTTCTCCGCTTTTAAGAGTCCACTGCGGTATTTTGCAGTGGACTCCCTTCGTGAAACAGCGATCATTATCACCAAATGTTATCACATACGTTGTCGCAGATGTTTTCGCATACAGTATCGCATGTCGCTTCATCACAGATCACAGAATCACAGATACCATCACATACTATGCCATCGCAAACGTTGATATCAGATACATAGCTGTCTTTTTGCACGTTTGACGTCTCTCCAGTTCTCTCGTTTGCCAATTCTGTTTTTTCTTGATCGGTCTTGTTGATAGTACTGATGATTTTTAGATCTAAATTTATTGTTTTCATTTTATCCTCTCTTGATTAATCGTTAAATTGATGCGCCAAAAAAATCATTCACACCTACTTTTATCCAAACTCTATTTTATACACTTTTTTTATTGCGGGTGCACGTATCACCAACGTGTCACTCTTAAATCGATCTAAATGCTTGGACCAGTACCTCGGTATCTCAACATAGGAATCGTTGGAACAGGTTGGTGGCCAGCGAAGTAAACGCCGACGATACTTTACATATTTGTACGGTTCTAGATATTGATATCCAAGATATGAGCTCTTAAAAGGTTCTACGCTTTCTCCATCATGAATACT
>Ga0210050_1005297_pt1 | contig 10261 bp, 10 predicted proteins | sample CryGey132114_all_FD_185463 | JGI IMG/M metagenome (GOLD analysis project Ga0210050, IMG submission 185463) | Groundwater microbial communities from aquifer - Crystal Geyser CG22_combo_CG10-13_8/21/14_all (SPAdes) (version 2) | ecosystem: Environmental > Aquatic > Deep subsurface > Groundwater ...
TTTGTTTATTTGCTCGCATGTTTCTTATCGTAATTTGGTAAATCGTTCAATATCTTTCTTGGTTATGGATTCAGGATCATCATCAAATTTCTGCAATAACATACCCTTTCATTTGACATGTCTTCACAATATTTTAAAGAGTTTACATTAATGGATTTTATTAATTCTTTGTAGTTAATGTTAAATCCTAGTTCTAAATTTCCATTGTCTACTTTTCTCTTTGCTTTATTTTTTTATATTATGATAATGAATTGTAGCAATCAAGATTGTTTTGTTTCAGTTAGTAAATTCATAATACTATGAGTGGTTACAATTCCAACTAGACGGTCATCTTTAGGATCAACAACAGGAATAATATCAAAATGATGTGAATTCATTTTTTGAATTACGGAGTAAAGATACTCATCAGGAGATACGGTATGAAATTTTTTAAACATTACATCGTTAATTGTTAATGTATCAAAAGTTTTTTTATTGAATTTGTCAATTTCTCGTTTCGAAACAAGTCCTACAAGTTTGTCATTAGCATCAATTACTAGAAATGGTTTTTTGTTAATATTATTTTGTTCTAAAAATACCTTAATTGTCAGTAAAGGATTTGTTTTTGGAAAATCAGTGACGATTACTGCAATTGCAGGTACGTCAGATACCTCCCTTCTAAAATAAATTGGCATTAATCCAAGCTCTAGTGTACCTACTTTCACATGAATTATTTTCTTTAACTTGCGTTGAAGTTCAACGCTAGATATCACCATAGTCAAAAGAGTACCAAATACCAGAAGCGAAAACAAGTCATCCTCCAAGATATGTGCCTGTAACAAAGATAACATCAAGGCTAAATCGACTGCACCTTTTGCCATTACTCCATATGCTACAGTGGTAGCAGGACGCATCTTTGCAATACGAACAGCAATGTAAGAGCTGATAAATTTGACACCAATGATTATTCCAATAAACACGGCAATAATCCACAAGTCTAGATTTAGAAAACCAAGACTAAAGTGAAGACCTATGCCTGCAAAAAATATCGGAATAAAAATTCCATGCCCTATTACACCGATATTTTTTGAAATATCAGAATATTCATCTTTAGCCATTCGAGATACAGCAATTCCCAAAAGAAGCGCGCCTATTGCCCCATGAATTCCACTGACCTCAGCAAAATATGCCACAAGCAAAATGACTCCAATTATAATACCAAAGTAAATTTGCTGACCGTGAAGGTGTTTTTTCAACATACGGAAAAATCGAGGTAAAACAAAAACTGAAAGCAATCCGGCAACTGCAAAAAATATGATCATCTTTACAAACAACCAGAAAAATTCTGAAATCATTGGTGCATCACTTGAATTCACTTGAATCAACACGCTAGTGACAATAATTGCAATAAATTCTACAATTGCAGTAACTGTGAAAATCTCAAGACCTATTGCAGACTTTAGTTTACCAAGGTCACTGAGTATCTTTGCAGTGACACCAAGACTAGATGCGGCAATTACACTTCCAATAGCAAAGGATTGTGTAAAATTCATGTCTAGGGACAAACCAAAAAAGCCTGCAACCAAAAAGGGAATCAAAAAGGCAACAGCAGAACCGGCAAATATTCTACCTTTCATCACGCTAAATATTCCGGCTAAATCAATTTCTTCAAGACCAATTAAAAAGAATAAGAAAAACACCCCAATCGAGGTAAAAAGATCAATTGCGTCAATTGGTTCAACAATGGCTAAAAGCGCAGGACTCACTATAATCCCGGCAAGGACATTTCCTATTATCGTAGGCTGATTAATTCTATGCATGAGTTCGCCAAACAATTTGGCAGCAATTATTAGCACTGCAAGATACAAAATTGCTTCAAAGACCAAGATACAATCTTCAAGTTGGTTCTTTTCATATCTTTTTCGGAAGAAATTACATTTGTGCACATAACAGAATAATTGTTATAGGAGATAATTTAGGTTAATTTCAAAATGGAAAAAATAGACTATGAGGGAATTGTTTGGGCTATTAATCACAATAATCCAGAACCACTAGTGGAGCATGCCATTCACACATTAGAGATGCATGGAGTGAAGAAAGAAGATATTCAACTAACAGATGCTCCAGATAATGTCAAAGTAGGTGCAATTGTAGTGGAGATTTGGCCTTATCATCTAGATGTTGCAAGAGTGAGAACTATTCGCAATGAATCTTTTATCAGTGGCACTGTTATGACTATTGAGCTAAAATTAGACGGCGAAGGAAATTATACAGATTAGTTTTGAAAAAAGCAAAGAAACAAAATATCATAATTGCATCAGTAGCTATCATCATCATAGGTGCAATAGTTGCCTACAATTATTCATATGATCAAACAAGGCAAAAGGGACTCAAATTTGGCAATGAACTTCAACAGATTCAAGAAGATGTAAAGCAATTTCAAATACAATTTGATTCAAAGATTACACAGTGGAAAGAAGGAGATTTGAGTTTGCAAGAATTACTAGATTATTCAGAAACGCATGTAGATGAGATGCAAGAGGCGATTTCAAAATATGATGAACTAACTCCTCCAGTACAATTTGCACCATCAGTAGAATTATTCAAGCTTTCAACACAAGCACAAATAGATAGCGATAAAGAATTCATAGAATGGATAAAAACTAAAGATGAGTCTCACAGTATTAGATCTGATTCGTTATTACAAGAATCATTTGAATATGAAATGCTGGCTTTGGGAGAATTTAATGCAGCCAAAGCGGGATTAAAGTAAGAGTCACAGTAAATTCAATTTCTGCAATAAATCCAAAGTCGGTGAAATTTCTTTTAGAATTTCATTTTTATCCAACGGTGTTGGCTCTGAGAATTTAATTGGGAATGTAATTGTAAGCATATCCTGATCAGTGTGAGATAGGTGAATGGAATGAACAGTATTGTTTGTTTTTACAATAAAATCTTTCCATTTTTTTAAATGGCCGCCTACACGATTCACTTGATTCTCCAATTCATCAATATCAATATCCAAATCAGAGTCAAACAATCCAAACTTTACAAGAGGAATCATCACAAGTCCTCCTGAAATTTTATCGTGATTTTTTAGCATTTGCGATACAATTTCGACGGAATTTTCTTTGGGATAAATATCACCATAATCAGGATCAAAATATCCGGCTACAAGTTTGTTTGAATCTAAAATTCGAAAATATTCATCGTCTAAATCTAATTTCCACAACAACTAGTCAATAGTGCATAAATAAATAAACAGTTTACCAAAGACAGTTAAATAAACAAGGTGAAGATGAAGAGCATGACAATTTCCAAAGAAAACAAAATGTTCATAGATAGCTTAATTGACTATTATATCAGCGAATCAGATTCATACAGACAAATTGCAGAAAATTTTGTTCCAGAGGTAGAATCAGTTCCAGATACTGCATTTGGAATTATTACTGGATGTGTATATTCAGGATTTTTACAGGCTTATCAAAATCAGCAACTAACGCCAGGATTAGAAGATATGAAAGAATTTAATCAAATAATAAAACAACGAGCCCCATTAATCAAAAAGGCATTGTTAAACCTACAAAATAAGCCAAAAGACAATCAGAACTAATCAAACTCTATAGTTTAGAAAACACAGTTAAAGTTTAATTTGATTTCATAATATCAAGATACATGAAGGTAGACGGAAGTAAGATCATCTTTGGTTTAGGAGTTTCATCTGCAGTAGCAATGGCAATAGTGGTGCTTTATTTTTCAATACGTTGATAAATCAATGTGTGCTTCAAATAACATATTGTCAGCAACAGATGAATTCAAAATTACACAGATTGTAGATAACGGACAGATAGTGCAATTAACTTTAATTGAAAATGTATCAACTGAGCCAATATCTCAAAAACAGATGATCATAGACAATGTTTCAAAAAGACTGGATGCTGAAACAAAAGAGCAAGTTATGCCGTTATTAGAAGCGATATTACAAGCTCAGCCAACAGTCAACATTAGAAGTTATCAACAGACCCAAATTACAATTGGGATGCCAAGATCAAGATATGAGAATATGGGCAGACCACAAGTTGGCAGTGTTCTTGGAATTGATATAAAAAAACTCTAAAGGTTTGAGTTTATCTCACTAATAGATTCTAAAGGTAGAGAACAGGTAAAATTTCTACAAATAAAGACAGATGTTTTATCACTAAAAGACTTGCCTGCAAAAAACGAGAATTTGGAAAGATTTTCTAATTGAGATTTATTGTTTATTGTAACCATGATTGATTCGGGTAGAAATTTAGAGTAAAGGAAGTTGCAAATTTCCGAATTTTCAGAATTGACAATTGTGATTTCAGTAGGATTTTGCAAATAAGTGTAAATTGTGTTTAGCAAATAGCCAAACCCAAACGGATTTTCTGCTGCAATTTGAGCCTGGGATTCCATAATTTGAGTTGCGATTTTTAAGAATTTTTCTTCGTGAGTAAGATGAAACAGTCGCAACATTACAAAACATGAAACTGAATTACCAGACGGTAATGATAGATCATAATTACTCTTTGGTCGGATGATTAACTTTTCATGATCATCAGAGGTCATAAAAAAGCTGCTGTTTTCAGAATCCCAAAAGTGATCAACTAAATGATGTCCTAATTTAACTGCCAAATTCAGATATTTTGATTCTGGTTCAATCTCAAATAGATCAAGTAATGCATTTGCAAAATAAGAGTAATCTTCCAGATATCCATCTATTTTTGCAATATTGTTTTTGTAAGTTCTAAGTAATTTAGCATCATCAAGGAGTTTTGTTTCAATAAAAGACACACAATTTTTTGCAGCACTCAAATATTTGGCATCTCCAGTAACACGATACCCCTTGGCAAATGCTGTAATCATCAAAGCATTCCATGAAGTGAGTACTTTATCATCAAGTCCGGGAGGAATTCGTTTGGAACGAACTTTTAATAATTTTTCAGAACAACGAATAAGGATTTCTTTAATTTTTTCTTCAGGCATGCCAAAATGAAATGCCACTGCAGAAATGTTGATGTTATTGCATAAGATGCTGTTACCCTCCCAATTTCCGCCATCAGTAACATCATAGTATAAACAAAAGATCTCAGCATCATCACCAAGTATCTCTTTTATTTCACTTTTCTTCCATACGTAGAATTTTCCTTCGATACCTTCTGAATCAGCATCATATGCAGAATAAAATCCACCTTCTTTTGAAGTCATTTCTCGCAGTATATACCCCAGAGTCTTGTTGAGAACTTCAAGATAGAAAGGATCTTTTGTAATCTGATATGCTTCTGCATAGTTTACCGGAATCAAGGCATTATCGTAAAGCATCTTTTCAAAATGAGGGACAAGCCACCTTGCGTCAGTAGAGTATCGATGAAAGCCACCACCTATTTGATCAAATATGCCACCTTTAGCCATTTTATTTAGAGTTTTGAGCGCAAATTCATTAAATTTTGATAGTCCAGTAAGCTTTGCATATCTAAACAAAAATGAAATGTTAGCAGCATTTGGAAATTTTGGTGCAGAGCCAAATCCACCATATGCGGCATCTCCAAGTTGGAATAAATTCATAGCAGCTTCATCAAGAATAGTTTTTTCTAATTTTGATGGAATTTTTACAGTCTCTGCTTTTTGTAATGATATAAGAAAATTATCAGCTGATTTTTCAATGTCTTTTGGTTTTTCTTTCCAAGCTTGTGCAAGTTGTCTTGTTATACTTCTAAAACCAGGACGGCCATAAGAATCCAAAACAGGAAAATAAGTTCCGACATAGAATGGTTTTTGATCAGGTGTTAGGAAAACACTCAGAGGCCATCCGCCCTGTCCTGTAGCTATCTGACAAACTTTTTGATAAATATCATCAAGGTCAGGTCTTTCTTCCCTGTCAACTTTGATGTTAACAAAATTTTCATTCATAAATTTTGCAACTTCATCATTTTCAAATGACTCGTGTGCCATAACATGGCACCAGTGACAAGCACTATACCCTACACTAAGAAAGATAGGTTTGTTTTCATCTTTTGCTTTTTTTAGAGATTCATCATTCCAAGCATACCAGTCAACAGGGTTATCGGCATGTTGAAGCAGATAGGGGCTAGTTTCATAAATAAGATGATTTTTTACCATAATGAATAAAATTCCTTTTGTTATTTGTATCTAATTGACATTAGTAAAAGATACCTCTACCTTCTTCTAATTCATAAATTCTGGTATTGATTTTATTCAATAGTTTTTGTTTTGATTTTTGGGCTTTTTTATCATGACGGTAATCTTTTTTTTCTAGCAACAACTGTAATCGCTTTAGTTGTTCTAGAGTAAGTTTTTTGAATTCATTTTTTGATCTCGAAACAATTGCAAGCAAGGTTACTCGTTCACGATCCTCAGCAGTAATATCATCAGGCATACATACTAGGAGATTTAGGATCTTTATTTTTCTAATGAATAAAACAGGCTCACATGGACTGCCACGGTCAAAGCCCACCATAACACCTAAAGATAATTGAAAGAAATAGAGTTAGAGAGTCCAATAGAATTTCAGTTGACATCTACTGCACATCTGTTTGGACCAATCTCCATATCAGGAATTTCCGAATGTATCAATTCCAATTCTCCTTGGTTGACCATAATGATTTTTTTATAATTCATAGGTCGTGGACGAGTAATTGCAATTACTTTTCTGACAAATTCTTGTTTTGAAATATCTAGCCAAGGAAGTTTCTTTGATTGTTTTATTGTAGAATAAAATCCATTATTAACAGATTTTACATCTTCACCATGATGTGTTGGAAACACCATAGTGTTATCTGAAAGTTTGAGTAGTTTGTTATGTAGTGAATTGTATAGATCTTCTGTAAATTCTTCTGCATTATCTCTAAGATCTGGTCTTCCTATTGATTCAACAAACAAGATATCACCAGTAAAGACATATTTTTCATCAACTACATAGCTTAGACTTCCTGGTGTATGGCCTGGGGTATGAATTACTCGGAGTTTTATTTTACCAAATGATATGTTATCTGCATCTCGGATAAAGTTTGTATCAAAATTATAACCTTCATACTTTGAAAGATATAATTTTGCACCGGTTGCTTTGACAAGATCTCTTGCAGCAGAAACATGATCTGCGTGTTGATGGGTATCAAATACTTTGGTGATTTGAAATCCTTGCTGTTTAGAAATATCCAAATATTTTTCAAAAGGATATAATGGATCAATTACAATTGCTTCACCATCAGATTCTATGATATGTGAGAGACAACCTTTTCCAACTTTTTGCACTTGGATAATTTTTATTGGATCTTTTACAATAGTTACAGCTTTGAGAACTTGATTCCATCCTGCCAATCCACCTACAAGTGTTTGAGAATCAATGCCTGCTCGTGCTAAAGCAAAACTTGCAATCATAGCACGGTTTCCATGTGGACATATTGTCACAATTTGTTTATCTTTTGGAATTTTAGAGATAGTGTTTGCATCAAAAAGTTTTTCCAATGGAATGTTTACGCTTCTAGGAATTTGAAATTCTGTAAACTCTTCAGTATTTCTAACATCTAAAAGAAATACAGAGTCTAGTTTTTGGGCAAGCTCATCAGGTGTGATTTTTTTTCCAGTTGGACCTGATGTTATTTTTCCATTCCATGAAGAAAATCCACCTACAAGATAGTAGGCATCTAGTCCAAATGACCTCATCATAGATGCAATCTCTAGGGCATAGTCTTCAGGCTCAGAAATTAGTACAATTTTGGTATTTTTTGGAATTTTTGTCATCATCTTTTCTTTTGCTTGAGTATCACATACTGCATGAACAGAACCATCTACATGAGATTCTTCAAAATCATTTTTCATTCTAAGATCAAACAAAAGCAGTGGATTTTCTCCAAGTAATTCCTCATTTAGTTGATCAGCGAATATTCCCATATTTTCATTAGGTTGATTCATGAGTAAAATTACAATTTATAGAATATAACGATGTGTACACTGCAAGCATTTGAGGATTGTACTGGTACAAATCTGAATCTCTAGTCATCATGTATGAGTTGAAGGTCTCGACAACCCGACAGAACCCAACGTATTGAATTTAAAAAAACTGGTTCAACTATCGAATAAATTGGAACCAAAAAAGAGACATTAGAAAATCAATTTTATAACAAATATGGCAAAAGAGGCAAAAACGAGTATTGCAAATAATCCAAAAGATCCAATCAGCTTGGACTAGTCATTTTTTACTATAGGCAATTGAGGCTGAAATTTGTGCCAAAATATGCCTAAAATAGCAGCAACAGACACCCAAAATACACTAACTGCAATTACAGACATCATCCTAAATTGATTTACCAATTCTATTGGTGCAGATATCTCATCAGGGTTTGGAGGCATTACGACAAACACTGTGCTGATAAAAATTGCATATCCTACAAAGGCAATAATCTTTTTTCTTGATTGTAATTTTCTGTACATCTGATAAAATCCCACTGCACCAAAACCAGAGATTGCAATAAATGACAGATACAGAATTGATCTCAACACTACAGTTTCAGGATCACCTACTGTTGGTGGATTTGCAGGGTATTTCAAAAATGGAATAATGAATACGGTTAGCCACATTATTGTAGCAAGTATGAACGTTTTTTTTAAATCAGTTTTTCCAGGTAATGAATTTCTAGAATATGCATAAACAATACCAAACAATGCGCCCATAGATGTTCCTAAAATTGCTCCAGCTAGAATCTGCCCACCTTTTTGCCAGTATCTGTAAGAATCAAACTCTGCCCTAAATTCAGGAGTATCTTTTTCTTCACCGGATGCAAACAGGTGTTGGTTTTCAATTCCGATTGCAGTATCAAGATATGGCTCAACAAGTATCAAATTAGCGACACCGTGTACAGTACCTGCAAGAGCACCTGAAATCAGAACAATTGCAAGAAATAAAGCTGTTTTCATATCAATACCTTAATGACACGGAAATCCTGCGGCATGTCTCATATCGTGTGTTAGTTCATGGATGTAAAGATCCTCAAATGCTTGTTCACCCAATACGATACTAAACAAATGTCCTTGATCATAACCTACAAAAAATAATCCAAACACAAAAACAATTGCCAAAATTGCGACTGCAAAAATCGGAACACTTGATTTTGAGATTGCAATCTCTTTTGATTGTGACAACGTACATGCAATTTAGTTTGATATACTTAAACCATTGGATGATTTATCCAATTAATATACTCTAGGCGCAGAATTTATGAACATATGAAAAATACCATCATTCAAAATAGTTGTTTTAAAACATGGTAAAATGTACGATACCTTTTTTCAGGATTAATTCAAACATCTGATCCCGTGTATATTTTCAATTTTTGTCAATCTTTTTCTAAATCTTTAATGGATATCAAATTATTGTTTTTTATTCAAAACTGATGTCAATATCTAACCTTATTTCATATTCATGACATAATCAATGTCATTGTTAGATATTATACTTGAAGTCAATTAGATTATCATGCACAAGGTCAAATGTTTCAGAACTTGGTTCAAATTTGATCGCCTGCATAACACACAGAGAATATAGTTAGAGGAGTAGATTTTTGCACTAAAATCCATCTAAAATCAGACATGATGGTCAAAAGGATACTAAATTGGGGGGGGAAATTTCCTGACACTCTCATTGTAGATCATAATGAAATTTTATTTTCTGGATATTTTCTTAAAAAACCAATCATGCTACACATGGCAATCAAAGTAAGGATGACACTATACAATACGGCACTGGTAAGTCCATTGTTATCCCACAAAAATCCAAAGAGAACATTACCGACAAAAAACCCAGCACCAATCACAATACTGAAAAGCCCAAATGCAGTTCCACGTAATTCAGAAGAAACATATCGTGGGATTACTGCACGTTGTACGGTTTCTGAAATTCCCATGTATACGCCAAATACTCCTGCAAGTAAATATGCATAAAGTACATTGCCAGATAGAACTACCATCAATACTGTGGATACACCAAAGACACCATATCCTATTAACAACACTTTTTCTTTTCCTATTTTATCTGCAAGAAAACCGGATGGAATCCCAATTATTGTATGTGCTATGTTGATTACTACATACACTATTGGTATGAAATTTTTCTCTACTCCCATATCTGATGCTCTGAGTAACACAAAGGAAAAATTGAATGCCCCTAGGCTAAAGATACAAGAAATAACAAGTAATGTGACAAACGGTCTGTTTCCATGAATAACTTGTTTCATGTTTGCAAAAA
>Ga0210050_1005305_pt1 | contig 10247 bp, 7 predicted proteins | sample CryGey132114_all_FD_185463 | JGI IMG/M metagenome (GOLD analysis project Ga0210050, IMG submission 185463) | Groundwater microbial communities from aquifer - Crystal Geyser CG22_combo_CG10-13_8/21/14_all (SPAdes) (version 2) | ecosystem: Environmental > Aquatic > Deep subsurface > Groundwater ...
TTTCCTTGGTGGCACGAAAAAGGGGGATTGGGACGTTGGAATTTGCATGGATGCTATTCGCATGGCGCAGAAGCTGGATGTTGTTGTTCTTGTGAGCGGGGATGGGGATTTTGAGTCGCTTGTGAATTATTTGAAGTATAGCCATGGATGCGTGGTTGAGGTGCTGGCGTTTGGCAGGACCGCGTCTTCTAAGTTAAAGGATGAATCTGATGTGTTTGTTGATTTAGGGGAGACGAAGAAGTTTTTGATTAAAAAGTAAAAGGAAGTTTATTATGGAAGAAAAAAAATATTCAGTTGAGGTAAATGGCAAGACCATTGAGTTTTCAACTGGCAGATTGGCAATGCAGGCGAACGCGTCTGTTTTGGCGCGCTTAGGTGGAACAGAAGTTTTAGCAACTGTTGTTATGCCTGAGGAGGCAAGGGAAGATATTGGGTATTTTCCTTTGATGGTTGATTTTGAGGAAAAGCTTTACGCTGCCGGAAAAATCAAAGGATCCCGATTTATAAAGCACGAAGGAAGGCCAACTGACGCGGCTATATTATCCGCGCGCTTGATTGATAGGGCAATTCGTCCGCTTTTTCCTGAATGGGTGAAAAATGATGTGCAGGTTATTTTAACTGTGCTTTCTTTTGACAAGGAAAATGATCCTGATATTGTAGGCATGAACGCGGCTGTTGCTGCTTTGATGATTTCTGATGTTCCTTGGCAAGGGCATGTTGCTGGCGCGCGCGCGTCTTTTGTTGAAGGCAATTGGGTTGTTAATCCAAATTATGAGCAAAGAGAATTATCAGAGCTTAATATTGTTGTCGCAGGAACTGGGGATAAAACAATCATGATTGAAGCAGATTCAAAAGAAGCATTAGAGCAATTAGCATATGAAGGAGTTGAATTCGCGCAAAAGCAATTATCAGGTCTTATCGCTTTATTTGAAAAAATGCAAAAAGAGATTGGAAAAGAAAAAACAAAAGAACCTTTAGTCGAAGAAACAGGCGAAGAAGATTCATCAAATATTGATTACAAAAAAGAAACAGAGAAATTTATAAGTGATAATATTGAGAATGCTTTGTTTGTGGGCAAGAAAGATACGAAAGTTTCCCGCAAAAAAGCTGTTAAGATCCTATTGCAAGAGCTGGAAGATCATCTTAAAGAATTGCAAGTTGGCAAGGAAAAAAGAAAAAAAGCATCATCCATAGGGCATGACCTTGTTGAAAAATTCGTTACTGACGCTATTATAAAAAAAGAATTGCGAGTTGATGGAAGAAAATTAGACGAAATTCGAGAATTAAAATTTGATGTTGCCATATTATCAAGAACTCATGGAAGCGGGCTTTTCTCAAGAGGCGAGACACAAGTTCTTTCAGTCGTGACTTTAGATTCTCCTGGAGCAGAACAGATTCTTGATACTTTAGAGGAAAATGACACAAAAAAGCGCTACATGCACCATTATAATTTTCCTCCATTTTCTGTTGGAGAAGCAGGCCCGCTCCGAGGCCCAGGCAGAAGAGATATTGGGCATGGAGCTTTAGCTGAAAAAGCACTTTCAGGAATGATTCCTGACAAAGAATCGTTTCCATACACTATTCGCGTTGTTTCCGAAGTATTAGGATCAAATGGATCTTCTTCAATGGGATCAGTGTGCGGATCAACAATGGCGCTTTTGGATGCTGGGGTTCCTTTAAAAGCCAATATCGCGGGAATTGCCATGGGGTTAGCCTCTGACAATGAAGGCAATTACAAAATATTGACTGATCTTCAAGATCTGGAAGATGGAAAAGGTGGAATGGATTTTAAGGTCGCTGGTTCAAGAAAGGGGATTACTGCTATTCAGCTTGATACAAAAACCAAAGGATTATCAAATGAGATTGTGAAAGAAACGCTGGAAAGAGCTAAAATAGCCCGTATTCAAATTCTTGATAAAATGGAAACAGTTATTAAAGAGCCAAAAGAATTATCAGAGTTCGCGCCAAGAATTACTAGCATGAAGATTAATCCTGAAAAGATTAGATTAGTGATTGGATCAGGCGGAAAGATGATTAATGAAATTATTGACACGTGCGGAGTTGAAATTGACATTGATGACGATGGCTTGGTAATGATTACCGCGCCAAAACCAGAAGGCGCGAAAAAAGCGCAAGAGTGGATTGAGAATCTGACTCATGATGTTGATCCAGGCGAGAAATATAAAGGCAAGGTCACGCGCATTATGGACTTTGGCGCGTTCGTGGAAATTTTGCCTGGCAAAGAAGGCATGGTGCATATTTCAAAATTATCTTCAGAGCGTGTTGAAAGAGTGGAAGACGTGTGCAATGTCGGAGATGAGCTTGATGTGGAAGTTGAGGAAATAGATGATCAAGGAAGAATCAATTTAAAAGTGCAAGGCATTGAGAGCAGGCCGCGGCCGTCTTTCTCAGGTCCGCGCCGAGGCGTGGAGCGGGATAGGCCAAGAGGAGGAGCGCGTCCTGGCGGATCAAGAGACCGGGCGCCACGCAGATAATCTAATAGCGAGAATTTAAAACCCTTTAGCATTTATGCTCAGGGGTTTTTTGATTTGTTTTTTGTTCGTGGTACAATAGAAGAATGAACATAGGGAAAGACAAAGAACAGAATCGCATGTTTCTCGGGCTTGGCGTGAGCAGGTCTGTTACTTTGTCGCGCCCGCGTTCAGCGCGGTATGCTTTTTTCGCGTTCGCGTTTGCAATAGTTATCGCGATTGGATTTGGAATATTTTTTTGGAATCAGTCGCGCGCTTTTGGCTTCTTAAGCAAGCGAATTTCTCAAGACGCGATTTTGTATGTCTACATCAAGAGTCCAAATCATGCTTTATATTATTCTAAATTAAAATTTTGGGACAAATCTTTTCCTAATGCACAGATTGACAAGTTGTACACAAATTTTGTTCAGCAAATCATAGGTGGAATTTTTGCTGAAAATGACCCAGCTAGCATGATTTCAGGCAACTTAGAATTTGCAAAACTCGCGAATGGAGATGTTGTGGCGTTGTTTGGTCTTAGAGACAAGAGCGCTTGGTTTGCTTTTAATGGGTTATCAGAGCCAGAGTATAAAGGAGATCTAGTTGAGATCAGCTCAATGCCAGATTCTTTGCTTTTGTCTTTAGATCCTGAATCAGAAAAATGGTTCTGGTACATTGAGGCAGACAGATTATTTTTAGTAAGTAATCCAAAAGCGCGCGACAGAGTTAGCCAAGGAGCAAGCCTAAGTATTGATGATGTTCTTAATCCTTTTTTGCGAGATGCAATGGCTTTGTATGCGCATGACTTAGGAGCTCTTTCTAATATGAATAATCCATATATTAATTTTTTAGAAGGATCAGATGAGCCAATTACTATGTATGCCCAGGTTAAGGACAATGCTTTAGTATTTAGGACCAGTGGCGCGCCTTTGACATCTATAGGCGATGATTCAGATATTCAACAAAACTTGACAGAAAATCCAATAAAAAAATTATATTCTTCATCAGATTTTGCCATAAAAGCATATTTTGGAGATTTATCTCAATCAGATTACTTGATGAGCAGTAAGACAGAGAGCCTTGTTGATGAAATGATAGGTTTTTCTGAACAAATGTATGGAATTAATATACAAGAACTTGACAAAAAATCCTTGTTTTCAAATTTCGCAATCTTTTTTTCACCTAAAAAACAAGAATATTTCAGTGAAAATAACTGGATAGCAGTATCAGGCGCTCTAGATCTTTCTTTACTAGAGCAATTCAGCTTATCGCGATTTGCTCAAGAGCATCCTATCCGCGTTGAGAACCAGCTTTCTGATGGAACTATAATGACTGAACTGCGAGCTGAAACAGAAGGATTGGCATGGGAGGATTCAGATATTGATATAAATGGAATATCTTATTCTTTCAAGTCATTGCGCGCGCAAGGAGAAGAAAATGGGTATTATGTTGGCTCAATTGACGGCCTTGGCGCGGTGCTGGCGAATTCTGAAACATTGTTGCGTCAAATTCTTGAGAATTATCTTGATTCAGTGCAAGTTGAGCCAGATGATTCGTGTGAAACAGGCAATCAGCCCATTGCACTCGCGCGTTTCAGATCTGATTTTCTTTTTAATGGTCCAATATTAAGATCAAACATAGATTTTGTGGATATTTTTTCTTTTGATAATGGAGAAACAGGCGTTTGCGTGGTTTTGCACAAGTAGGGCATATTGACTTTTGCGTTTAGGTGTGCTACAATGTATTTGTTCTCTACTTTCTAGTACATTTACATTGTGTACCAACGCACAATACAAAAATAAAAATAAAATTTATCTCGGTGTCTGGAAGGGAAACAAAAACAAAAAAAATCAGTGATAACATATTCAGATGTTTATCACTACAAGAAGGCAGAGAGCAGGCGCTAAAAGTTGGATCAGTGCCCCAAAAAAGGGTTTGTTGCCAAAATCTTGGTCGTACACAGGACTTTGTTTGTCAGTATATGACAATCAGTGTCCTGTGTATACCAAGTGGTGCAAGTCCATATAGGGGGCGCATTAATGCTATTATATTTTTAAAAATTGTAGCGCTTGATGCGCCCTTCTTTTATTTATAGAAACAGTATGATATTATAGAATTATATGAAATCATCATTTGACCAACAATTTATAGAACAGCAAAAACAATCACTGCTAAAAGAAAAGCAGGAGTTAGAACAATATCTTAAAAAGCTAAGCCATGAAAAGCCGGAAATAAAAGGCGACTACAAAGCAGATTATCAAGAATATGGAAGCGATGAAGAATCAAACGCGCAAGAGTATGCTCAGACCGAAACCAACATTGGAGTGGTAGAGCAATTGGAAGACAAGCTGAATTTAGTTAATGCTGCTTTAGAGCGAATTAAGAAAGGAACCTACGGAATAGATTCTGCTACTGGTAAATCCATAGACAAGCGCCGTTTAGAGGCAAATCCTTCAGCTGAACACAATATTTGACCATGAAGAATATATATTATATTTTGATCGCGGCTTTTGGTTTCGCGATTGACCAGTCAATAAAATATTTTTTTATGAAAACCCCGCGCTTTGCAGAAGGGGTTTTTATTAATAATGATTTTGCCTGGGGTTTGCCAGTTCCAAACAATCTCACAGCCTTGATAATGATTTTAATTCTTTTTTTACTTATTTTTTTCGCTGTTAAAAAAAAAGAACCAGGCCTTTGGATTATTATAGCTGGAGCTTTTTCTAATTTGATTGACAGGATTTTTTACAGCGGAGTAATCGATTATATTCATACTCCGTTTGGCGGGGTTATCAATATTGCTGACGCAATGATATCCTTTGGCGTGCTGGCAATAATTTTGAATGCTAAAAAAACAAAAATATAAATTTTAATATATGCTTACTACTGTTTTCTCATGCGCTGTGATTGGCTTGGACGGAGAGCGGATCAGTATTGAAGTTGATGTTTCCAACGGATACCCAGGCCTAATCATCGTAGGTCTTCCAGATAAGACAGTTGATGAGTCCAGGCAAAGAATTCCAACTAGCGTGCGCAATAGCGGATTTGAATATCCATTTTCAAAAAAGATCGTGGTTAATTTAGCGCCTGCTGATTTGCGCAAAGAGGGAGCGAGTTTTGATCTGCCAATCGCGGTCGGGATTTTGGCCACGACAATGCAGGTAAATTCTGATTTATCAAAATCCATATTCATTGGCGAGCTTGCGCTGGATGGATCTTTGCGACATGGACGTGGTATTCTTCCTGTGGCTCTTTGGGCGCGCGATAATAAATACTTGAATTTATACATTCCAAAATCAAACGCTCATGAAGCAGGAGTGATTGATGGAATAAATATAATTCCAGTTCAAACTTTAAAAGAGTTAGTAAGCCATTTAAATGCGCAGATGATTATTCCTTCTTTTGTTTCTGGCAGAGAAATAAAAGAAAAGCGCGTTATAATTAATGAAGTTGACTTTAGCCAAGTATCAGGGCAAGAGCATGCTAAAAGGGCTTTGGAAATAGCAGCCAGCGGAAACCATAATATCGCAATGGCAGGCCCGCCTGGAAGCGGAAAAACTCTTCTTTCAAACGCTGTGTGCTCTATTTTGCCGAGGATGACGTTTGAGGAGCAATTAGAAGTTACGAAAATATACAGCATAGCTGGCATGCTTTCCCAAGATACGCCATTAATGCTATCAAGGCCATTCCGTTCTCCGCATCACACTGCTTCAGGCATCGCGATTGTTGGAGGAGGGGCTTTCCCAAGGCCAGGAGAAATTTCTTTGGCTCACAGAGGAGTTTTATTTTTGGACGAGTTTGCGGAATTTTCTAGAAGTGTGCTTGAAAATCTTCGCCAGCCATTGGAAGACGGAAAAATCACTGTATCGCGCGCGCAAGGCAGTTTTACGTTTCCAGCGCGATTTATCATGGTTGCCTCGTTCAATCCATGCCCATGCGGATATCTTGGAGATAGCGAGCGGACATGCGTGTGCACGCAATCGCAGATTGTGCGGTATCGCAATAAAATATCAGGCCCTATTCTAGATAGGATTGATTTGCATGTTGAAGTTCCTCGTCTTAAATTTGAAAAATTAGAACATCAAGGAGCTGAATCATCAGAACAAATCCGTTCGCGCGTGAATATGGCGCGCAAAAAGCAAGAAAGCAGATTTGCTAAATATGGCATTTTGAATAATAGCGAGATGAATAGCCAGATGGTGCGCGATATCTGCGTGCTGGATAATGATTCGCGTAATCTCATCCGGCAGGCAGTTAATACTTTGCATTTGTCCGCGCGATCGTTTCATAGGATATTAAAAGTGAGCCGAACAATCGCGGATTTGGCTGGAGAGGATAATATTACTCAAATTCATATCGCTGAGGCGTTGCAATATAGGCCAAAGGAGGATTAGTAAAAAAATAAAGGTGAGACCTTTTGAAAAGGTCTCACCTTTGTTTGATTTTTTAGAGATAATCCAGCGGGTTCACGCGGTCTCCGCTTATGCGCACTTCAAAGTGAAGATGAGGGCCAGTTGAGCGACCTGTTGATCCGCTTGCGGCAATAACATCGCCCTTTTTAACGCGTTCTCCTTTTTTCACGTACAAATCACTGTTATGACCGTATAAAGTGCTAAATCCATTTCCATGGTCAATAATAATGTAATATCCATATCCTCCGCTGTTCCAGCCAGCTGTAGTAATAATTCCGTCTTCAGCCGCGTAGATTGGCTGTCCGGTTTTTACTCCAATGTCTATGCCGCTGTGGCGCCATCCAAGAAAGTACTGGGTAATGCGTTTTGCTGTAGTTGGCCAGTTAAGCTTTCCAGCGATTGGCTGTACTGGCTTGAAAATTGAGCGTATGTCAGCTAAACGAGAAGATGAAGATTGGGCTGGAACTGCTGGGGCTGGAGGAATGCCGTCAGGCACCACGATTTTGGCGCCAATTTTAAGTTCTGAGGAGTCTGCGAGCTTGTTTACTTCAAGAATATTGTCTGCTTTGGCGCGGTAGCGCGAAGCAATCGCTGTTAAAGTATCGCCTTTGGTAATAGTGTGAGTAACTCCGGTTACTGGAAGTATTATAAGTTCTTGGCCTGGTTTTATAAAATCCCTTGGCCCGATATTATTTGCCCATAAAATAGTGTTAGTTGAGAGATTGAAGTTTTCAGCTATCTCAGATATAGTATCTTTTTCTTGTACTACATATGTGATGATGCTGTCGCGCAGTTTTGGATTGATTTCAGTTGCTGTTAAATCTGGCTTTACTAGAGCGTCTCCAACTGAAGTCATTATTGCTTCTAAAAGATCATCTGGAATTTGCCCGGTTGGTTCAGTAGTGCTCTCAACTCCGATTTGGGCGAGCGCCCGATCTGGAGCCGCGCCTTGGTTTGCTTGTCCATCAAAAGTTGGTTCTGCCTGTTCTTGAATAAGCAGTTCATAGTCGCTGGATTTTGCAAGTAAAGCGTATAATCCAGAATTGGTTCCAACATCTTCAGGACGAAGTTCGCGCGCTTTTATGTTTGTCGCGGTTACGAAAAACAGCAACCCAGTTAATCCGCCATATATAATGACATTGCGGGAAAAGTTTTCTCCGAATTGGTCTCGCACATATGTTTTAGCGCGTTTTGCTTTAAGGGATAGTGCTTTGAATATATGATATATTGGCAAGCCAAATATGCGCACAAATATTTTTATGGCGTATGTGAGCAGTATTTTTATTACCCATAGCGCTGCGCCAATTATTTTTAGAATAATAACAATAATACTGCTTAAAAGAGAGAGCAGGAGTATGCCGTTTTTCTTGGCTAGGATAATATTGCGGGATTCTTGTCTTTTTCTCATAAATTCAGTATGATTGTGTTATAGCAATATGTCAATATATGACCATAAGTCAATTGAGAAAAAGTGGCAACAGCGTTGGGAAAAGGAGCGCGTTTTTGAAGTGAAGGATGAAATTTCCCCTCCTGTATTCAGGGGGGGATTAAAGGGGGGGTTCCAAGATAAGAAGCGCTATGTGCTGGATATGTTTCCATATCCTTCTGGTCAAGGGCTTCATGTGGGCCATCCTGAAGGGTACACTGCCACTGATATTTTCAGCCGATATTTGCGCATGAATGGGTATCAGGTTTTGCATCCTATGGGATGGGACGCGTTTGGGTTGCCTGCTGAAAATTACGCTATCAAAATCGGGGTTCATCCAAAGAAGAGCATGAAGGATAATATCGCGACATTTACGCGCCAGCTGAAGTCCTTTGGTTTCAGTTATGATTGGTCGCGCGAGGTTTCAACTTGCGATCCTGAATATTACAAATGGACTCAATGGCTGTTTTTGCAATTCTATAAGCAAGGGCTCGCGTATAAAAAAGAAGCGCCTGTGAATTGGTGCGATTCGTGTAAGACGGTTTTAGCAAATGAGCAGGTGGTTAATGGCGCGTGCGAGCGGTGTCACAATGAGGTTGTGCAAAAAGATTTAGAACAGTGGTTTTTTAAAATTACGGACGAGAAGCGTGGTTATCCAGATCGTCTTTTAAAGAATCTTGATGATTTGGATTGGCCAGAGCCGATTAAATTGATGCAAAGGAATTGGATAGGACGCTCGGAAGGAGCAAAGATTACATTTCCTGTTGTCATTGCGAGGAGCCCTGTACTCGGGGCGACGCGGCAATCCCGAGTTAATCGCAATGAACACGGGATTGCCGCGATCGCGAATACGCTTCCTCGCAATGACATAAGTGTCTTTACCACTCGTCCAGACACTTTATTTGGCGCGACGTATATGGTGCTTGCGCCGGAGCATAAGTTGGTCCATGAGTTGCGCGGTCAAATTAGCAATTGGGATGAGATTGAGAAGTATCGCAAAGTATCTGCGTCTAAAAGAGCGCTTGAGCGCACGGATTTGGCAAAAGAAAAATCCGGTGTTGAATTGAAAGGCGTGAAAGCAATTAATCCAGCTAATAATGAAGAAATTCCTGTTTGGATCGCGGATTATGTATTATCAAGCTATGGCACTGGCGCGATTATGGCAGTGCCTGGCCATGATGAGCGGGATTTTGAGTTCGCGAAGAAGTTTGGGTTAGAGATTCGCGAAGTCATTAAGACAGAATCAGAACTTCCTTCAATAGGCGCGGGCAAAATGATAAATTCCGCAGAATTTGATGGAATGGAATCAGAAGAAGCAAAAGAAAAGATTACAAAAAAAGTGGGTGGGGAAATGGCAGTGCAGTATAAGTTGCGCGACTGGCTAATATCTCGTCAAAGGTATTGGGGCGCGCCCATTCCTATCATCTATTGCGACAAGTGCGGAGAACAGCCAGTTGATGAAAAAGATCTTCCTGTGCTTTTGCCTGATGATGTGGACTTTCGTCCGCACGGAGAATCGCCTTTGGCGCGATCTGAATCATTTCAAAAAGTAGTGTGCCCAAAATGCGGGGCTGGCGCGAAGCGCGAGAGCGACACAATGGACACGTTTGTGGATTCATCTTGGTATTTTTTGCGATACACTGATTCGAAGAATAACAAAAAATTTGCAGACAAGAAAAAAATCAAAACTTGGCTGCCGGTTGATACATATGTTGGGGGCGCGGAACACGCGGTTATGCATTTAATGTATGCGCGATTTTTTTGTATGGCATTGAAAGACATTGGCTTGCTAAATTTTGAAGAGCCGTTTACATCTTTACATAATCAAGGCCTTATCATGGGCCCGGACGGGCAAAAAATGAGCAAGTCCCGCGGAAATGTTATTAATCCGGATGAAGTGGTTGGAAATCTTGGCGCTGACACGGTTCGCATGTATGA
>Ga0210050_1005309_pt1 | contig 10242 bp, 9 predicted proteins | sample CryGey132114_all_FD_185463 | JGI IMG/M metagenome (GOLD analysis project Ga0210050, IMG submission 185463) | Groundwater microbial communities from aquifer - Crystal Geyser CG22_combo_CG10-13_8/21/14_all (SPAdes) (version 2) | ecosystem: Environmental > Aquatic > Deep subsurface > Groundwater ...
CGCCAATGTTGAAAGGCTTAACGCCGGCACGTTGCCGCCCTGCACCGTGAGCCGATAACTGCCCATGGGCCGCAGAGTAGAAAGGCGCGACGAAACCTCCAGCGCGTCGAGCTGGGCGCTACCTGTCACCTGTAGTCGCCCGGCCGACCAACCCAGCACCAGCGCGCGCGTGCTCAGCTCAAGCTGGCCCTGCGCAGCAATCGTATTCCAGGGCGTACCCAAGCCCGCCAGCAATTGTGCCGGCCACTGCGACCGGCTGTCTGACGCGGCCAGTTGCAACCCGGCCCAGTGCGGCACCAGCGTCCAGCGCCAGGGCTGCTGTAGGCAGCAGTCGGCGCGCCATTGCAACGCCAGCCCGACGCCGCCCAGCCAGGTCGGACGCAAGCCCCACTGCACACGCCCAGGCAAGGCGGCGGCGGCTGGGCTGCCCGTGCCGCCGGTGAGCATCAGGTGGGCTGAACCGTTCCACAAGGTGCCACGCGCAGCGTGCAACTGCACTTGCCCGGCGCTGGCCTGCTGCACACCAAGCGCTAGCCAGCGCGCGGGCAAAAACAACAGCAGCGCCAGCAGCAGGCCGAAGACCGCACCCGCACCCGCCCAACCCCACGGGGCGTGCACGCCCTGACGGGAAGGCAAGCGGGTGGGGAAAGATGCAGTAGCCATCATGCAGTCGTGTTTACGGCGCTGGCAAGGTAAACACCAGCGTGCCGTCCCAACCCGTGTCGCCGCGCTTGAGGTGCGCTTCGGTGGGTGTGCGGTGCGCGTTCTGGCGGCTGGCGGACAGGGTTTGTGCCAGCGCTTGCGCCGAAACCCCCTTAAAGGTCACGCTCAGGCGTTCGCCCTGCGTGCTGATCTTGGCGTCGCTGCCCAGCGCTTGCAGGGCAGCCGTCAGCGCACGCTGCGCGGTGGCGGCGTCGGGCGTGGGCAAGGCCTGCAAACTGCGTGCTTGGGCCTGCAACGCCTGCATGTGTTGCAACTGGGTGTCTAGCTGCTGATGTTGCGCCGACGCACTGCGCCACAGCGCCAGCGCTGGCGCCAACCCCAGCCACCACAGCAGTGCCGCACCCAGCACCGCAGCAGCCAGCAACAGGCTGCGCTGCTCGCGCGGTGCGACGCGTTGCCAACGGGATTGCATCAACTCGCGTGCGCTCATGGTGTCCCCTGTGCCCGCAGCACCCACTGATCGCCCTGCGGTGTGGCGACTACACCTTGCGCGCGCAGCGCCGCGCCCAGCCGCTGCTGCACGTCTGGCGCCATGGCCGGGCCGCTCAGGCGTAACTCATTTGCTGCGTAATCAATAGCTTTCAGCGCATAGCCAGCAGGCGCTAGAGTCGAAAATGTAGATAGCATCGATTCCAGGTCGGCGGTTGTACCGACGCCCTTGGCGCGTTGCAAGGCAGCCACCTCGCGCGCCATTTGCAGCGGTGCGTCGACCACCACCGGCACATGGGCAAAGGTATCGGTCAGCACCGCACGAATTTGCTGGCGCTGCGCTTGCAGCAGGCTTTTTTCGCGCAGCGCCCAGGCATTCAGACCGACTAGGTTCACCACCACGGCCAGCGCCAGCGCCCAGCGCGCCGCGCGCCACTGGGGTGCGCGGGCAAACTGCCCCAGCCCTTGGCGTAGCGCCGTCCAGCGCGCGCTGCGCTGCGCGTTGGCAAAGTCAAACTGCGCCAAATCCCACGGCTGCAATGCCGCTTGCAAGAAGCGATCACCGCGCTGCTGCAAGGTCACTGTGCGTCCTAGGCATTGCTCGGCCAGTGCCGCTACGGCTGGCTCAGCCAGCACCGGGGATTGCGACGGCAGCAAGCTCACGAAGCCCGCCGACAGGGGCCCGTGCAACACGCCGACCTGATCCGTATCCGCTCGGGTCAGCCCCGCCACCCAGGGTTGCTCGGGGCTACCGGTGACTTCAATGGCCTGCGCCAGCGCCTGCGGCGTGCTCTCTGGCACGATGCGCGCCACGCTCAGGCCCGCCTGCGCCAGCACGCCCAAGGCCGACTGTAGCCAGGCACGCTCACAAGCAGCCACCCAAACCGGGCTGCCCACCTGCGGATCGGGTTGCAGCGCCAGATGCAGTTGCGCCGGGTCGTCAAGCAACTGGTCTTCCAGCAGACCGTCCAGAATGGCGCGCAGCCGCGCCGGGTTGCGCTGGCCCAGCACGGCACGCGGCAGGCTGCCCGGTGGCAGCACGACGCGATGCCACGACAAAGCTTGCAACGGCACCACAGCCACCACTTCGGTCTGGCGGTCGACGCCTGGCAGCAAGGCCAGCGGCAGCGCACGGGCGACCGACACCGATGCGCCGTCTGCGCTTTGCACACAGTCAAGCGGGGCCGCTGTGTTGGCGGGCTCCAGGGGCAAAGTAAGGATGAGCAGCGGCATAAAAATTCAGTGCTTCATTGTAGGGTCGGTGTCAACGGCGTCAGCAGCTCGCGCTGGCGCAGCAGCACTTTCACGTCCAGACCGTCGCGCTGCAGCAGCGATACTTCTTGCAGCGTGGCATCGCCCAGCCGCAATTGCCCGCGCACGCTGAAAAACCGCGACGCTACCCCGTGCGCGGTGGTGTCAAAGCGGATCGCGGCGTTACCCACCAGCGTGTCGGCGTCGGCCAGCGCGCCCATATGCTGGCGGGTGCGTGCCTGTACCAGCGCGCGTGCCTGCGCCAGCTCCATGCCGGGCACCGCCGCCAGCAACACTTCGGCTGGCGCGGTGTTGAGGTTGACGCTGGTGCGCTCTGGCAGCAGTGTGATGTAGGGCTGCAACACCTGGAGCGTTTGCGCGGACAACCCCAGCCACGCCAGATCGGCCACGCGCCGGGGCTGCAGGGGCTGGCCTGGGGGTCGATCGCGCTGGTCTGCCGCGACGCTTTGTGACTGCAACAGCGCCTGCGTGAAGGCCGTCAGCTCGTCCTGCGGCAGGCTCAGGTGTTCAAACAGGCGCTGCCACGCCGCCACGCTGGGTGCGTGCAATTTTTTGCCATCCACCAGGTTGGTGACGTTCAAACGCGCTTGCTGGTCCTCGATCTGGCCGGCCAAAAACGCCTGCTCTGCGCCGTCGTCATCGATATTCGCCTGCCCCTGCTCGGCCGCCAAAAAGGTGGACAGTCGTGCCGGCTCCAGCGGCACCGCCCAGGGCTCGGCCAGATGGTCGGCGCCGCCCTGGCGCGCATCTTCACGCAGGATCAGGCGCGCCCAATCGAGCGCACCGGTCAGCACCCAGGCCGCCTGCATGCGCGTGCGCTGCGCTGATTCGACTTCCACCCCGCGCCACTGCTGCCACAGCATGCTGGAAGCCAGCGTGGCCACCAGCACCACCATCAGCATGGCGGTCAAGAGGGCTGCACCGCGTTGGCGCCAGGCGTGTATCGGCACGTCAGGGTGCATCATTTGCCCCCCACGATCCAGGGGCTGACCCAGTCGCGCGTGAGCGTGCCGCCAACCGATGCGTTGCCGGTGAGCGTCAACACCAGCCGCACGCCGTCGGGCAGCGCTGGGACGGGCTTGCCAGGCGCGCCTGACACGCCTGGCGGCGTTGGTCCAGCCGGACTGTCGGCGCTAGACAAGGGGTTGCTCCAGGCGTTGCCGCGATAGTAAAAAATCTGCCACTGGTCAATGGCCACCGTGCGCACCTCGCGCAGGCGGTCATCGTCGCTGGGTGTTTGCGCCCACAGCGCGGCCTTTTGCCAAGCCTCGTCCAGCGCCTCGCGCGTGACAAGGGGTGGCGATTGCCAGCGCAGCCAGTCGCCTTGCGCGCCGTTGCTGCGCCGCGCCCAGGCCACCACCACCAGCCCGTCTTGTGGCTGCGTGGCGCTGCGCCGCAGCAGGCGCAGCGTGCGGCCGTCCCAGTCCAGACCGGGCAGGTTGCCCTGTGCCGTCATGGCGTCTAGGTCAGAGCCCCATTGCGACAAGGTGGCTTGTAGCGTCAGCAGGTCGTCCGAGCGCTGCTGCAGGCGCAGTGAGGTCTGGCTCACGCCGTCCAGACTGCGCCAGCCCAGCACGGCCATCAACGCCATCAGGCTGATGGCCACCAGCAGTTCGATCAGCGTAAAGCCGCGTGTACGCATCGGCAACCTTAATAGCGCCCTACCACCGTGGTCAATCGCCACAGCGGTGTTTCGGCGTCCAGCACCTGTGCATCCACGCGCCGGAAGTAGGGGTTGGGCGTGGGCCGCACGGTGAGCAGCAGCGTCAGACTGCGCCCGCCTTGCAGGCACTCGGTGCGGGTGTCACCCACCCCGGGCAGTTGGCGCGCCAGGCGCACACCCACCAGCGCGTTTTCAGCGCACAACTGCGCCAGCAACATGTCGGACTGGCGCTGGGCGTGGCGCGTCAGCGCACCGGCGGCCTGTAGCCCTGCGGTAAGCGCTATCGCCACAATGGCCAGCGCCACCAGCACCTCCACCAGCGTGAAGCCGCGTCCGGTTGTTGACAAGCCAGCGCGGCGCATCAGGGTGCCTCGTCGCGCACGGCAAACGGCCGCACGCCGTCGGTGGCCAGCAAAACTTTGCGGCTGGCCCGCGTGGCCGAATACAGCATGACGGTTTGCGGCGCGATGATGGCGTCGGGGCCAAGGGTCAACCATTGGAAGGCATTGCTTTGCGCCGGTGCAACGCGCGCGCGGGTGTCCGTATCAAGCCACTGGCGCGCCGCAGGCTCCAGGTCGGTGCCCCAGTCCGGGTCAAAGTGAAAGCCCTGCGCATCGGCGTGCCAGCGCACCGGTACACCGCGTACCTGCGACTGCGCGCGCGCCGCCTCCAGCAGCGCGACCAGGCGCTGCGCTTCGCGCTCTAACTGCACCTGTCCATCGTCGCGCAAAGCGAACCCGACCCCGGCTGTGGCAATGGCCACAATGGCCAGCACCACCAACAATTCAAGCAGGGTAAAACCGGCCGCACGCCGCACGGTCATCAGAGCGGAGCGCGCCAAGGCGTCCACGCGGGCAGAAATCGGCTCATGGCTGCCAGCTGCCCAGGTCAGCGTCGTTACCCTCGCCGCCAGATTTACCGTCGGCACCGTACGACATCACATCGACTTCACCCTTGATGCCGGGGTTGAGCAGCACATACGGCGTGCCCCAGGGGTCGCTGGGCAACTGGTCGAGGTAATTCTTCCAGTTGTTGGGCACCGGTACGGTGGTGGGTTTGGTCAGCAGCGCTTGCAGGCCCTGCTCTGCCGTCGGGTAGCGCTGGTTGTCAAGCTTGTAGAGCTTGAGCGCCTGCATCAGGTTGGCGATGTCGGTCTTGGCCGCGGTGACGCGCGCGTCGTCGGCGCGGCCAAGCACATTGGGCACGATTAAAGCGGCCAGCACGCCGATGATGAGCAGCACCACCATGAGCTCGATCAGGGTGAAGCCGCGGTGCAGGCGCTGTGAAAATGAGTTGAATTTTGCGTTCATGAAATCAGTGGGACCCAAGAGTGATTGGCACCCTGTGGTGCGCTGCTTGAGTTTAGCTAGAAATCGGCACGCAAACCAACACTGAACAGTGAGTACTTGCTGCCAAACCGCTCTGCGGTACTGCTGTTATAAGTGACCGGAATGTCGTTGAAAAACAGGTTGCTGGTGATTTGGCTACGGGCAAACACGCTCAAGTGCGGGCGCACGCGGTAGGTGGCTTGCAGCGTGATGTTGTGGTTTTGCGTGAAAGCCTCTTTACCACGCGACTGCAAAATGTCATCGACCCGCTCGCGTTGAACAAAATGGAACAGGTAGCCGGCCTGCCAGGTCCAGGGGCCGCGCTGCCAACTGCCGTTGATGCCGGCCTGAAAAAAAGTGCCGCGCCAGGCAATTTCGCTCGCCACATCAACACCGTAGGCACCGCTGCTGTCGTAAAACTGCTGTATCACACCGCCCCCGACCGCGCACGGCGCCGCCAGCACGCCGTAGATGGTATTGCCGGTAAAGGCCACGTTGTACTCGCAGCCATTGCGCGTAGTGGTGGCCGACAGCGCCCCGTATGACAATTGGGAGCTGCCGACGCTCACAAAAGCGCTCACGTCAGAGCTGGGGGTCAGGGCCCAGCTACCGACCAGATCGGCCTGCAATTGCCGATCCGCCGGGTCGGTGATCTTGACGGTATTGAGCTTGGCCCCCGGCACCACGACGGCCGAGGTGGACTCGGTGGCACTGGCGTAGTTGCCCCAAGCCGACAGACGCAGCGCCATGGCCGGCCAGGTGCCAGTGGCTTCTTTGAAGCGGTACAAGCCAGAGAGTTGCCAGTTGGTGTAGTGGTAGGTGTCAGAGGTGCTGCTTAGTGAGCGCTGGCCCAGCACGCCGGTCAACCAGGCACCATCCGCCAGTTTGACCGCTCCACTGAGGTAAGTGCCGTGGTAGTCACCGGCCTTGGTGCCCGCCGTCAGCGGGTCGGCTTCACGCACCTTGAAGACGTCCAGCGACTCGTTCATATGGTCGCTAACGAGCTCCAGGTATGCGTGAGGCGCTATTGTTTCTGGGGTTGCGGTGAGAAAGATGTCGTTCGGTGCTGAGAGCGCTGGCAAGGCGATGCCGATGCCGATCAGGCTGCCCGCCAGCGCGCGCAACACTCTCTTGCTGAAAGATAAGTTCACACAAGCAAGAGGTGTTGCATGGCGCATGCGTTAGTTCGTCAGGTTGATATAGCCTTCCAGACCGGGCCCGGTCACCGGCACGGAAGTTGTTGCCGCACCGGTAGCGTCAAGTTTAGTCGGGACCTGAATCGTCACGTTGCCAAAGGCTGTGCCGTCGGTCTGGCGTAGCGGCAGGTTGGTCACCACGATCGACACCTTGTATTTGCCGCGCAGGGCATACATGCCGGTAAAGTCGTTACTGACCCCGTTGACAGCGTAGTTCACTACTTCACCCAGCACGACGGTGCTGACGGCATTGACCGCAGAGCTGAAGGTGTTGGTCACGCCCTTGACCGAATTGGCAAAGTCGATGATGGCCTTGGTTTTGCCGTCACCCGAGACACCGTAAACAATGGCATTGGCCGTGGTCGGCACCGTCACCTGGATAGTGTTACCGGTTTTGGTGACGTTGACGTTGTCGATGTAGGCCTTCACTTCGCCAGCGCCCGCAGGGGTGTCTTGCGTGATGGCGACCGCTGCACTCATGGTTTGGCCGCTGGCCAGCGTAAAGCTGCCATTTTCTGCCAGGTTGAGTTTCAGCGCCGCGTTGTTGGCCATCGGCCACTTCACGTTGATACCGGCCGCTGACTGAAACTGCGCCATGCTGTAGCTGGTGGTGCTCGTGCCATCAAACAGGCTCAGGGCGTTGTCGGTCAGGTACAGGTAGTTGGTGGGTGTCGTGGGCGGAGTGGCTTGCTCCGGTGCCAGCGTGATGTCGTCAAAGAAGAAGCTGTCACCAGAAACAGGCGACACCGTACCCAGCTTGGGCAACAGCACGACTTTGGTGTAGGTCTTGGTTAAGTCCACGCCGGTCATGGCCCAAGTCAGGGTTTGCCAACCCACCGCAACTGTTGGAGTGGCGGCAATTTCAGCAGAGGCTGCACCGTTGGCATCTTCCACTTTGATCACCATTGGAACACCAGCCACAGGTGAATAGACCCGTGCCGTGATGGTTTTGCGCGTGGCAGTGAATGGTATCGCGCCGGTAGTGACGACCACGCCTGCCCAAGGATCGCCCCCTGTGCGCAACACATTCACCGCCTTGCCTGAACCGCCCGACGGGCCGGACATGATGGACGACCCTTCAGCGCCGTTGAAGCCCAGGATGGTCGGTACCGTCGCTTCATCAAACGAGGTCAGCAAACCGGATGCTGGAATGGTTGGCGTTGTGGTTGATGTATCTGCCGGTGCCAGCGTGATGTCGTCAAAGAAGAAGCTGTCACCAGAGACTGGCGACACGGTACCCAGCTTGGGCAACAACACGACTTTGGTGTAGGTTTTGGTCAAATCTAGACCGGTCATGACCCAAGTCAGGGTTTGCCAGCCAACTACGACCGGTGCGGATGATGCAATTTCTGCAGAGGCATTTGGTGGGGTGGTGGCATCTTCGACTTTGATCACCATCGGAACACCAGCCACAGGTGAATAGACCCGCGCCGTGATGGTTTTGCGCGTGGCAGTGAATGGTATCGCGCCGGTAGTGACGACCACGCCTGCCCAAGGATCGCCCCCTGTGCGCAACACATTCACCGCTTTGCCTGAACCGCCCGACGGGCCGGCCATGATGGACGACCCTTCAGCGCCGTTGAAGCCCAGGACCGTGGGCGGTGTAGCTTCATCAAAGCTGGCCAACACACCGGGAGCAGCGGGTGTTGTGGAAGTTGAGGTAGGTTTGGCTGCCTCAGTCTTGGTCTGAGCTGCCAAACTTGCAACATCGGTGGCGCTGGTGGTTGAACTCAGATTTGCGGCGACCACAGCAGACGTAATACTGGTGTTGGTTTGCCGGTCCAGGGTCAAACTGGTGATCTCTGACGCTGTATCGGAAGCTCCTAGGTAAGCATCGCCTTGAACCTTCAGCGCCGCACTGGTGACATTCGCCAGAACCGCAGCACCACCTTTACTGGTGATGGCAGTTTGTACCGCTGACATCACGGTCGCAGCCGTCAACACACGTTCCCCTGCTGCCTTGACGAGTGTGTTGACAACCGTTTCATCAAGCGCTGTACCAGTCATCAGCGTTGACGCCCCAGCTTTCAAAGCACTGGCAAAACCCGCCGCCACTTCGTTGTAGATGGGCTCAATCGCTGCGCTTCCGGTGGCGCTGACTAAACCGGCAAAGGTTTCTGTAACCTTTTGCAGCAACTGTTGTACAGCCAGCGTTTTCTTCAGCAACTCAGGATTCACTAAAGCCCCGGTGCTTGAAACTGCTACAGGATCGGTATTGAGCAAGTCGGTCGTGGCCGGTAAACCCAGCGCTTTATTGACTTCCGCAACGGTCATGCCTGCGGCCACCAGACTGGTAACCGTTGAAACGACTTTCGCACCCGCAGGTGCCTTTAACTGCCCAGTAAACGCCAGTTGTGTATCTTTGCTCTTACCGCCCGTCAGGATGACACCATGGGTACAGCCTTGCGGAAAAATGAAAACGCCTTCAGAGGTTGTGTAAGAGACGGGCTCGCCGGTGTTGGCTACACCATTGTCATTGGTGTCGCAAACGACTTTGGAGAATTGCAAATAGCCGTCAACGCCAACGCCACTGGTGGGCGTGTAGGTAATGCTGCCGGTTGAGCCGCCACCACCGCCGCAGGCCACCAGCAAAACCGCTGCCGTGGCCGCCGGGATCAGACGAAGTTTGAAATACATGGGGTGCTCCCTAATTGGATGGAGGATCCCGCCCGGTAGGCGGGATCGGTTGGGTGTCGGTGGATCAATTGTTGGTGAAGGCGATTGGCCCCAGGTTCACACCCGTGGCATAAGCCGCAGGACTGCTGTTGGCACTGGCGTTGGTGAAGTTGAAGCTGCTGCCCGGTACGTTCACGACCACGCGCGCCAGACTTCCAAGCACTGCAGAAACGGCAGTGGCGTTGCTATCAGAGCCGCAAACTCCCTTGACCGTCCAGGCTGCCAGTGGAATCTTGTAGCTTGATCCGGCGCCAATTTTTTGATTTGCCACAAAGGTTTTGGATATCTCGGTGCCCCCCGACCCGGTTGCCGTGCAGCCTGCAACTTTGGGCCCGGTCAGGATCAACTCAACCGTCGGATTGAAATTGGACTGCTGGTACATCTCGGCTGGTCCCCACAGTTTCAACTTGATATTGCCGTAGGTGCTAACGTCAACCGTTCCATTGTTGGGTGAATTGGCAAACATGCCCATATACGAATTGGCAAAGGGTGCTGCAGTTCCAGTGAACACGAAATACCGGAAGAAGTTTCCAATACCGCCGGGGTTATCGAGTCCGCTGGCAATCCAACCATTTTCATCCAGCTTCACAGTTGCGGTGCTCATGGCTGGGTCGTTAAAGTAACCGATGTTGCCATTGCCAGAAGTGACGGCATTTGTCCACGAGGCGTGCAAATTGTTGGTATCCATAGCGCCCACGTAGTCGCTGGCAAAAACGCCGTCACCCGCCAGCACAAACCCAACGGCATCCCCAGCCGTGGCAACAGGCAGTGTCACTGCACCACCAGAACCCATTTCTGCTGTTGGATTAGGGGTTACAGAGGTGCCGCCTCCTGTACCTGTACTTGCGCCGCCGCCGACGAGTTTGAAGTCATCAAAGTAATAAGTTTCACCGGGCGTCACAGAGGCTACTGTGCCCAGATTTGGCAACATGACGATGTCTTTGTATGCGGTACT
>Ga0210050_1005313_pt1 | contig 10239 bp, 11 predicted proteins | sample CryGey132114_all_FD_185463 | JGI IMG/M metagenome (GOLD analysis project Ga0210050, IMG submission 185463) | Groundwater microbial communities from aquifer - Crystal Geyser CG22_combo_CG10-13_8/21/14_all (SPAdes) (version 2) | ecosystem: Environmental > Aquatic > Deep subsurface > Groundwater ...
TGATCGAATATATTTTGATATTTGAATTACTTGGAATTCTTTTGCTGGTTGCTTTAGTGGGCGCAGCAAGCATTGCAAGGAAACAGTAAAAGTAGTTATCAGTTGTCAGTAATCAGTTTAATAATTTAAATGCAACATTATAAAAAGTTACAAATATTTATAGTATTAAGTATTCTTTTCTTAGCTGGATGTAAGAAAGATAATAACCCAGTTGTACCAGACACAAAATGGGAGAAAATAAACCTTGGTGTTGAGGCGCGAGCAGTATACGATTTACAAGTCTACAACAGCACTATCTTCGCGGGTACAGATAGTGGGATATGTATTAGTAGTGATAAAGGGAAGACATGGAATAATTATAACACGACGGGCAAGAGATTGAATATTAAGAAAATCTTTTTTGACAATAATATTATATATGTCGGAACAAAGGATGCCGGAGTTTATGTAAGTTATGATTTTGGAGTTAACTGGACCCCAATGAATACAGGGATACAAGCTTCAATTGCTACTATTTATCCTGAAATATCCTCATTTATTTCAGATAGTAATTATATATATGCGGGACTTCCATCTATTTCACTCAACACTCCAAAACCCTCTCAAATTTACCGTAAGAGAATAGATCAGGACAAATGGGAATCTTTTGATTCAAGTCTAGAGGCAATAGGGATTAGAGCTTTCTATAAATATGAAGGGAGAATTTATGCGGGAACGTGGGAGGGTATTTACGTATTTGAACCGGTATTGTCAAAATGGATTAAGTTTGGCGAGTCAAATCTAAGTTTTGTGAGGTTTTATACAAAAAAAACATCACTCTTTTGCTCAGTTGAACAACAAAATATTGGTATGATGATTTCTTCAAATGGCGGTTATAGTTGGCGGTCATCAAATACCGGAATTGGTTCTGACGATATAGTGTGGTCTTTTTCAGAAGATATTAAAAACAACATTTATTGTACTTCTTATGGAAAAGTTTTTTCGAGTTCAGGTGAAGGAAATACATGGATTAAAATTGGTGATGGTTTACCACAAGAAAGCATTTTAAGTTCTGTAGTGGTTAATAATAATATTTTTGTCGGATCAAATTGGAACGGGGTTTGGGTATTCAAATTATAAACATTTTTATGGAGTTAATATGAAAATAAATTTGGATATACAAGAAATAAAAAAGATGTTAGCTTTTTTACAAAAAAAACTGAAAACTGAGAACTGATTACTGAAAACTTTAGGAAATTTATGACAACAATCGGTTTACAACATTATCTCGTCGTTAGTTCAATTCTTTTTTCACTTGGACTTTTCGGAATTGTAACAAGAAAAAATGCCGTTATGGTTTTGATGGGAATTGAACTGATCCTTAACTCGGCAAACATTAATTTTATCGCTTTTGCGCGGTTCGGCAATTTTGGATTTGACGGGCAGTTAATTGCATTATTCATTATTATTTTAGCCGCTGCCGAAGCCGCCATTGCTTTAGCCATTATTTTAAATATTTACAAGAATTTCTCCACCGTAAATGTAGATGAAATAGATAAATTGAAAGAATAGTTTTTTATGAATGGATCTAACTTAATCCCCTTATCTCTCTTTATTCTTTTTGCGCCGTTAGCCGGTTTCTGGCTCACGCTTCTCTTGGGTAAAAAAATTCAGAAGAGTTATTTAATTGAAATTGTTATTTCGACTTTAGTTTTACTAACTACACTCTATGTAACATTCACAAAATTATTCTACTTCCCGGATACAAAATTCGTCTCGGAATTTACCTGGATAAATTTAGGCACTGTTCCCATTCTCGGGAAAATTACCGTTGAATTGGGAATGATGATTGATAACATCACGGCGCTAATGTTGTTTGTAGTTGCGCTCATCAGCGCATTAGTTCATTTTTATTCAATTGAATATATGAAAGGCGATGCGCGCTTCAATCGTTATTTCGCCTTCCTCGGAATTTTCTCTTTTTCGATGATGGGAATTGTTTTAACCCACAACATTTTTATGATGTACATTTTCTGGGAATTAGTCGGTTTATCATCTTACCTTTTAATCGGATTTTGGTTTGAAAAAGATACCGCTTCCGACGCCGGGAAAAAAGCATTTTTGGTAAATCGAATCGGCGATCTTGGAATGTTCGCAGGTATTCTTCTCATTTACGTGAACTACCACACATTTACTTTTGATAAAATTTTCCTTGCAATCGGCAATGGAGTATTGCCGTTCAATTCTGAGTTCTGGTTAACCATAGTCGGAGTTTTACTCTTCTGCGGAGCGATTGGAAAATCTGCACAATTCCCTCTTCACGTTTGGTTACCCGATGCAATGGAAGGTCCGACACCGGTTAGCGCATTGATCCACGCAGCTACTATGGTTGCAGCCGGCGTTTATCTTGTTGCAAGGATCTTCCCGATGATGACGGGCGATGCACTTTTGGTCGTTGCGGTCATTGGCGCTTTATCTGCATTCATTCCCGCCACCATTGCATTAACACAAACCGATATTAAAAAAGTTTTAGCTTATTCAACTATCAGCCAGCTTGGATATATGATAATGGCGCTGGGAGTCGGCTCATTCGCATTTGGATTTTTTCATTTAGTTACACACGCATTCTTTAAAGCCGGGCTATTCCTTGGCGCCGGTTCTGTTATCCACGCGATGCATCACGAACAAGATATTAGAAATATGGGCGGCTTACGAAAGAAACTTCCCGTTACCTATATTACTTTCTTAGTTTTCTGCCTGGCAATTTCAGGCATTCCCTTAACTTCAGGATTTTTAACGAAAGACGGAATCCTTGCCGGAACGTATGCTTTCGGACTATTAACCGGGAACGCTCTTTTTGCAATAACCGGATTCTTTGTTGCTCTGCTCACCGCATTTTATATGTTCAGAATATTAATTCTTACCTTTCACGGAACACCGCGCGATGAACATAAATATGAACACGCTCACGAATCTCCTTTTTTGATGATCGCTCCGTTAGTCATTTTAGCAACATTATCAATTTTTGTTTTTTATACTGCTAATCCATTTAACGCTGACAGCGGTTGGGTTTTATCAAGATGGATTAAAACTCCTGCATCGGTAGTTCCCGAACACGCGCGTTATTCATTTATGGTTTCTGATAAAGCAGCGGAAGTTTCAAAAATGAGCGAACACGTTACCCATTCCGAAATTTATACTGAAGCGCTGCATCATGCTCATATTCCATCCGTTTTATTATCCTTATTTCTTGCGGGATTAGGGATTCTTCTCGCTTTTGCTTTTTATCAATGGAAGAAAATTGATGTTGATGCTTTAACGCTAAAGATAAAACCGCTTTATACTTTTTCTTTACACAAATGGTACTTCGACGAATTTTATCACAAAACATTTGTCGCTCTTCTTTTAGGCGTCTCAAATTTATTAGCCTGGTTTGATGAGCATATTGTTGACGGAATTGTAAACGGCGCCGCCTATGTAACGCGAATGCTTTCTCGTTTAAGCGGTCTCTTTGATGCTTATGTTGTTGATGGCGCAGTAAATTTAACCGCTACTTTCAGCGGATTGATCGGTCTCTTATTCAGAAAAATTCAGACGGGAAAAGTACAGGCTTACGTGGTTCTGGTTGTTTTCTCTCTTGTGCTTCTCTTACTCTTTTTTGTTAATATATAGACACGGATTTCACGGATTTCACGGATTTCACTGAAAAATATTATCCGTGTTAATCTGTGTAATCAGTGTCCCTTTTTTGTTAAAATATAGATTTAGTTCAGAACTTTTTAAAGGATAAAAAAACAATGCAGCAAGTTCCCTTATTATCATTGATAACTTTCTTACCGCTTTTTGGTATGATTATTATTCTTCTCTTGCCGAAAGCTAATGAGAAGGCTATCAAATCCGTAAGTATTGTTATTACAGGAATACAAGTTGTTATCGCCGGGGTGATCTGGAGGTTTTACGATTACTCGCTCGGCGGAATTAATAACCAGGCAACTTTTCAATTTGTGGAAAAATTTAGATGGATTGAAGTGCAAACAATGTCCTGGATAGGAACGATTAAAGTTGATTACTTTATGGGCATAGATGGTTTAAGCGCTCCGCTCTTATTCCTAACCGCGCTCATTTCTTTTATTGCCGCTATTTCTTCCTGGAAAATTAATCATTCCTTAAAAGGATACCACGCAATGTATCTTTTGCTCGTTACCGGGATGGTCGGTGTTTTTGTTTCATTGGATTTATTCCTGTTCTATATTTTTTGGGAATTAATGCTTCTCCCGATGTATTTCTTAATCGGTATTTGGGGCGGACCAAGAAAAGAATATGCGGCTATCAAGTTCTTTATTTACACACTCTTCGGTTCGGTATTTATTTTATTGGTTATGATCGGTTTATATTTAAGCGTTACAGAAACTCTGGCAAACGGTTCTAAAGTATTCACGTTCAATATGCTTTCGATGATGGACCCGCAGAATTATACGCAAACCGGGATTCTTTCTCCGCTAAATCCGAACAACTTAAGATTTATAGCATACATCGCTTTGTTCATCGGCTTCGCAATTAAAATCCCGATGTTCCCTTTCCACACCTGGCTGCCCGATGCGCACGTTGAAGCGCCGACTGCAATAAGCGTTATTCTTGCCGGCGTTCTTTTAAAGATGGGAACGTATGGAATTTTGAGAGTGAACTATCCTGTCTTCCCGGAAATCACCCATCAGTTGATTTGGTGGATTGCCCTTTTCGGTATGATAAATATTGTATACGGCGCACTCTGCGCAATGGCTCAAAAAGATTTTAAAAAACTTATCGCTTATTCTTCTATCTCTCATATGGGATTTGTAATTCTTGGAATGGCCTCGTTAAATACAGCAGGTATTTCCGGCGCCGTTTTCCAAATGTTCAATCACGGAACTATCACCGCAATGCTCTTCCTTATCGTGGGAGTTATTTACGACCGGGCGCATACACGCGGTATTAATGATTTTGGCGGATTAGCGGTTCAGATGCCAATTTATACCGGCTTTGTAAGTTTTGCTTTCTTTGCCGCAATCGGTTTACCCGGTTTAAGCGGATTTATTTCTGAAGTCTTCGTCTTTCTCGGCGCATTTAGTAACGTTCAAATTCGTCTGTTAACTATAATTTCTACTTCGGGGATTTTATTGGGCGCTGGATATATGCTCTGGACTTTGCAGCGCATTTATCTCGGAAAATTAAATGAAAAATGGAATAAACTTCCTGACCTTGATTTTAGAGAATATGCAATGTTGGTTCCGCTTGCAGTAATTATTCTCATTCTCGGGATTTATCCTTCGTTTATGTTAGACTTGATGAATTCCTCAGTAAACACGATGGTAACGTTTATGGCAAGGTCGCAAACAGTTTTTTCATCAATACAATTTTAATTGAATAGCTTAGAGTTTTAATTTATGCCGTTAACATATTTTTTCAATAGTATTCCGCTGCTTTACCCGGAAATTGTTATTTCCGCTCTGATTGCAATAATCGTTCTTGCCGATTTAATTTCAAGCAAAGTTGAACGCGTTCTCCCCTACATTTCTTTGATCGGATTAGCCGCAGCTTTTTATTTTGTGATGGACAATTACAACGCCAACGCGATGGCTTTCCTCAACGATACCGGTAAAGGAATGGTCGCGGTTGATTCGTTCGGCTCATTCTTTAAAATGATCATTCTCATTAGTTCGTTCCTCGTAATTCTTTTTTCGATTATCTCGAAAGAATTGTATGATTCGATGGATAGAATCGGCGAATATTACACGCTGATCTTCGGAATGATCCTTGGAATGTTTTTTATGGTTTCGGCTACCAATTTAATTCTACTCTATCTTTCAATTGAATTGGTTTCTCTCTCCTCTTATGTATTGGCAGGATTTATTAAAACTTCAACAAGAAGCGCTGAGGCTTCATTAAAATATTTGATTTACGGTGCATCTTCAACAGGAATTATGCTTTTTGGTATTTCGATTTTATACGGTTTAACCGGAAGCGCTAACCTTTATGAAATTAATTATTTACTGCAAGTGACCGCCGGGAATAAATTCTTACTTAATCTTTCATTGATCTTAATTTTTGCAGGAATTGGATATAAAATTTCCTCAGTTCCCTTTCACTTTTGGACGCCCGATGTTTATGAAGGCGCACCAACAACAATTACAGCTTATTTATCCGTTGCAAGTAAAGCGGCGGGCTTTGCGTTGCTCATCCGTTTAATAAAAACCGGTTTCTTCCTTCAAACTTCAACGTTAGGTGTGTGGACAATTATTCCTACATTTTATTGGCAGGATTTCCTCGTTCTACTTTCAATTTTAACAATGACTTTGGGAAATTTTGCCGCGCTCTGGCAAAGCAATATTAAAAGGATGCTTGCCTACTCAAGTATTGCACACGCCGGTTATCTTTTAGCCGCGCTTGCGGTTTTATCAGATCAAGGATTGATAGCCATCTTGATTTACTTTGCAGTTTATATGGTGATGAATCTCGGCGCATTCTTGGTTGTTATTATTATCCGTAATAAAATTAACAGCGAAGAATTATCGGACTACGATGGTTTGGGTTATTCAATGCCTCTTATGGGAGTTAGCTTAGGTGTGTTTCTCATTTCACTTACGGGATTACCGCCAACAGCGGGATTCATTGGTAAGCTCTACATTTTCCTTGCCTTGCTCGATGCTAAAATGATCGTTCTTTCCGTTATCATGGTTTTGAACAGTGTGGTTTCACTTTACTATTACATCCGCGTTTTGAAACACATGTTCTTAAACAAACCTAAAGAAGAAGTCGCGCAAGTTAAATTCCCGTTGGCAGAAAACATTTACGCTTCGGTACTTGCCGTCGCTGTTATCTTTTTCGGAATTTACTTTGCCCCGGTTATTAATTGGGCAAAAAATTCTCTCTCACTTCTCGGCTTTTAAGTATTTTACTCCGTAGCACAGATTAATAATCTGTGCTACAAAACTTTCCTCAATTATTGGAATGCCTGCATTATTTCTTTATTCCCTCGCAATATTTTATTTGCCCAACCTGTCGGGATTGTGAATCAGTTTTTTTCTGATCCGCGACTTTATGGATAAAGTCAGCAATATCTTTATCAAGATAAATCGGGAGGTTCAGCCTGGCATCCTTTCGATAAAATTTCCCGCGCAACGCATTTGAAAAATTATATTCTTTTTTCATTAAATTACCTTGGACAAACAAACTGCTTTGGTTTATATCTTACAATTCAACTGCTGTGGGTTCAATAGTATACACCGGCTATGCAGTGACTTTTGATTTCTCTTTTGTTCTTTTTTTTGAAGTCTTAGAAACTAAACGCCCTTTGAAACTTTTTTCTATCTCTTTAGCTCTAGCAAATAACAATGAATAATTTCCATTGCATTCTAATTCGATTTCTCGACGATGCTTCCTTACTTCTTCAACAATCGGATCTTTCCACATTTCATATCTCCATTAATTCTTCAGGGGTGCATATCGTTGGTGTAAATAACTCCAACTCATTATTTAATTTTTCTAAATCTTTTCTTACTCGTGCGCTTACTATATGTTTACAATTCCAGCTTACCAGGTAATCCATTTTATGCCAGCAAGCAACAGCTAAATGAGCTGTATCAAGTTGCGCTTTGCTTGGAATTTTAAGTTTATCAAAATATATTCCTGCTAACTTTTCAATTTCATCATTTATCTCTAAAACACTAATTCCGGATAATAATTTTATTCTTCTTTTAGCAGCTTCAGCATCACCTCTTAAAGATTCTTGAACTACAAATGGTGAAACAAAACAAGCTAATTTAGGGCTTACATTTTCCCACCATTCTTGAGTAATTTGTTGGTGAGCGGCAACTACAATGTCTCTGCTGAGATTAGCTGCCAAATAACTAATAATTGTTGTTTCAAGATAAACTGACTGTTTCATAAAAAGTGAAATAATTTTTCTATCAAAATAAGCAAATATCTTTGTAAATAAACTCTAAATATCAGGGAGCTTTTAATTCTGTAAAAAGAGCGAAAAAAACTACCACCCTTGTGATGTAATAACCTCTCTTTGAGTAAGAAGAATAATCTTGCTTTAAGAATACATAAGGGAAAACTCTTTCCCATTTGATTTTTTATTGCTTTTCCCCGTACCACAGATTATTAATCTGTGCTACAACACATTTTTTCCGAAAAACATTTAATTTGTTTCCATTTACCGGGAACATTTTCCCGTTTTGTTTTGTTAGCTATTATAAGAACATTAAAAATGAAATATTTGAGGCATAGATGAGCGAAATACAAGTTGAAACTGAAATAACGATAACTGAAAAAGCTTGCGGCGAAGTAAAAAGAATTATGAGTGAAAATAAGATAGCCGAATCTTTTGGGCTGCGCGTTGGTGTTAAAGGCGGCGGTTGTTCCGGTATGTCCTATTCATTAGGATTTGACAGCGAACCCCGAGACGGCGATTCGGTTATAGAAATTAAAGGCGTAAAACTTTTTGTTGACGGTAAAAGTCTTTTCTACCTTTCCGGTACTGAATTGGATTTTTCCGACGGATTGAACGGAAAAGGTTTTGTTTTTAATAATCCCAATGCTACAAAGACCTGTGGCTGTGGAAATTCATTCGGTGTATGATGCAAAGGAGATTTTTTCTTAAAGCAGCAGCGCTTTCAACGGTTTCTCTTTATGGGAGATCAATTAATAATTTTAACAATACAATAAATAATAAATTAAGGAGTACTAATACTATGGCTAAATTTGAATTGCCTTCACTTCCCTACGCTTACGATGCACTTGAACCGCATATTGATAAATTAACAATGGAAATTCACCATTCGAAACATCATCAGGCTTACGTTAATAATTTGAACAATGCAGTTGCCGGAACTGAGCTGGAAGGAAAATCTCTCGAAGAACTTTTCGCTTCAATTTCAAAAGCGCCTGCGGCGGTAAGAAATAACGGCGGCGGCGTTTATAACCACAATCTGTTCTGGACAAACATGAAACCAAACGGCGGTGGAATTCCAACCGGTGCAGTAGCTGATGCAATTAACGGAACTTTCGGTTCATTCGATGAATTTAAAAAACAATTTTCTAATGCAGGCGCAACCCGCTTTGGTTCAGGCTGGGCTTGGCTCGTTGTAGCAAACGGAAAATTAGTTGTAACTTCAAGTCCTAACCAGGATAACCCATTAATGGATATCTCTGAAGTAAAGGGTTCTCCGCTTCTCGCGTTGGATGTTTGGGAACATGCCTATTACTTACACTATCAAAATAGAAGACCTGATTATATTTCTTCATGGTGGAATGTTGTAAACTGGGATGAAGTTAATGCGAGATTTGCAAAAGCAAAATAATTCGCTGATCAGTTTAAAATGAATAAACGCAGTCAGAACGGCTGCGTTTATTTATCAATCATTTTGTTGTTGTTCGCTTGTTTCTATTAAGATAGGTTCTTAGAAAATCGTTATTGCTAACATGTTAACGATAATTGAATATTGAATAGTAAGCCAGGAGTGATGAATGTTGAATTGATCATATTTCAATTTCATAATTCGAAATTCCTTGTTAGATATTCATTATTCTTTTCTCCCTTTGGCATTTTTCCTAGTCAGCGTCCTGGGGAAAATGAAGAATCTTTACAGCCCAATAATTCCAATTTATTAAACGATTCTATCTCAGTACCAATGCTAAAATTGCGAATGCATCAATAACATACAGCATCCAGTGTACTTCATTTCTCTTCCCAATTACAAATTTAATTACCGTAAAACTTAAAAAACTCCAAATAATTCCTTGAGTGATTGAAAATGTCAGAGGAATTAAAAACATTCCAAGGAATGCCGGAATAGCGTCATCCAATTTCTTCCAGTTTATTTTGATGATAGGCGCACACATAAAAACCCCGACCAATATTAGAGCGGGAGCCGTAGCAATTGATGGAACTATTGATAGCAGCGGTGATAAAAATAAAAACGGCAAAAATAAGAGTCCGGCAACAACTGCTGTTAATCCACTGCGCCCACCTTCCTCAATTCCTGCGGCTGATTCAATATAACTTGTCCCGGCACTTGTTCCAGACAAACCAGCTATTATTGTTGCAAATGAATCAACAATTAACGACTCCTTTATTCTCATCGGCTCACCGTCTTCATCTTTAAGATTCCCGGCTTCCGCAACACCGATAAATGTTGAAAGCGAATCAAACATATCAACAAACAACATCGAAAAAATAACCGGTAGAAATGAAAATTTGAAGGAATCAACAAGATT
>Ga0210050_1005327_pt1 | contig 10216 bp, 6 predicted proteins | sample CryGey132114_all_FD_185463 | JGI IMG/M metagenome (GOLD analysis project Ga0210050, IMG submission 185463) | Groundwater microbial communities from aquifer - Crystal Geyser CG22_combo_CG10-13_8/21/14_all (SPAdes) (version 2) | ecosystem: Environmental > Aquatic > Deep subsurface > Groundwater ...
TCACTTGGGTGAGATTGTTATTGGCATCATATAGTTTGGTGAACACAACAGCATCGCTAGGATTGGCACCACTATAGCTGACTTGTGTTTGACGGTTATTATTATCATAGGTTGCTGTCCAACCATTTCCATTGGGTAGTAGGGTTTGCGTGCGATTGCCGTTGGCATCGTATTTCATTTGAGTGGTGGCATTGTCTGCATTTTTTTGCTGAATCAGCAGATTATTGGCGTCATATTCAAAACTTGTGGTGTAACCCATGGCATCGGTTTGAGTTAAACGATTGCCGTTATTATCATAGCTATAGGTGGTAGAGCCTGTGGGGCTTATCACTTCTGTGAGACGGTTCGCGGCATCATATTGATAGCTTAGGCTGTTGCCCATGGGTTGGGTGCTTTGGGTACGATTGCCATTGAGATCATATTGAAACTGGCTGATCAATCCTTGGAAATTCTGGCTTAGGGTTCGATCACGGGGATCGGGGGTGCGTGTGGTGATACGCCCTTCTGGATCCTGACTGCTGATGAGCTGTCCTGCAGGATTATAGGTAGAGATTGTCGTTGCACTTAATGGTGATTGGGTACTGGTGACTAAGTCTAAATGGTTGTACTCAAAATGGGTGACATTGCCATTGGCATCTTTTTGTGCGGTGAGATTACCAACTTTATCGTAGCTATTGTCACTCAGTGTGATCCCTGCCTTTTTAATAATTGTGGGTCGATCAAGTAGATCGTAGGTTGTGGTGCTAAGGGTTCCACGTTTATCGGTTTGTTGGCTCACATTACCATTGAGATCATAAGTTTGAGTGAGACTGAATCCCATCGGATCAACCGTTTTGGTTAAGCGATTTAGCCCATCATAGGTATAGGTTGTTGTTTGGCCGCGCTTATCTTTGAGTGAGCGTTTGTTACCGACTTTGTCATAGGTATAAGTCAATGAACCATTGGGATGAACTTCATTAATTAAACGATTAGTCTCATCATAACTAAAAGTGAAACTATTGCCATTGGGATCAGTTTTTTGTGTGATATTGCCGAACATATCAGGCGTCAACGTTGTGACTCTGTCACCACTTAAGTGTTGTTGCGTTAAATGGTTTAGTGCATCAAAGACAAAGGTGTTTTCATGACCATTGGCATCGGTTGTTGCTGTGGTATTACCATTAAAATCGTAAGTTGTCGTGGATATGGCGCCTAAATTATCGGATTTTGAGGTTTGTCGATTCAACGCATCATAAGTTAGGGTTGTTGTATTGGCGGGTGTTGTTTGCGTTAGTAAATTACCATTCAGATCATAGCGATAACGTTCGTAATAATTTGACTTGGTTAAATCGGTGCGACGATTATTATTATCATAGGTGTAGTCGGTTACACGCCCTTCTGCATCGGTATCACTTAATAAATTACCGGCATTATCGTAACGACTGGTCGTGGTACTACCCGCTTTTGTGCTGCTCAGTAAACGATTGGCTTTATCATAAGTATGGCTGGTTGATGTTCCACGAGCGTCTTTTTCTTCCAGCAAATTACTGTTTTTATCGTATAAGACTTTTTCAATGATCACACCTTCTGGTTGGGTGATAGTTTTTATGCGATTACGGTTGTCATAGACAAATGAAGTTGTTCTACCCAGTTGATCGGTTTCGCTCAGTTTATTGCCATTACCATCTAAAATACGGGTAACAACGCCGCTGGGATCGGTGGTTGTTAATGGACGGCTTAAATCGTCATAAGTAAATGCGCTAAATCTTCCATTGGGTAATTCGATACGTAGCACATTACCTACGGCATCATTGCTGATAGTAGAAGTTAACCCTAGAGGTTTTACTTGAGAGGTGCGGTGATGCACCGCGTTATATCCATAACGGGTGATATTGCCCATCCAATCCGTTTCTGTGACCAAATTGCCCGCGGTGTCATAACTGAGCGTTTTCTCGCCCAAGGGTCTTTTTTGTGCACTGACCTTTTGTTCTTTGTTATAAGTCCATGTGGTTTCGTTTCCATTGGCATCAATTTGGCTCAACAGATCGCCCACATTGTCATAGTGGTAGGCAATGGTTCCAAGCGGTAGGTTTTTGGTGGTTAAAAAGCCGCGACTATCATATTTAAAACGAGTGACATGGCCATTACCATCACTTTCACTGGTTTTAAGACTTCGACTATCATAGCTAAAGTTACGTGTGCCAGCATCTGGCGCAGAAATGGACGCCACGTTGCCGAAAGTATCATAGCCATATTGCGTAGTATTCCCATTAGGATCTGTGGCTGATTTTCTATCCCCGTTATCTTGGTAATCATAGGTGCTTGTACTCGCATCAGGATATTTTATCGTGAGTACATTACCCGCATCATCGTAACTAAAGTTGGTGGTGTTTCCATTACGATCAGTTTCGCTATCTAGCAAGTTAAGGATATTGTTTTCTTGTCGGTAAGTTCTTTTGATAGCGGGTAAACTGCCCACTTTTTCTGATAGCAAATTGCCAAAGTCATCATATTCCATCGCCGTTTGAATGCCGCGTTCATCGGTTCGGGATGTGATTAAGATCTGTTCCATATCCCAATGGAATTTCACCAGCCCATTAGGGCGTTGGATCTGGTTAGCTGCGCCATAATAGTTGAGAATATAATCGCCGGAAATCCCTCGGGGGTTCATCACTTTTGTGGTGAAAAGATCGTCATTACTGCGTCTCGATAATCGATCACCATAGCTGATTTGGGTATCCGCTGTCTCTGGATGATGCACAGTATTGTAATAGACATGATCAATTTCAACCGCCTTACCGGAAAAGTCCATGCCCATTCGGCCTTCTTCGTATTCGTAGCTGGTGGTTGCGCCTATCCCATTGGTACGAGATAGCATTAAAGCCTTTTTCATGGATTGTTTAGGTTCGAAACCATTGTCCAGAGGCAAGTAGCTATAGCTTTCTGTGATGCCATTGGTGTTCACTTCGACCAATTGTCCTTGCTCATTGTAACTGAGCTGAATTAAAGTCTCTGGACCATGAATTGCCGTAAGAACGGGATGTTTAATTTCATGGGATCTTTCACTGGGATCCTCACTGGGATCCCCATAAACCGGAGTGATAAATTGGTAATCAAATATCAGGTTTCTACCGGAACTATCGGTGACTTTGGTTAAAATAGGCTCTACATATTGTGCATCAATGGTGTTGTCATAACTCAGTGTCAATCGGTTTTGATTGGTGTCTTGTATATAAGATAATAAATATTTACGACCCGGTTGTAAGGAGGCGGAATCGATAAACCCAACTTCTCTAGGATTTTTACTAAAATGATATTGGGTACCATCTTTACTGAAAAAATCATAACCATCGGCGGTTTTCTTGAGACTACTGTGATAACCTTTAGCAGCGATAAAGCCATCTCCCGCCTTTTTAAATAAGGCGCCACCGACACCATTATCCACTGAGACCAAATCACAGCCGATTTCATTGAGTGAGGTCTGATAATTATGTCCCCAGCCCGGTCCCATGACGCCACTCTCTAAATTCGTGCTACTGAAACTGCGACTAAAGTTAAGACTGGGGCCTCTATCAGGAATATTGATATCCGTTTTAGCGTAAGTTAATTTGCCATCAAATAAATCAATGCCCTCTTCAAAAGCATGTCCAATGGGTAGATTGTTGGTGGTTGAAAGTAAATTATCATAGGTCCCCTTCACTTCTTCCTTGATGCCATCATCATCTATCGCCGTTAATCTGTATTCAGAACGCCCCAACTCTAACTCATTGATGGGTATCAGGTGTTCCCCTTTAGAATAGGGTTGGTTATCGGCGAGCTTTTTATCCCCCATTTTCAAAGTAATGCGAGCTTTCCTATCGATATTAAACTTAAAATTGATTGGGCTATCGCAAGTCCAATTGTTTGGAATATCAACTTTTACATGGTGGGTTTTCGCCTGATCCTCTTCTGGGCGAATAATCAGCGATCGTTTAAAACCATATTGCCATAATAAATTGGACGAGTCGTTATTGGTATACAGACGAATACTCAAGAAATCTTCGGGTGTTAATTTAGCAAGGTGCGCTAAGTTCTCAAATTTTATTTGGTGATTGCCGTCTAATGTGACTTTGATTTCCTCTTCACCCAGCGCAAAGACTAAATCTCTTTCTTCTCCATAACTGATAAAAGGCAATGGTTCGAGTTGTTGTTCGACAAGGTTATACAATAGTTGAACGAAATCATCACTTTTTGAAATCTCAGGGTGCTGATTGGGATAAATATCAATGGTTTGTCCATTTTGTCTCCCCCTTAAAATACTATCCATTTCAAAATGATACATGCTAAATTGCATTTCAGATCGATAAAACCAATGATAAACAGGCTCTGGCGCTGGTTCAGCACCGCTTATTTGTCCTTCTCTTTGAAGTCTGCGCCAAGCTCTATATTGGAGCCAACTTTGAGTTTCATCTAAAATAGCCGCTTTAATGGGTACATAATGCGCGGGACGGTATTGAAGTGGTCCACTCTCCGCAGCGCCAGTACCACCAAAATCAGGGTTACCTGATATAGGCTCTGCAGCAACTTGAAGATAAAAATGTTCGCTAAAATTAGAACCTTGTAGCCTCACAAACTCAGTATGACGACCGGGTGTAATGGAAAAATGTGCCAGTTGATTGCTTTCACCCACCACTTGTGAAGAAAGTATCTTGGCCAAACGTCCGGTATATCCATATTCTTCTAGTCCTTTTGGCAAAGGACTCCCATCTTGATCCAACCATTCTGTGGTGATTTTTATCACTTTATCGGAGGTCAGTGCGGCACCTTCGGAACCAATCAGATATTTTTTTTGTTCACCTTGAGTGGTGCCCGCTTCAACTTGATATTCTCTTTCCGCAAATATTTTTAAGTTGGGAGGCGCCATTTGTAGCTCTGGAATGGGAAATGAGATATTACCCGAGCCATGTTGAGAAGCAAAAGTGGTCTGTACGCTGCCGATGTAACCGGTTTTACGGTTAATGGCGATAATGCGTATACCCTCTTGGGGTCTTAAATGGTCTGAAGCTCTTTGATACAGCGCTTCATTCATTTTCATTTTACTTTGGAAACTTTCAAAACGCCTGGCATCTAATTGGGAAACGGCAATATCGGAACCTGAACTAATAGGACCTCGAATGAGCATCTGATAGAACATTTTGTTCTTGTCTTCATCAAGCCCTGAAACATCATGATAGGTCACTTCAGATTTTTTCAAGCCCTTACGCTGAGTGATCAACATGCCGTTAGATTCACGAAACACATAGATATCGGTATCCTGAAAATCTTCTGAGGTGATAGTTTTTAAGAGGCCTTGATTTTGGTAATCTGGTGCAATATCTGCTAACCGCACAAAATCGGGTTGATTGAGTACTGGATTAGAACTATTTGGGTTGTGATGACCACTACTGAGATAAATGCCTTGTAACTCAGCTGTTTCATCCTCCTTAATCGGTTTAAAAACCTCGTGTGTTGCACCAAGCACATCGGTAATAGTGACCATATTTCCCAATATGGCCGTTTCGGGACGTTCATCTCCATCAAAATCATAAGCCGTTTGTGCAATGGGCGTGAGATCTGGGACTTTGTAATCGTAGGTCGTTTTATCCGAAATTTCTAATGGGGCACCATATTCGTCCAGTAAATATCCTGAACCACTGATCACACTCGCATCAATATAATATTTACTTTTATAGATAGGAATGGCCCTTGAGGCTTCAATACCAATCGCGGCTACTTGGGCCATTAATCCATTTAAACTCATGCCTGGAGCACGTGCACTGTAGTTAGCACAGTATTGGTAACCCGGATACATCAAAGTATAGGTATTTGGGCCACCTGTTTTTTTGGGATTAAAGCTTGCATAGTTGAGTGTGACAAAATTGGGGCTTAAGGCTTCATAAGCAAAACCCGGACAAGGTGCGATAAAAAACACACTATCAAAAAAACCCTCTTTATTAGTGACCCCATGGCCTGTGATATAGGCTGGTGTTTCAATTGGGACATAACGCATTGGGCCATATATTTTGGTTTTTGGGTTGACATTAATGTATCTATTACCATCGCTGTATCCCTCATAAAAATCGACTTTTAACCCAATGTTGTTGGTCGACTTATAAGCAATTCTGCCTTTGTTATCTAATAATACGGATTGAGTATTGGCATCTAGAGCCGCGCTTTCGTTTAAATCCATACGCGCTTGAACTAAGACCAGTTCGCTACTGGGTAGTAGTAACTGGTCATTGGAACGCACCAAAACTGATTTGATGACCGGTGATAAATTGGGCTTGTATACCAGTTGCCCAGTACCCTTAGTAACAAAAGTGGTCTGTTTGTAATCCTCAGCCGACATCACATAAGCGCCGCGCGCGCTATCGTTTTGATGCTCAGTTAGATAATCGTTATAATATTTAACAATAAAACGATAATCATCCCCTGTCATGATTTGTCCATTGGATAGATTCCCTTTGGCATGACCAACATCTTGGATGATTTTCCCATCTTCACCATATTCAGACCAAATCTTAAAACCGTCGTCATCAAACACCAAGCCACGACTCAGCACATAGCCCATTTGGAAGCGGGGTTCCATTTTTGCTTGCGTGATGGTAACAGGAACAAGCAAAAGTATACTAAGCCATAGAAAAGTTGTCAGTTTCAACTTTTGAAAGGAGCGTGTTATCAGCTTAAGTCTCTTTGGGTTATTTATCTGTTGAACCGAGATGGCTAATTTTTTTAAATTCACTCCATTAGATCCTTTAACCATTATTGTAGGGCGCCTGTCAGTAGGCCTAAGCCGATCTCATGATCCACATAACGTTGCAGTAGGGGTTGCTTGTCTTCTAAAACAAAGGCATAAGCGATAAAATCAAGTGATGGCATCGCTAATTCTGTGATGGATTGTACCTGATAACCTTCAATTTTTCCAACACCAATGGGTACGAACACATCGGCATTGGCGTCTCGCCCCAACAAAACAACCAACTTGCCATTTTCAGGGACATAGTGTTATTTCCCAATCTACCGCCGCTACAATGGCGGTTTCTCAACCAATTTAGCGTTGTAACTTCATCCCTTCCTTATAACGCTTATTGGGTAAAGTGAATTTCTCGGAGATATTTTAAAATTTTTTCTTTGTATTTCTGTGCCAATTTTAGTTTAATCCGCGCCATGCCAAAATACTTCGAGAATATTGCCTCAATTGACGACTTCACTTTGAACCGTCATACTCCGATCGACATACCCTGCATTCACTGTTTAAAAGTTAACCAACTCAAATCTCATGGATTCATTTTCAAACAACGTTCTTCGGACGTGGCCGAGAAAATCGGTAAGCGTATTATCTGCTCAAACCGTTATGGGGGTAAAGGTTGTGGCCAAACCATGGCGCTCTATGTCAAACAGGAGTTTCCCGGTTTTTGCTATAACAGCGCCCATGTGTTTGTTTTTCTGGCGACATTGCTGGTCGGAGCCTCAGTTCAAAAGGCTTATCAGAAAGCCACTGGAACGGATGATCCAAGTAATGCCTGGCGCTGGCTCAATAAATTGGAGCGTAGGTTTACTGAATACCGGCATTTTTTGAAACACCCGGCAGCAGAAGTTGACGCTCAATTTACGCCAAGAGTAGCTCGTTTGCAAATTCTGTTACCCATTATCAAGCGACTGTTTTTTTCCCTTGGCGCGACGCCTTGCGCTGATTATCAGATGCGCACTCAATTGAATTTTATTTGACTTTTCTTCTTTGAATATTCGCCTGTTTTTTCATCTAAATGACCTGACTAGCGTTTTTTTATTGTCCGATCTCCGCTGATTTTTCCGAGTCACTTAACCAAATTGCTATCCAAGCTTTCAACTGATCACCCTGATCCCGTTAGCCGGTTTATGGCGCAACCGAATACGGCTCTTTTTTGGCGGGAGACTTGGCATTATCCTCCTTCGGCTCATTAAACTGTCAAATTTGGAGGAAACCTCAATGACAACCCATAACGAAAACAATGATCAGGCGCAACAGCTTGTTCTCGGCTTTCAGTCTGCACCTCGCCCGCCACTTGAGCTTCGACTCAGGGTGTTAAGCGCCGTCGATTATGCGCCGGGAGACAACCTTCGAGCGCGTATCAAAAGCGTGGCAACACGCACCTTTTGTGACGAACAAACTGGCTGTGATTATCAGTTTACCTGGCGCACCATTAGCACCTGGCTTTACCGCTTTAAAAAAGAGGGCATAACGACGCTGGATAACAAAACGCGCAGTGATAAAAATGCGTATCGGAAAATTCAGCTCAATGAATTAGCCGAAGCCATTAATGAAGTTCTGCCAACGCTCAGTTTAAACAAAACCGGACTGATCCCAAAAAGTGTTCTCTTCCGCCAGCTTATTTCCAAGGATTATTTTCAGCGCAGTCAACTCTCGCAGACTTCTTTTCGCCTAAAGCGCCTACTGTTGGTATCGCATGGTTAAAAAAAATAATCTGCTCAATGTCGAGCAAGTTCAGAAATTACGACGCTCATTTTCCATGCAATTTGCCAATGAATTGTGGCAGGCCGATACCATGTATGGCCCTTCCATCAAACAGCCAGATGGTTCGTGGCGCAAAACATTTTTAATTGCTTTTATTGATGATGCGAGTCGTGTTATTACCCACGGTGAATTCTTCTACCACGATAACACAGTCAACATGGTGGACGCCTTTCGCACCGCCTTATTTAAACGCGGCAAACCTGAGCGTTTATACTTTGACAACGGTTCGAACTATACCTCCAAAGAAATTCTGCAAGCTTGTGTGCGATTGGATATTCACCTCTCGCATGCGCCAGTCAGAGATGGTGCTGCCAAGGGGAAAATAGAGCGTTTCTTTCGTGGTTTCAGAGATCGTTTTTTAGTCCAGCACCTGGAGTTTAAATCTCTTGAAGATCTCAACGATAAAACCCATGACTGGATCGAAAACGAGTACAACTCAAAGCCTCACCGGGGCATTCACAGGTTTTAGCTCCTGCAAAACCTGCATACATTACTTCCATGTAAATAAAATGATTCCTATTGATCGCTTCAACCTTGACCGTGGACGGGTCAAATTTCTGACCGACGATCAATACACTGAAGAAGTCTTTTTTGTCGAAGAAAATAGAACGGTCAGTAAAACCAATGTCTTCTCTATTAACTCGCACAAATACGAATGTCCGGTTGATCTGCGCGGAAAAGTCATCCAGGTGCGTTATGACCGCCGCAATCGTAACCGCTTTATTGTCTACTTTAGCGACAAGCGCATGGGCGATGCCAGCTTGCTTGACCTTCACTTTAATGCCAACCAACGAAAGCCAAACTTATCAAAATAATCAGGAGAACAACCATAATCAAATCAATTTTTGGCGTCACCAAAGAGCCATTCAACCGCAGCGAATTATCGCTGTTACCACAACAGAAACAGATCATCGAGATCATCAAAATCCATTCGCAGCAAGGTGGATTTTCCGTCATCATCGGCAATCCCGGTGTCGGCAAAAGCGTCCTGCGCGAGCATATTGAAGATCTCGATAAAGAGCGCGACATAACGGTTGTTTCCTGCTCCAGAACCCTGCATACTTACCTCAACATTTTAAAACAACTGGCCGAGTCTTTTAAAATTGACGTGCCAACCAAAAATATTGAAAATGAATTAATCCAAAACGCGTTTAATCATATCCGAGAACGTAAAACGCTTTATATACTGATTGATGAAGCGCATTTACTGGACATGCAGGTACTGAGAAAACTTCGCTTATTGTTTGAGAGATTCCCAAAAAAACATAATCTGGTTTTATTTGGACAACGGGATCTATTGTATTATTTGTCGATGAATGTGAACCAGGATATCAAGAGTCGCATTACTTATTCAGCCAATATTATCAGACTCAATGATGACGATATGGAACGCTATATTGTGAAGGAGTTAGAAGCGGTGAGAATGGGGATCAATAGCTTTGATCAAGCTGCAACCGAACTCATCATACGTTCATCGCAAGGTAACTTAAGATTGTGCCGAAACTTGTGTTACGGCAGTTTAATCGAAGCCTGTCGGGAAACCAAAAAGATCGTCACCATCAGTCATGTTAACAATATTTTAGTTCAACCACATTGGCGATCACATGATGAATTGATTAAGCAGCAAGTACCCCAAGGTATTCTCTCTGTTTAACGCATTCACCTTATCGCTTAAATCGTATCAAGAAAAAGCCTGTTTCAAAT
>Ga0210050_1005328_pt1 | contig 10214 bp, 14 predicted proteins | sample CryGey132114_all_FD_185463 | JGI IMG/M metagenome (GOLD analysis project Ga0210050, IMG submission 185463) | Groundwater microbial communities from aquifer - Crystal Geyser CG22_combo_CG10-13_8/21/14_all (SPAdes) (version 2) | ecosystem: Environmental > Aquatic > Deep subsurface > Groundwater ...
CGGAGTTTGCAGAGGTTGCCTACGAGCGCAGCGAGTACGGAGTCTATGAATACCTGCGCAGGACCGCGCTGGCGAACCCGCACGCGCAGATAACGCTGGTGGAGCCCGACAGGAACATCGTCGTTTTCCCGCGCGCGTCCAACGAAATTCCGGTCAAGGCCAAGCCCGTCAACCCGCACCCGCTGGGCCTGACCACGAGCGACTTGATGGACATGGCCGCCGTAACGCAGGCGCGCAAGATAGGCTCGTTCCTGACCGCGGACTTCTCGCGCATCAGTTCGGACAAAGTGACGGAAATCCAGGAGACGATAGGGCGCGTCGACCCGAAAGACAAGAAGAGCGACTGGATTGTCGACTTCGACAAGCACCCGCGCACGCTTACTTGGGCGCAAGCCGAGCAAATCGTGCACGCGTTCAGCCGCGTCAAGTTCAACAACCCGGACTTGAACACGCTCCAGCCCATCGGCGAAGAGCAGGTAACCAAGTCATTGAAGAATTTGCTCAAGCCCGAGTTCATGCACGTGATTGAAAGGAAGCCCAAAGTGTTCCGCGGGGGAATTCCCTTCATGGTTGAAGCCGCGGTTGCCTACGGCGGCAAGGCCGGCGCGGCATCCAACGAGGGCGAAGTCATGCGCTTCGCGAACCGCGTGCCCCTGCTCTTCGATGCGGGCGCTTGCGCCATAACCGAAGCCGTGAAGACCGTGGAATGGTCGCGTTACGGGCTCAAGGACTTCGAGAAGATGCCCGTCACGATTCTCGTCAACTTCGTGAGCGTTTACGTGCCCTACACCGGCGCGGGCAAGCTGGCGATTGCCGCTGAAGACGAAATCGTGGCGGAAATCCGCATGGCGCTCATGGACGCGGCGCGCGGAGTCGGCTCATACCTGTCGGGCTTGAAGCGCGCCGAGGACAAGGAGAAGCGCAAGCAAATATTCCTGAAGTACATTCCCGAGGTGGCGGAAGCGCTGCACGACGTGACGGGCAAACCCAAGGCCGGGCTGGAAGCCCAGCTGAGGAAAATCGCGGAGAAGCGCACGGTCGGCCTGGAAGAGGAGGACGCGGCGGCCGAGGGGGCGCTTGAAAAAATCGAGGAAGCAGAAGAGGAAGAGACGGAAGAGGAAGGGTGACGCTTGAATGTCTACTAAACGGGAAAGGGACGACGCGCGCGAGAAGCGCATCGAGGAGATAATGGCCAAGATAGACAAGCTCGGCGTGCAACTCGTCAGTGAAATCGACAAGGGCGAGAACCCGCACCTCGAAATCCCGATTCGCGGCTCGTCCAACGTGTTCTTCGACGAGAAAGCCAAGAAAATCGTCTTGGGCGACAAGGTGGTCCAGCGGCACATGTTCAACGTCGCGCACGCCCGCAGCTTCATGCAGACGCTTTTGGTCGCGTCCTACGTCAAGAAGGACTTGCTCGCGAACAACCTGACCGCCACGATTCGTGACTTGTACTACGCCAAGAAGCACACCATCAAGGGCACCAAGGAGGACACGATTGACGAGCAGAGCGAAAGCAACGCCGCCATCGTTGACTTTGAGGTCGCGCTGGGCACCTTCCGCGAACGCCTGCACCTGAGGGCGGAGCCCAAGGGCCGCATGGCGGGCGACTTGACCGTGGTGGACCACGTGCGCGACAAGACGGACAAAATCGACTTGTCCAAAATGGGTTCCGGCGGCTGGGCGGTCCCCTCAATCGTGGAACAAATAGATTTCGAGGACCTGGACGCGGAATACGTTCTCGTCGCGGAAAAGAACGCCATCTTCGACCGCCTCAACGAGGACTTGTACTGGGAAAAAAACAAGTGCATCCTGATGACCACCGCGGGACAGGCAGCGCGCGGAGCCCGCAGGCTCCTCCAGCGCTTCAGTTCGGAACTGAAACTCCCGATTTACTGTTTGACTGACAGCGACCCGTACGGGTGGTACATTTATTCGACAATGAAGTACGGCTCGATGGCGCTCGCGCACGAAAGCGACCGCCTTGGCTGCCCCGAAATGAAGTTCCTCGGGATGAGCGCGTCCGACATCGAGCATTACGACTTGTCCTCGGTGACCATCAAGGCAAAGGAAATCGACATCAAGCGCGCCAAGGAAATACGGGGTTACGACTGGTTCAAGGCCAAGGAGTGGCAGCGCGAAATCGACTTGTTCCTCGAAAAGAAGGTCAAGGCGGAAATCCAGGCGCTGTCCAGCAAGAGCCTCCAGTACATCTCGAAAACCTATTTGCCCGACAAAATCTGCGCGAAAGACTTCCTGCCTTAGAAATGAACGCCAAGCAAGCCATCGCCGAACTCCGCAAGCACGCGAGCAAGCGCAACCGCGACGGAATGGCTGCCTTCGGCATCAGCACGGTTGGCACCTTGGGCGTTCCAGTGCCCGTAATCCGCAAAATGGCCAAGAAAATCGGCAAGAACCACGAGCTGGCTACCGTCGCATTGTGGGCCTGGAAAGCGTTCGCAAAGCGCTACTAGCCCGCGCCCCCCAAACCGCGAATAGTGGAACAAGACTCACTTCCACTAAAACCCGCGTTTAACCGTCAAAAGCACAGGGGAAGCGCCGCACTTCCCGAAAACCTTTTTATGCCCGCGGGTCGCCGAGTGGTTTGATGACGCTCAAAAACACCCTGTCAGCGGCAAGCAACTGCATCCCCGAATGGCTCTTCAACGAGGACGCCTGAAGGGAAAGCAGCGAAAGGCAGCCGAAGAGGGGGCAAAACCGGCAAATCTTTCGAGTCCAGCGCAGCCAAGGCGCACGCGCTGCGGGTTTATGCCGCCTGTTGCCGTCCAGCCGCCCGCGCAACCGTTTAAAAAAACGCGCGCCCAAAGCATTTCATGCCCTTGTCCGTACTGCAGGCAATGCGCGACTCGAAGACGGCCGACGATTTCCTGCTTAGGCTTGGGGACGCGATAAGGGATAACAACTTGAAGGGCGTCAAGAGGACACCCGCCAAGAAATACGTCGAGGAACTCGCCAAGAGCGAACCGAAGTATCCGAGCGTGGTCTTTTTCGACCCAGCTGACGAGAAGGCTGAAAGGATTTTCCTCAGTTTTGACCGTCTCGAGTATGCCGGCAGGATACAGCACCCGCGCCTGCGCGTTCACAGCGTGAACATGTACCTGTCGAACGAGGGGTGGCTTGCCGCCAAAACCGCGCTGGGCAAAGCAAAATACCGGCACGGTTCGGGGAAAGACAGCAGCAAGTCCATAACGCTAAGGATACCCCTGGCCGCGGTCGCGCATTGGGCGCCTTCCACGGGATTGAAGGGAAAGCAAGGGGCTTACGAGTCCATTCAGGTTCCGGCCAGCGGCAACCTGCTCCGCAGGCTCGCCAGCTACTCTTACGTGCAGTACGACGTCGTGTCCTACCTTAACTCACTGAACCAGTTTTCGCCCGAACGCATCGGCAAGCCGCACTTCGTGGCGAGGTTAAAACTCGGGCCGCCGGAAAAGCCCATCGGCGAGAATTTCAACGAAGTGCAATACCTGCTGGACCAAAAGCCGGCCCTTGAAAAACTGTACGCCCGGTTCGGCGAAATCGCGAGCCGCGGCCCAACGCGATTCAAGGCCGAAGAATTCAGCGCCGCGATATCCGCCCACTTCGCAATGAAGGAAAGCCCTTTCACCCTCGAGTTGGGCAAAAAACTGTTCAGGTACCTGCAGAACGACGAGCACCGGGCCTGCGCCGAGAGGCTGCACCGCGAGGTAATGGAGCGGGCCGAACCGCGCCGAATTGAACGGCCCAGGTAAAGCACCAAACGGTTTAAAACACCCGAATTCACCGGAAACGACGTCCAAAAACGGATTTTAACTGATATAAAGCCAAAATTATTGTGCGACTAAGACTGAGTTTTAACGAACAAAACCGGCTTCTGTTTTTGGCTAGGCACAAGTTGGGTTCAGACCGAAAGCTCGCAAAATTTTTGGGCACGAGCAAGGCGTCGGTTTACGACTACGAGCGCGTCAACCGCACCTTGCCGGAAAGCGTTTTCGATAAGCTGGCCGACTTGACGGGTTACCGTCCACAGTTTCAAGCGTTGCCTGAAAACTGGGGTCGCGTAAAAGGCGGTAAAAGCCGTTCCAAAAGCGAGCTCGCCGCACACTTGGCAACCGTGCACGGCAAGGCGTTGTTGGCAACGCGGAACTGGCACGCGTCAATGAAGCGGGAACACCTGGTTCAGTACTATGAAAGCCAGCACGCTAAATTCAAGGCGGTTGCGGGCTACAAGTTCCACGCAAAACGCGGTCACAAGGTCAGGAACGAGTTCGAGAAAAGGTTCGCCGACTGCCTCTATGAGAACGGGGTGGATTACGAGTACGAGCCGCGCATTGACTGCGACGGCCGAACGTTCTTTCCGGACTTTAAAATCGGCAACCTACTGGTCGAGTGCACGGCTTGGCGGGGCTGCGACAAGGCGAGAAAGCTAGCGGTTAAACTCGCCGCTTTCGAGGAAAGCGGCTACGACGCAGTAGTAGTCGTGCCGCACGAACTGCGTGCTTTTTATAAATCCATTGAACCATACTTAGTGAGCGACTTTAATCAAGTCGTGAAGTTGTGCCCTGGTAGCTCAGCCATTCCGCCGAGGCAAGTCCTCTGCGGGACTGAAAGGTAGAGCGACTGACTGTTAATCAGTAGGTCGTAGGTTCAAATCCTGCCCAGGGCGCTTACACTCGAAGTAGCAGCGCCCATAGTTTGAGAAAAATAACTTTCAGTTAGAATGCATACCTAGCCGTTAAATACGGCGCGTTCTTGCTCTTCTTTAACGCCGATAACTTTTACGGCAATTGGGAGTGATTGAATTGAAAAAGCAGTACCTATTGATAATCGGCGCTTTGTTGTTCCTCGCCGCGTTCTTCGTGTTGTCGAACCCCCGCGGACCGTTGATTTGGATTGAGAACCCGCCGGAGAAGCCGCCCTTCGTGGTGTTTCCGGCAGCTTTGCCGGTGGAGTGCGCGCCTTTCAAGGGGGATTACTGTGCTTTGTTTTCTTGCATGGAGCCGTCGTGCTGGTGCGAGAGCGAGGGGGGCGTTGACTGAGGTTGTCGACGATTTCGCCGGCGTGAGTGAGGCTACGGCTTGGTTCATCGTCGAGGGTTACTTGGAGGCGCACGATTTGGATTGGAATTACAAAAGCGACCAGACCGGGGCGAAGACCCAGTCGGGCGGCGAGAACCACGGCTTGGCGAGCGACGCGTACCAGCCGGTTATCGCGGGCGCGGTGAAAACCGAGCCGATGGCAGCGGCGGCAAAGCAGGCGGCGAGGCAGACTGCGAGTTTCTTCCAGTCCATGCGCTTCACTTCTTCTTTTCGGCCGCGTCCTCGCGCATTATGAACTTGACCATGAAGAAGATGACGAGCGCGACGATGAAGAAGTCGATGAGCGCGCCCGCGAAGTCGCCGGTCATGAAATTGACGGGGCCGACTTGGAAAGTCGAGGCGCGCCAGTTTCCGCCCGGAATCAGGACCGCGACGATGGGCATGACGATGTCGTTGACCAGCGCGGTGACGAGCTTGGTGGACGCGGCGCCGATTATGAACGCTATCGCCAAGCTGAGCACCTTGTGCTTCTCGAGAAACTCCCTGAATTCTCCCAGGAAAACGTGCACGACTGCCATGCAACCGTTACACCAAACGGGTTTTTATACTTCGGCGGAATGCGGCTAATCGAGGTGCATAAAGTATGGCACGCGAAAAAATGTGTTGCAACGGGAGTGGCTGGGGCAAGCTATTCTTCGGCTTGTTCATCTTCCTCATCGGCGTGAGCTGGCTCGGCAACGAGATGGGCTGGTGGGTGTTCAGCCTGCCTTGGCTGCCGTTGGCCGTCACGCTCGTGGGCGCGGCGCTGCTAATCAAGTGGTTCATACGCGGCGACTGAGCCTGAAGCAAGCGTTTTATTACGCAAGCGCGTAATCCGCGCATGCTTCGCGTCTCGATAGTAATGCCCGCGTTCAACGAGTCGAATAGGATAACGCGAGTCGTGCGCGAGGCGCTGAAAAGCCGCTACTCGCCGGAAGTGCTCGTGGTGGACGACGGCTCCACGGACGGGACCGCGGAAGCAGCTCGCGCCGCCGGGGCGAAGGTTTACAGGCACAACTGCAACCGCGGCAAGGGCGCGGCAGTGCGCTCGGGCGTGAAGCACTCGAAAGGCGAAGTGCTGCTGTTCCTCGACGCGGACCTGGAGAACATCACCGCGGCCAAGATAGACTCGCTAGTAAAGCCCGTGGTTAGCGACGAGGCTGACTTCGTCAAGGCGGGCTTCAGGCTCGCGAGGGGACGCGTCACCGAAATAGCGGTCAAGCCCCTGTTGCGGCTCCTCAACCGCGATCTGGGGCTATCGCAGCCGATCAGCGGGCAGTTCTGCGCCAGGCGCGAGTTCATGGAGACCGCGCAATACTCGGACGGCTGGGGCGTAGACATCGAACTCATCATAGAAGCCGCCGAGTCGGGCCAGCGCATAGCCGAAGTCGACTTGGGCGAGCTCAAGCACAAGAAGCAGCCGCTCGCCGGAAAGGCGCTAATGTCCCAAGTCGTCATGAAGAAGATACTTCAGAGGCACGGGTTGCTGGCGGGCCGCTTCAAACTCGTGGCGTTCGACTTGGACGAGACGCTCGTAGGCGAGCGCACGATAGACGCCGTCGCTTTCGAGTGGGGCTTCCTTCCCGAGTTGAAGAAGTGGCGCGACGAATTCGAGGCGGGCAAAATCACGGAAAACCGCCTGAACGAGCGCATAGCCCGCGAGTTCAGGGGCAGGACGCGGCGCGACGTTGAAGCAGTTCTGGAGAAGGTTCCCCTGCGTTCGCGCGCGTTCGAGCTCGTGCGCGAGCTCAAGAAGAGGAATTACGCCGTCGCCATGATTACCATGGCTTTCGACCCGATAGCGCGGTTTTACGCGGAAAAGCTGGGCATAACGCGCGCGGTGTCGCGGCGGCTCGCTAAAAAAGGACGCACGTACACGGGCCGCGTGAAGACGCCGTTCTCGCACGGGAAGCACGGCATGGACAAGGGTCGGGCGCTAGAAAGCATCGCGGCGTCCTTCGGCACCAGCGCCAAGCGGGCGGTGTACGTGGGCAACGGCGCGTCCGACGCCGCGGCGATGAAAGCCTCTGGCCTGGGCGTTGCGATTACGCCTTCCGCGCCGGAGGCGGAAGCCGCCGCGCAGGAAAAGATAGACTCGCTGTCCGAACTCCTGCTCGTGCTTTAGGCGCGGCTCACCGCGGCTTCGTTATCGTCCGCAGGATTATTTTGAAGTTAAGGGGCTTGCCCGCCATAGGCGAGTTGAAGTCGATGGTCGCGGCAGTATCGGTCAACGCGGTCACTATGCCGGCCATGCCGCTTGACGATTGAAGCGCGCTGCCCACGGCCGCGTCGGCGGGAACGTTGGCGCGCGGCACTTGCACGATTAAGTCGCTTCGCTTTTCGCCGTACGCTTCGGACGCCGTCAAGTGCACGCTTTTCTCTTCGCCTTCCCTCATGCCCACGACTGCGGCGTCAAATCCGGAAATCATCTGCCCCGCGCCGACCGTGAACTCGAGAGGGGCATAAGAGCCGCGCAGCGGGAGCCCTGCCTTGACCGCCTCGTTCTCGAGCGAAGTGTCGAAGACGGTTGCGTTGTCGAAAGTCCCGACGTAGTCCACGGCGACGGTGTCGCCCTTTGCAGCGGTTTTCACTAGTGATACCCCCATGGTTGGCGTCGCGTTAGCCGACTGGTTCGACGCGTCGATTATTTGGCCGACGCACCCGAACAGCAGCAGCGCGAACGCGAGCAGCGCTATCGTTTTCATTGCAAGGCTTGCGGCCGCGAAATAATAAAACCGTTGCGTTGCGGGTCACTCGACTCGCTCTAGTTTCGGGCAGCCGCACTCGCACGCTGCCTGGCCCGTGACGAACGCGTGGTTGGAGCACAACGGGCGCCCGCATTTGGCGCACTTCCAGAACGCGGGGCTCTCGCAAGTCCCCCGCTCCTCGCCCTTGAAATCGCAGTAAACGACTTTCTTCTTGGCTGCCATTTTGAATCGCCCCTGAATTAAAGCAAACGCACGCGGTTTTTAAAGCCAGCGAAAAGGCGCGCCACGGGACAGCCGCACGGTTCACGCCGAGCCGAAGAGCGCGGCCGAAGCGACTATGACCGCGATGCCGAGGGAGAAGGCGAGGAACTGTATCACCGAAGTCTTGCCTCCCGCGTGCTTGTGCATTTCGGGAATCAAGTCGCTGCACGCGATGTAAATGAAGTTGCCCGCCGCGAACGCGAGCACTATCGGCGAAAAGAATTCCAGGTTCCACGAGCCGAGGAGGACGAACAGCGCGCCCGCGACCGCGGTGAGCGCCACGAGGAAATTGTAAAAGAGCGCCTTGCCCGCCTTCATTCCGCTGTAAAGCAGGACGCTGAAGTCGCCGAGCTCCTGAGGAATCTCGTGCGCGAGTATGGCAATGGTTGCCACGACGCCGAGCCTGGCGTCGGTCACGAACGCCGCCGCGATTACCATTCCGTCGATGAAGTTGTGCAACCCGTCGCCGACCAGGTTGAGCGTGGCCATGGGGTGCTCGTCGCAGTGGCCCTTGTGGCAGTGGCGCCAGTGCAGGAATTTTTCGAGGACGAAGAACGACGCGATTCCGACGATGGTCCAGGACATGACGGACGCGCCCGCGAATGTCACGGCTTCCGGCAGCAAGTCCAGGAACGCGGCCGCGACCATGGAGCCAGCAGCGAAGCTAATCATGTAAAACAGGATTTTGTCAAGGTGCTTGCGCTTGAACGCGAGCGAAACCGCGCCCACGAACGACGCTAGGCTGACGAGGATTACGGAGGCGAGCGCGTTGAAGAATGCGTCCATGAGCCAAAAAATCAGGCTGGCAAGATTTAAAGCGGTATTGCCGGCAACTGGATGAACCGCTTTACTTACCCATCTCGTCGAATTCGGCCTTGCTGGCGCCGCAAACCAGGCAGACCCAGTCTTCGGGAATGGCTTCGAAAGGCGTGTCCGGCTGGACGCCGCCCTCGGGGTCGCCGAGCTTCTCGTCGTAAATGTATCCGCAAACCCTGCAAACGAACCTGGCCAAACACAAACACCCTTGCCTTTCCCCGAAACGCTGCCGCGGGGTCAATACACTTAAACCAAAAAGAGCCACTTTCCGGCGCTTTAAAGGCTTTTCGCCGCTTTAAACCGCAATCAACGCTTTTAAGCCGCGGACGCGTGAAACTAACAGGTGGGCATTGTGAAGGTTTTCGTCGAGGACTTGAAGCCGGGCGACCCGGTCGACTCGCTTTTCAGCGTCAAGTACAAGCGCGAAGTAGTCCAGTACGCCAACGGCTGGCGCTTCGCGTTCGGCGCCGCCGACAAGACGGGTGAAGTCGAGGTCAGCTATTGGGGCGGGGACGAAAAGACTGCCGTGCAACAGGCGCACGACTCGTTCAAGGAGGGCGGAGTAGTCCGCGTAGTCGGCATGGTGGGCTCGTGGAAGGACCGCAAGAAAATCGACATTAACGAAGGCAAGGGCTCGGTTGCGCCCGCAACGGAATACAACATTACGGACTTCCTGCCGCAAAGCAAGAAGGATTTGGACGAATTGTTCGGGCGCCTTCTCGCGCTCGTTGACGGAATGGAAAACGAAGGGTTGAAGAAGCTTTTGAACGCGTTCTTCGAGGATATGTACTTCGCAGCCGAATTCAAGCGCGCGCCCGGCGCCATGTTCATCCACCACGCGTGGCTCGGCGGCCTGCTGGAGCACTCGCTCGCGGTCGCAGAGACGGCACGCGAGGCGGCGAAAAATTACGACGTCGACATGGACTTGCTTACCGCGGGCGCGCTGCTGCACGACATCGGCAAGATGCGCGAGTTCGAGGTCACGACGAGCATCAAAATCGGCGAAGAGGGAATGCTGCGCGGGCACGTGGTGATTGGAGAGGAAATGGTGCGGCAGAAAGCCAAGGAAGTCGGCCTGGACGGGCAGACGCTCCTTAAATTGTCGCACATGATTTTGTCGCACCACGGCGAGCATGAGAAAGGCGCGCCCAAGAAGCCGATGTTCGTCGAAGCGATTCTAGTCTATTTCGCGGACGAGATGGACGCGAAAGCCTCGCAATTCGCGCGGATAAAAAGCGAGACGAACACTGAGGACTTCCGCGTCTACGACAAGTACTGGGGCGAAGTTTACCTTCGGTAAATCGCAGGGTTTAATAAGTTTGTCTGCGCGATTATTTCGGAACTAGTTTTGAGT
>Ga0210050_1005329_pt1 | contig 10213 bp, 7 predicted proteins | sample CryGey132114_all_FD_185463 | JGI IMG/M metagenome (GOLD analysis project Ga0210050, IMG submission 185463) | Groundwater microbial communities from aquifer - Crystal Geyser CG22_combo_CG10-13_8/21/14_all (SPAdes) (version 2) | ecosystem: Environmental > Aquatic > Deep subsurface > Groundwater ...
AAAGCATGGTGATCATTTTTTGCGTAATGATCCGTCACGCCAGAGATTTTACAATGCACATCTGCACCGCCCAAGTCTTCGGCATTCACCACTTCACCCGTGGCTGCTTTAACGAGGGGAGGGCCAGCAAGAAAGATTGTGCCTTGCTGTTTGACAATAATACTTTCATCCGCCATGGCGGGTACATAAGCACCGCCCGCGGTACAAGATCCCATGACCACAGCGATTTGTGGAATGCCTTTGGCTGACATATTCGCTTGATTGTAAAATATGCGTCCAAAATCATCCTTATCTGGGAAAACTTCATCTTGTTGCGGCAGGTTAGCGCCACCTGAGTCAACTAAATAGATGCAAGGTAAATGGTTTTGTTCGGCAATTTCTTGTGCGCGTAGATGCTTTTTGACGGTTTCAGGAAAATAAGTGCCACCTTTTACGGTGGCATCATTGACAACAACCATACATTCTATGCCATTGACTCGACCAATTCCGGTAATAATACCAGCGGCTGGTACTTGGTTATGGTAGAGATCCCAAGCGGCAAATTGCGATAGTTCCAAAAATGGAGAGCCTAAATCCAGCAGGTTTCTTAAGCGATCTCTGGGTAATAATTTGCCACGGCTTAGGTGTTTATCTCTGGCACCTTGGCCACCGCCTAGGGCAATGGCTTCCACTTTTTGAGTTAAATCACAAACCAATTTATTCATGGATTGTGCATTTGCTGCAAATTCCTGGCTTCTGGTATTGATTCGACTTTGTAAAATTGACATTAAACTTCCTGCCCAACAATAGGTATCAATCGGTTAAGTGCTCGGTTAACTTGCAAACCACACAATGGTTTTAGTCATTTAAAACTGCTCGTCCAATGACTAATCGTTGGATTTCGCTGGCGCCTTCATAGATTTGGCAAACTCTCACATCACGATAATATTTTTCAACCGGGAAGTCGCGTAAATAGCCGTATCCACCGTGTATTTGAATCGCTTGAGAACAAACCCATTCCGCCATTTCAGAGGCAAATAATTTTGCCATAGAAGCTTCTTTTAAACAGGGGAGTTGATGATCTCTTAATTCAGCGGCTCTTTGATAAAGTAATCGAGCCGCATCAATTTTAGTGGCCATATCCGCTAATTTGAAGGAAATAACTTGATGATCGACTAAAGATTTACCAAAGGTTTTGCGCTCTTTGGCATAGTTTTTCGAGGCTTCAAAAGCGGCTCTAGCGATACCCACAGATTGTGCTGCAATACCAATTCTTCCACCCTCAAGGTTACTTAGGGCTATTTTATAGCCTTCACCTTCTTGGCCTAAACGATAGATTGCGGGTATTTTGCAATCTTCGAAAGTAATTTGGCCTGTGTCGGAAGCGTTCTGTCCCATTTTATTTTCAATAGCGGTGACTTCATAGCCTTTGGTGTCTACGGGAACAATAAAGGCAGAAAGCCCTTTTTTTCCCGCATTAGGATCGGTAACGGCAAAAACAATCGCTATATCAGCATTTTTTGCCGAAGTGATAAATTGCTTAACGCCATTTAATACATAATAATCACCCGCTGCATCTGCATGAAATACCGCTTTGGTTTTTAGGTCTGAAGCATCTGAACCCGCTTGGGGTTCCGTCAAACAAAAGGCACCTAAGGCTTGGCCGCTGGCTAGAGGTTTCAGAAAAGTTTGTTTCTGAAATTCATCGCCAAATTTTAAAATAGGCATACAGGCAACTGAGTTGGTGACGCTGATGACTGTACTACAAGCAGCATCACCAAAAGCGATTTCTTCTATGACACTGGCAGCCGCCACATGACCTATATCACATCCACCATAGGCTTCAGGCACTAACATGCCATAAAACCCCAATTCTGCAAGACCTTTGAGCGCCTTTTGGGGAAAGGTTTTTTGTTCATCCCATTTTGCAGCGTAGGGTGTGATTTCTGAAGCAACATATTGTCTTGCCGCTTCGCGTATCATGGTTTGCTCTTCAGTCAATAGCATGGTTCGCTCCAGTTAAACTTGAGTTAACACAATTCTAGGGCAATAGCGGTGGCTTCACCACCACCAATACAAAGTGAGGCAACGCCTTTTTTACCTTGAGTTTGTTTTAGTGCATTCAAAAGTGTCACCACAATTCTAGCACCACTTGCACCTAAAGGATGACCTACGGCTACCGCTCCACCATAAATATTAACTTTGTTGGTATCAAGAGCGAGTTCATCTATGGCTATCATGGTCACCATGGCAAAGGCTTCGTTAATTTCAAATAGATCAACATGTTGCTGGCTCCAACCAGTTTTCTCAAACAATGCTTTAATCGCGCCAACTGGGGCTTGAGTAAATTCTGCGGGTTTTCTGGCATGAGTGGCATGGGCAACAATTTTTGCTAAAGGATGAAGTCCTAGTTCTTTGGCTTTAGAGGCTTTCATCAAAATTAAAGCGGCTGCGCCATCTGATATGGAACTGGCATTTGCTGCCGTGATCGTTCCAGTTTTACTGAAAGCAGGGCGTAGGCTAGGGATTTTATCCAGTTTAGCATTCTGGGGTAATTCGTCTTCCGAAACGGTGACTTCTCCAGCTCGGCTGCTATAAGTGACGGGGGTAATTTCAGCTTTAACCCAACCTTCTTTAGTGGCATTTTGAGCACGAGTTAAAGAACGAATAGTGAACTCATCTTGTTGTTCACGCGTATATCCTCGGCTATCTGCGGTTTCTTGAGCAAAAACACCCATCAATTTTCCTTTGTCATAGGCATCTTCTAAGCCATCGAGAAACATAGAGTCTTTGATTTCCCCATGACCTAATCTGAACCCACCTCGTGCCTTGGCCAGTAGGTAAGGGGCATTGGTCATACTTTCCATGCCGCCTGCAACCATCACTTCTCCTGAGCCTGCTAGGATCAGATCATGCGCTAACATGATGGATTTCATGCCTGAACCACAAACTTTGTTAATAGTGGTTGAACCTGCTGAGTGGGGTAAACCAGCGCCTAAAGCGGCTTGTCTGGCTGGGGCTTGACCTGTTCCTGCTGGAAGTACACAACCCATGAAAACTTCATTGATAAGGCTGGGATCGATGTGACATTGTTCAACAGCGCCTTTAATGGCAATCGCTCCTAGCTCTGGGCCAGTTAGAGTAGCAAGGCTGCCTGACATACCGCCTAGAGGTGTTCTAGTGGCACTAACGATAACGATAGGATCTGAATTCATAATTGCACTCCAAAATAATTTAATATAAATGTGTTTTATCGAAAATATTTATTTAGTTTCTTTAAATAACTCTCTGCCGATAAGCATACGTCTGATCTCAGAAGTACCGGCACCGATTTCGTAAAGCTTAGCGTCTCTTAATAAACGACCTGCAGGAAATTCATTGATATAGCCATTACCACCTAGGCATTGAATAGCTTGTAGTGCCATTTGAGTGGCTTTTTCGGCGGAATAGAGGATAGCACCAGCGGCATCCTTCCGAGTGGTTTCACCGCGATCACAGGCCTTTGCTACAGCATAAACATAGGCACGACTTGCGTTCATATCGGTATACATATCCGCTAATTTGCCTTGCATGAGTTGAAACTCACCAATAGGCTTTCCAAATTGTTGTCTTTCGTGGATATAGGGTAGAACAATATCCATACAGGCGCGCATAATGCCTAAAGGACCACCGGATAAAACGGTACGTTCATAATCTAAACCACTCATGAGAACTTTCACCCCTTGGTTGAGTCCTCCTAGCATATTTTCTTCTGGAATTTCGCAGTCTTCAAAAACAAGTTCACAGGTATTGGAACCACGCATGCCTAGTTTATCAAGTTTCTGTGCGGTGGAAAATCCTTTAAATCCTTTCTCAACGATGAAGGCACTAATACCATGAGCACCAAGTTCAGGGGCTGTTTTGGCATAGACCACGAATACATCGGCATCTGGGCCATTGGTGATCCACATTTTATTCCCATTGAGCAGATAACGATCACCTTTCTTTTCAGCCTTTAATGACATGCCAACCACATCAGAGCCGGCACCTGGTTCACTCATGGCGAGGGCGCCAATATGTTCTCCTGTACAAAGTTTGGGGAGGTATTGCAGCTTTTGGTGCTCGTTGCCATTTTTACGTAATTGGTTTAAACAAAGATTAGAACAAGCGCCATAGCTTAACCCTACAGCAGCAGAAGCGCGGCTGATTTCTTCCATGGCAATGACGTGTTCTAAATAACCTAAGCCTGAACCTCCATAAGTTTCTTCCACGGTTATTCCCAGTAGCCCCATGTTGCCCAGTAATGGCCAAAGGTGGGCTGGAAAGTTATTGTCACGGTCAATTTTTTCGGCAATTGGCGAGATTTCTTTTTGTGCAAAGGCTGCAACAGATTCTCGGATCATATCTGCCGTTTCACCAAGATCAAAATTCAGAGTGGGGTACATTATTTGTGTTCTCTACATAAAGGATTAGTGAAAATAATTAATTTTTTTTGGTTAATTCTAAACCTTGTTCGATGGCATCCAGCTGATCAATCATTTCATCGATACATTTTTTTTGCTCAAGAAGTTGAGTTTTTCTTTGTTGAAGTTTTTTTAGAAGAAAAACTTCTTGTTTCTGCTTGCCTGAAGGGTTGGGGTAAAGACTTAAGATCTCTTTAATCTCATCTAATGAGAAACCGACTCTTTTTCCGCGTAAGATCAATTGTAGGCGAACCCAGTCACCTTGAGTATAAAGGCGTTTAGTTCCTATCCGCTCAGGATTAAGCAGTTGTTTGTCCTCGTAGTGGCGTATGGTTCTAGCGGTTACACCAAACTGATTGACAAGATCTCTAATTGTGTAATTTTTATTCATATCACCTCAAAAGTCTCCCTTATTCTAACTTAACGTTAACGTTAACGTAAATAGATGATTTCTTAATTCATAAAAATTTAAGGAACTATGTGAAATTTATTGAGTCAACATACATGTCAAGGGAACTGATAATAAAGAAAAAAAAGGCATTTGTTATAGAAAATTATTTTTTATCACTTATTGATCTTTGACCATGGAACGGATACAGGCTATACATAGTATGTAGGCTGATAATTAAAGGATGTTGGTCTAGTTTGGTCAATAAGCAAAGAATAACCCGCAAAAAAAGAGGAATGTTTATGAAAAGACAAAAGCGCAACCGTTTTGAGCGAGCAGAAAAACAAGGTTATCAAGCAGGTATCAATAAGAGGACATCAGATGAGTGTCCATATCAGGTGGTAACATTCCGAGAACAGTGGCTCAGTGGGTGGCGTAAGGCGAGGGAACATTTAAATCTAGGATGGGTTCACTAAACAACTAACGACATTTTGAGTACCAAGAAAAACTGGCAAAGCGCCAGCCCGCCCCGCTAACTAGCGGGGCATTTTTTTTGGGGTCATGAAAAGGCTTAAACTAAATTGGATTCAAATCCATCTTGTTTTAATGTTAAAACAGCACATTCTAAATCATCAAGTATTTGTTCGACAGTATTACCTAACAGCATGCCACTTAAACCTTGTCGGGCTATTGTCCCTAATACAACTAAATCAATTTTCTGCTCTTCGGCAAATTCTACAATTACTTGGTGAACTTCACCTTGGCGTGTCTCTACAACCGAATCTGGAATAGAGAATTGTCGAGTTAAATTCAGGGTTTTTCTGTGTAGTTGTTGTTGTAGATCCTGACAATATTCATCCTGATAAAAACCAGAACCATCTAAAGAAAGTCCCAATGGCACCATTGTGTAGGCATTTATCACTTGTAAGTTGGCATGAAACATTTCACTGAGTGATTTGGCATAATCTATGACTTTGAGATCTAATATTTGATGCTCTTCGTCTGTTGTCATACTACTGACTGCTGCGAGAATTTTGGTGGGTTTTAATGGATTAGCTGCATGAACCAACAAAATAGGGAGCGGGGATTTTCGTAGAAGATGCCAATCTGTTGGTGTAATGAGAAAACTTTTGAGTTTATTGTGATGTTTGCTGGATTTTATGATGATTTGTGCTTGAGTTTCTTGGGCATGATGGATAATTCCTTCGAAAGAATTATCCTCCCAGCCAAGGGAGATATTGATATTAAAACCTTCATCAATCAGAGGTTGTGTAAATTGATGGATGTAATCTAGACAATTATTTTCAAGTTGCTGTTTAAAGTTTAGTGTTGAATTAGGATTAATTTCTGCACTACGGCTATTGGCTCCTAGTCTAACAGTTATTTGACAGGGGTGTTTTTCAGCAAAATGTTTAGCACGCTCTAAAGCCGGTTGGCTGGTGCTATTGGCTTCCAGGACCACAAGAATATTCTGGATAGGATTCAATGTAAAACCTCCTTTGATTGGCTTATATACTCATGATGGCTACTACTGTCTAAAATTGCAAATTTCGTTGAGTAATTCGATAAAATCTAAAGGAGAGTAAAACTGCTGCAACACCTAAGGCGGCAAGAATGCCCATCCATAATCCCTTGGCCATAAATTTTTGTGAAAAATATAACGCAAGAGGAAAACCAAATACCCAGTAAGCCACGATACCAATGAGCATCGGAATTTTTGTATCTTGTAGTCCTCTTAGTGCGCCGGTGAGCGTGACTTGTATGCCATCAAAAAGTTGAAATAGTGCTGCCAGAGAAAGTAATTGTATGGCTATTTCCATGGTTGCAGAATCTTGGGTATAAAGCCCCACAATTTTTTCAGGAATAGCCAGCATCATCAATGCAGAAATTGCCATAAGGCTGGTGGAAAGCGCTGTGCCCAACCAACCAATTCTAGCCGCAGTTTTAAAGTCTCCTAAGCCGAAGTAGAAGCCAACTCGTGAAGTGGTTGCAATAGAAATACCCAAGGGAATCATAAATGCCATAGATGCATAGTTCATCGCAACTTGATGGCCAGCAACGACTTCTGTGCCAAACTGAGCCATTAATAAGCCGATGCCGGCAAACAGGCTAATCTCAAGCGTAAGGCCGATGCCTATTGGTGTGCCAAGTCGTATAATTTTTTTAATCAGTATTCGTTGATAACTTGCCCGTTTTAACTCATGTTGGATATGAGAATGCGTTGTGGTTTTGAGGGTATACAAGGCAATGGCTACAAAAAGATAGCTATATGCAATAGATGTTGCATAGCCAAGACCGGCAGCACCCAAATGATAATGATACAAGAAAACATAATTCAGAATAATATTGATTGGTAGTGCTGATAAGGTAATTAACATAATTGGACGAGTTTGAAACAACCCTTCGTTAAAAAATCTTAAAACCAAAAAAAGAAACAGGGGCAGCACTCCCCAAGATAGGGCTTTTAAATAGTCATTGGTTCCTTGATGAATAGCGGGATCAAGTTTGAGTAAAGCAATAATGGGATCAAAATAATGTAATGTCATAATCACTGGTACGGATAAAACAACGGCTATCCAAAGGCAGGTTTTAAGAAGTTGAGCCAGGATTAAATTTTGTTTTTTTGCATTAGCCTCGGCAGCTAAAGGTGAGATGCTTAAAAACAAGCCCATAAAGAAAATGATTAAGGGGAAAAAAATATTGCTGCCGATACTGATAGAGGCAAGGGTTTGTTTATGATGGTGACTAGCCATGAAAACATCAATAAATCCCATACCCATTTGAGCCAGCTGAGAGAGAACTGCTGGAAAAGCTAATTTGATGAGGATGGTTAATTGTTTTTGTGTTTGCAATTTTCTCTACTTAATTGTATAGATGTTTTAGCGGCAATAAAAAAGCCCAACTAAGGGCTTTTTTATTGCCATTTAGAACTTAGGCTCCAGGTTTAGATGGAGGACTAAAACTAGATTCTGCGCTTTTTATTTCTACAGGCTTGGTCACTGTTTCTGTAGTTTTTGCGGTAACTTCAGATTTTTCATATTGAGTCACAATGGTTTTAGGAACAAAACTTGGTTTTGCTGCGACTGCTGAACTGGCGGCAGTGGCTTTAACTGTAGGTGCTTTTGCAAAAGCTACTTTTTCTGGAGTTACTTTCTCCGAAGCAATATTCTCCGAAGGAACATTAGTCCTTAGCGTTTCAGCAGTGGGGTTAGCCTCTGCTTTAGGCGAAGCCACAGGAGCTGATTTTACAACAGCTTTGGTCATCGGTTTTATTGGCGCACTAACGCTTTTTGTTGCAATGGGTTTGGTCGCTGCAACGTAAACCTTCGTGTTCTCAATGGGTGCCTTTTCGGCGGAGTTTACTGGCTCTACCTGAGTTTTAGTCTCCACTGTTTTTGTCACTGGAGCAACTTTTTGAGATGTCTCCATCTTCATGGAAACTGCTTCAGTAGGATCTTTATCTGCCACTGGTTTTTCAATAGCTTTTGATTCCGATGCTTTATTTTCTAATTTTACAGACGCACTTTTTTCCGATTGCTGCAGCTGATGAATCTGAGATTCCACAATGGCGCTTCTTACCGCATTTTTGATAGATTGAGGAGGGCGCATGATAGGCATTTCTGTTTGAGAAGGCGCTATCAAAGCACTTCGGCTCTGTGATGTTTCATTTGAAGCAGGTTTACGATGACGATTACCGCCCAAGTGAGAAGGTACTCTTCTAGGTCTGCGTGCAGTTGCCTCTGATGAATCATTCGCAGTCATTTCTGCCGATTCGATTTTTTTATCAGAATTTAGGGACGCTGGGCGAACTGCTTCAGGTTGAGCAATTTTGGGAGTAACGGCTTCAGCAGCGTCTTTTAGAGGATCTTTGTGGCTCGTTTCCAAATTCGTTTCTTGTTGAGGCACTTGTGTAGACTTGATTTTTGGTGCGGCATCTTTATTTGTTGGCATTGCCGATTCCTCATTGGCAATCTCTTTTTTAGGAGGCGCTTTCTCTACCAATGGTGGGGTTTTGTTCGATAGAGCTGTATTTTCTGAAGCAACAATTGTTGAAGAAGGTCGTTCAACCTTTGTTTCGACTTTGGCAGCAACTTTGGTTTCAACCTGTTGCATAGGCTTTTCAGGTTTTGCTGAATCTACAACCACCTCTGTGACCACGGAATTTTCGGTGACTTGAGGGGCGGGTTTAGTGCGTCTATCTTCACGGCTCTTCCTTGGAGGCCTTGGCGTAGTGCTTTTCTCTGCCGTGGTTGTTTTTTCTGCAGATCCCGCTTGAGAAACCTGTTTGCCACGAGGACTATTGGTTTCATTTTTGCGGTTTCTGTTAGGCTTGTTTTCAGCAAAAGAAGGTGTTTTCTCTACATTTGACTGGGGTGCTGAGGGTTTTTCTGCACGGTCATTGCGTTGTTTGTTTCTAGGATTGTTTTTGTTTTTTGGATTTCTCTTTGTTTTTGAATCTCTATTGCAGGTATTTTTTACTGTTGAAACTTCTTCAGTCTTTGGTGACTTTTTACCAAATAAAGAACGCCAAAGCCCAGCTAAAATACCCACTCTTTCTTCTTTAACTGCAACTTGTTGAGTTTTGCTTGCTTGGGGCTGACTTTTTAAGGGTAAAGCTCGGCTGTTCTGTTCCAGTTCAGTAGAAGAGATGGCTGCTTTTTCCATGGAGTTTGCTAGAGCGCCTGAAGACTCATAATAGAGCTCTTTTGGAGAGGCGATTGTTTCATAACTGTATTTGTCAGAAATATCATCCATTTTCAATCTTTCCACTTCAAAATGAGGTGTATCCATGTGTGGATTGGGTAAAATCAAAATTTGAGTGTTATGACGGCTTTCTAATTGAGAAATAATGACACGTTTTTCATTTAATAAGAAAGTTGCAACATCTACAGATAATGTGGCGCGGATCTGTAAAGTTGCTGGTTTGGTGGCTTCTTCCTCGATCAGTCTGAGAACAGAAAGTGCTAATGAGTCAACGGTTCTAATACTACCTTGGCCTGAACAGCGTGGACAAACAATTTGGCTAGACTCACCTAAAGAGGGTTTTAAGCGTTGGCGTGACATTTCCAATAATCCAAACCTTGAAATACGACTGGTTTGAATTCTGGCTCTATCTTGAGACAAGGCATTATTTAAGCGATTTTCGACATCTCTTTGATGCTTAGGGACCAACATGTCAATAAAGTCGATGACAATCAATCCTCCCACATCACGAAGTCTTAATTGACGGCCAATTTCATCCGCAGCTTCCAAGTTGGTGTTGTAAGCAGTTTCTTCGATATCTGAACCCTTGGTCGCTCTAGCCGAGTTGATATCGATAGAGATCATTGCTTCAGTGGGATCAATAACGATTGAACCACCGGAAGGAAGACGTACTTCCCTTTGGAAGGCTGATTCAATCTGT
>Ga0210050_1005339_pt1 | contig 10203 bp, 9 predicted proteins | sample CryGey132114_all_FD_185463 | JGI IMG/M metagenome (GOLD analysis project Ga0210050, IMG submission 185463) | Groundwater microbial communities from aquifer - Crystal Geyser CG22_combo_CG10-13_8/21/14_all (SPAdes) (version 2) | ecosystem: Environmental > Aquatic > Deep subsurface > Groundwater ...
CCTTAAGCTCCACAGTCTCGGGAAAAAACACGCCAATGGGGCTATCGTCGCAAAATTCAACCTTCACCCTGGCATTGGGCAAAAGAAAGGCCTTGTCGTCGCCGATGACTTTTTCTTCCAGAAACGTCTGCTCATAAGTTTCGCAGTTCATAAAACATAAGCCCGCAGGATCATCGTACAGATATTCCATTTCCACCTGCACCATTTCGGCCCGTTCTACGGATTCATCAGAGCGGAACTTAATTTCTGTTTGCGTTCCATCCTTTAGTTTTCTAAGCTTGGCCTGCATGGAGGCCTTGCCTTTTCCCGGAGTGCGATGTTCAGCAGACATGACACGATACAAATCACCCTTAACCTTGATCACATAGCCGGGGCGAAGCCCATTACCATTAACAAAAGCAACCATTCGACGAGTTCCCCAAATTTATTGATTTATTGAAGCAGGATAAAAAGAGTTATTCACCCTTAAAACTGATGATTATCATTGATGCAGATGGTAAGAATCAAGGAAAATTCCCGTCCAACCAGAAATTCTCAGGAACGTTAGTAGCATGATATGTCCCTTGTGTAGTTTTCCAGCCCATTACCTGACCGCCGGAGAAAATCGGGAATACTGGCTTTGCTCAGAGTGCCGGGCTATATCCGTTCCCGCAAACTTTCATATCCCCCGGGAGGAAGAGGTCAAACGCTACCGGAGCCATGAAAACAGTCTGGAGAACGAAGGTTATGTCCGCATGTTTCAGGAAAAAATTGATCTTCTTAAGACCTATGAAATCAAGTCCGCTCTGGATTATGGTTGCGGCTATGAACCCGTCCTGAAAACCATGCTGGAAAACCAGGGAATCAAGGCGGACGGATATGACCCTAACTTTTTTCCCTACATCCCAATAGACAAACATTATGACCTGGTCATATCCACAGAAACCTTTGAGCATCTCAGAAACCCGGCGGAAGAAATCCGGCGCGTTGCCAGCATGGTAGCGCCGGGAGGAATTCTCGCGATCATGACCCGGTTTTATCCAGCCAAAGACTTCTCCGACTGGTATTATAAACGCGACCCCACCCACATTATTTTTTATTGCTCCGAAACCTTTCAGTGGCTGGAAAAAAACACCGGGTTCAGATTGGTATTCAACAATGAACATGATTTTGTGGTATTAAAGAAACCCCGGCCAGCGGCCGGTGGCAACTAGCAATAGCTTTGCTTTAGCTAGCAAGGAGCTGTCTCGGCTTGACAAGTTCTTGCCCTCTGCCTCCCCTGCTAAGTAGCTAGTTGAACCGAATAAATTTTTTGCCAGCCGGGCAGAGTTATTGCACGCTGGCCCCACGCCTAGTGGAGAGAGGTATTATGGCAGGAGAATATATTTTTACCATGCAGGACCTGATAAAACGTTATGGACGTAATGAGGTGCTCAATGGCATCAACCTCAGCTTTTATCATGGTGCCAAGATCGGCATCGTCGGAGAAAACGGATCGGGCAAATCTACCATTCTTAAAATCATGGCAGGACAGGACAAGGAATTTGAAGGTCGCGCCCAGCCCTTAAAGGGGACCACCGTCGGGTTCCTTCCTCAGGAACCGGTTTTGGACGATGATCAAACCGTCCGGGAAAATGTGGAGCAGGCTTTTGGCCATATTAAAAACATGATTTCCGAGTTCAACGAGGTCAGCGCAAAAATGGCCGAACCCATGTCCGATGAAGAAATGGAAAAAGCCCTGGAAAAAATGGGTCGGCTCCAGGATCAAATTGACGCCGCGGATGGGTGGGAGTTGGACCGGCAGGTTGAGGTGGCAATGGATGCCCTCGTGCTTCCCGCCGATGACCAGAAAGCCGGAACACTGTCAGGCGGTGAAGCCCGACGGGTCGCCCTTTGCAAACTGCTCCTGCAAAAACCCGATATGATTCTTCTCGACGAACCCACCAACCATCTTGACGCCGAAACCGTGCAGTGGCTGGAAGAAACACTCGTCAATTATCCCGGCAACATCATCGTGTCCACGCATGACCGGTATTTTCTCGACAACATCACAAAATGGATCCTTGAACTGGAAAGCGGCAAAGGCAGACCCTTCGAAGGCAACTACAGTTCCTGGCTGGAACAAAAAGCAGAAATCCTTAGGCGAAGGGAGAAATCTGCTTCCACCCTGCAGAAACGGCTGGAAAAAGAACTGCAATGGTTGAAGGAAAGTCCCGGCGCACGGCGCAAACACAATAAAGGCCGAATCAATGAATACGAAAAACTTTCCGCCCACAAAGTAGACATTGAAGATAATTCGCTCGAAATCCAGATCGCTCCCGGCCCTCAACTTGGCGAACAGGTGATCGAAGTGGACACCATCAGCAAGGGGTATCAGGATGGGGAGCCGCTCATTAAAGACCTGACTTTCTCAGTGCCCCGTGGGGCGGTGGTCGGGATGATCGGCCCCAATGGTGCCGGGAAAACCACCCTGTTCCGCATGATCGCCGGTGAAGAACAGCCCGATTCAGGAACTCTCAAGCTGGGGTCCACGGTAAAACTTTCCTATGTAGACCAGCACCGTCACGATCTGAATCCTGACAACACCGTATTCGAAGAAATCACCGGGGGCACCGAGCATATGGAAATTGCGGGAAAGACCATCATCTCCAGAGCCTATGTCGGCCGGTTCAATTTTAAAGGTCCCGATCAACAGAAAAAAGTGGGAGAACTTTCAGGCGGGGAACGCAATCGTGTTCATCTGGCAAAACTTCTCAGACGAGGGGGCAATGTCCTGCTCCTCGACGAGCCCACCAACGACCTCGATGTGACCACCCTGCGAAATCTCGAAAACGCCATCCTCGATTTCAGCGGATGCGTCCTGGTGATCAGTCATGACCGGTTTTTCCTCGACCGTATCTGCACCCACCTTCTGGTTTTTGAAGGAAACAGCAAAGTGCGGTGGTTCGAAGGAAACTTCGATGAATATCAGGAAAAACGCAAGCAGGAGTTGGGAGGCCGGGAAGAAAACAGACGCTCAAAATATAAAAAACTCACCATTCACTAACCCGCATATTGCATGAGCAAAAAGTTTAACATGAGCAAATACAGGTTTTGTAGGGGCAAACGGTTACATTCCGAATATTTTTTGAATTACAAAATGTGTTTTTGAAAAATTACCGTCCTGTTTAAAAACAGGGAAACCAAATCCCCCCAACCCCCTTCATGGAAGGGGGAGTTTCAATGGACCCCTCTTTTTCAAAGTACCCGTTCCGGGCATGAAGTTTACGGAAGGGGACACCACAAGGGGCTGGGGTGATTTACAACCTCTCATGCAATATGCGGGCTAAGCGTGAGACCAGCCATTGAGGGTAATTTGCAATAGCTTTATCTGGCAAGCAAGGAGTGGCTAACGGGCATCACCCCTTTGAGGCAGGAAAGGTCAGGGAGAACGTGGTGCCTTTTCCTATCTCGGAGGAGACATCAATCTTTCCGCCGTATTTCACTACCAATTTATGGACGATGTTCAGTCCCAGACCGGTTCCTTTCCCCTGCTCCTTGGTGGTGAAAAACGGATCATATATTTTCGTCAGGTGTTCCTTGGGAATGCCCAGCCCGGTGTCCCTGATTTTCGCGAGGACATTGCCATTCTTCTGTTCGGTGGAAATATCCAGTTCGCCCTTTCCTTCCATCGCCTGCACGGCATTGGTCAACAGGTTGGTAAAAATCTGCTGGATTTCCTCAGGCTTTGCCTTGATCGGGGGTAACTCGGAAAACTGTTTGCCCAGCTTGATGTCATCGCTATAGGAAGCAAGAATCGCAATTTCGATGGCGGCATCAATACGCTCATTAAGGTTCACATCTTTCGCTTCCTCGGTCCCGGCTGACCGGGAATAACCCAACATATTAAGAATGATCGACGACATGTGTTTGGAGCGGTCAAACACTTTACTGGCGTACCGGTGAATTTTATCATGGTCCTTTTCACCAAGGATAGCCTCGGTAAAACCCATGATGGATACCAGTGGATTGTTCAACTCGTGGGCAATGCCCGCGGTGAGCGTACCCAGCCCCGACAGTTTTTCTGCCATAGCCAGTTGATCGTGCAACACCACATCTTCAGTGACATCCCTTAAAAGCAGTCCCAATCGTTTACCACTGTCATCATGAATGACTATATCAAAAATCTGGTAAGCAAAAACCTTCCCATCCAACTTTACGGTTTGTTTCATGCTTTCCAGGGAAGGAGACTCCCTGGGGATAAGAGGGTCTTGCGCCGTATAACATTGAATTACCTGATCCCCCATCTTCCGGGAAGTAATGGGGATGACTTCACCATAAAAATTAATGAGCGCGTCCTGCACATCTTTCCAGCCGGAGAAGGACTCAATCTCCTTTAAGCGATGCCCCAATAGCTGATCAGCGGTTCGCCCGGCAATATTTTCAAACGCCACGTTCACATATTCTATTTTCATTTTTGGATCAAAAATAACCACCGCATCGGGAACACTTGTCAGAATGCTGTCGGTGTACTCTTTAAGATAAAGAACCTCCTCGGTTTTTTTGCGCACCTGGTTTTCCAGTCCGGAAAAAGATTTTTGCAGTAAATCATTCATCTGGTTCACTTCATTGGCGAGGGCCTCAAGTTCGTCGCCGGTTTTAATTTCCAGCCGCTCAACTTTATCGCCTTTGCCGATACGCTCGGCGGCTTTCTGGATCCTGCGGATTGGCTGGACAATTTTTTTTGCCGCCAGAGAACCCATTCCCCCGATCAGCAGGATAGACAGTATTCCCGCTGTGGAAATCCATAAAAAAAGTTTTTTCATGGGGGCAAACAGTTCATCGGACGCCTGCCAGGCGAAGGTGTACCAGTTTTTACCACCCGACTTCGCGACCCACTCCCGCGTGTGATTCAGTGGCGAAAACCCGATGATGGAAAGTTCCTGGCCGCCATGGCCATCTCCCATGGTTTTGACCCAGTCCGGGCTGTCTCCCGTGACACTCTTCACCAGAACCGGGTCCGGCAATAAAAACCCCGTTGGCAATATAGGGCAGTCGATCACTATTCCCCGCGAATCGATCAACATGACATGCCCCGTCTCGCCGAAGGTGATCGGTTCAATGGAACCGGAAAAAAACTCCTTCGCGTCGAACACATGATGCAGAACCCCAATGGTTTTTTCATTTTCATCCAGTACCGGTAAGGCAAAGGTTATCAGGTAGGCTTGGGTTTTCTCATCAAGAGTGACCGGGCCGATATAAACAAAATCTTTACCCCCAGTGACGGTTTTTATCCAATCAGGTTTACCTGCATGGAAACGTCCCGGAAAACCATTGATGCTTGCCCTGAGCACCCCGAACGCATCCGTGACGTACAAAGCCCGGGTCGCAAGCACCGACAGGGTTTTTCTATTCTGGAAATTTTTCAGAACCTGGCTGGCTTCGGAATCAAGGGGGATTGCAACGGAGGAGCGATTCCCAATAAAATTTTTCCGCTCATCCGGGCCAAGGTCATGGAGCACCTGGTTAAAACCAGAAATGGCAGATTGGATGGCGGGGTGCGCAGAATAGCGGATATTTTTTGAGATTTCACCCTCAATCAATAAATCTATTTTGGTAGACGTTTCATAGGCAAGCGCCTTGAAGCTGGCTCCGATCACCCCCTGCAGGGATTTCGTTCCCTGCAAATAGGAAAGGATCATAGCCAGCATCAAGGGCAAGGCCCCAACCCCAAGCATAGTCCAGATTAATTTATTTTTTAATCCGCTACATATGCCCGTTTTAGTTTCTCCGATACCTCCTGCTTGAGAAGCAGAGTTACCGTGATGGGTATCCATACACTAAACCTCTTGTTATGGATACGCGGTTCAAACATAATTAAATTCTTGTGGAGCGGCGAGCACCTCTGCAACTTTGGCCAGCAGTTTTTCTTTCTCAACTGGCTTGACCAGATAATCTTTCACACCCTTTTTCATCAAAGATACTGCCAGGTCTGAATCGGGGTAACCCGTGATAACAATGATCGGAATTGAGGAACACTCTTTCTTGAGATAATCAATCGCCTCAATACCATTGACCTTTGGCATTCTGATATCACAAAGGATCAATCCCACTTGAAGCAGATTCGAACCTTCCTTCATCATCTTGACCCCTTCTGCTCCATCTAAAGCCTCAATCACATTGTAATGGGCCGACTCCAGATGAAGTCTCAAAACCTCCCTGACTTCTGCTTCATCATCAATAACCAGAATCTTTCCTTTGGTGCTGGAAGCTTCTTCTATAAAGGACATGGTGACCCCCCTCTCAAAGTTAGGAACAAATCTCACTCCCAGAAAAAAACACGATTTGATTTTTTTCAGAAAAAGTGAACGCAACCACTGCTTTGGTTAATATAATTCCCGGAAAAAGATCCGCCATAGTTTTTGAAATTAATTTTCATTCATTAACAAATTTCAGACGCGGGAGGCTAAGAAAGGAACCAGCTTTAACTTTATAAATTTCAAGGAAAAAACGAGATAAAAAATGCGAAAGGGTTATAAAAAAGGCATTGTGCCCTGAACAGGACACAATGCCTTTTTCCTGTTTACTGACCTTTGAAGGTGGAACGAACATAAGCAATGACATCAGCAAGACTCTGCTCCGGCAAGGTCATGCCCCAGTCTGGCATGTTTGACGATTTGCCCACGCTCTTTCCTCCATAATATATGAGGTTATACAAATAATCATCGGGGTACTCAGCAAGAGGCAGATCTGCATGCACGGCAGGTTTCGGGTCCAACCCTTTGGCTCCCGGCCCATCGCCCTTACCTTGCGGACCATGACATTGCACACAATACTCTTTATAAACTTTACCTCCGCGCTTCGCATCGGCATTTTTAAATGCTTCTGATTTCCACGGCTCGTAGAATTTAAAATCCTTCACACCCAGTGTCATGAGATATCCAATAATATGGCGTGCCTTACGCGGACTGATATCGGCCAGATATTCGCCGCTATGGGGGGTGAAGTCCTGAGGGTTTTCCGCGAACCGGCTCCACCAGTCCAGCGTATAGCGGTTGCCTGCGTCAAAGAGGTCAACGCTGATCGGGCCGCCTGTTTTTTTTTCCTCATCATCCCTGATCTGGTGACAACCCAGGCAGGAATATTCCCGGTAAATCTCCGCACCCAAACCGGCCTCCATTTCGGTGAAGGTGGACATATCGACAAAACTTTTCTTAATACGGGGATCGTGATAAGTCTTCTCCATATAATCAGCAAGGGCATTGGCTTCTTCCTTTGTCAAGATCATATGTTTTTTGGAAAAAGTAGATTTATCCCAGCGATAACTATTGGGATAGAGATTATCCTCCTGGCCCATCAACCAGCGGATCAACCAGGGACGCTGGTATTTCACACCGCTCCACATCAGGTCGGGCGCTTCCAATTCAAATTTGGAGGTCGGCTTGCCTTCAAACCGGTGACAGTTTTTGCATTGACTGTTAATTATTTTTTGGGCAAATCCGTCATCCCCGGCCCACAATGCTGAAGGGATAGAAAACAAAACGAACAGCAAAACCGCGCAACTTCTAACCAATAATTGCCGCATAATATTTCTCCTGTCTCTGTTAATAAAAATTTTTGCAAACAAATTCAAGCCTAAAGGCCATGTATCATTTCTTACCGACGCCGGGGTTCAGCGAACTGACGCAAATAATGAATGATCTGCCAGATTTTTTTATCCTCCAAATCCTTAAAAGCAGGCATACCCGTTCCCGGTGAACCATTGCGGATGATCCAGAACAACTGGCCATCGGAAATTTCTTTCATCGTTTCCTTGCAGTTGAAATTCCTCGGCGGGGGATTAAGCCCCTGCGCCATAATGCCCAATCCATTACCGGTCACACCGTGGCAGATTTTGCAGGCCGCCGGTTGCACATCTACCTGAAACAAAGATTCGCCGGCATAAAGCACTTCCTGGCTGGGCTCCAGAGGGTTGGGCCGATTGCTGATATCTTCGGGGGCCTGCGCTGTAAAGCGATCCTGCGGACAAATTCCATCCCCCGCAAAACCCTGTCCATGATGTCCGCGAAAGTTACGCAAATGATGCCGATGTCCATGCCCCATAGGCGGCCCCGCTAAAACCTCGGATACCATCCCGAGCGCAAATATTCCCAGAACCGCTCCAACTATAATAGGCTTGCTGAACCCCTCCGTCATATTGAACACCTTCAAAATTTGCATCCGATTAGTTACTCAGAGAAAATGTGCGGATAAAGTGGATGACATTCCAGCCTTCCTCCTCACTGATAACCTTGCCCACCCGCACCGGCATTTCTGTTCCAGGGCTTCCGTTCCTCAACACCCACATGAGTTCCCCATCCGTCCGGGTCTCCTGCCATTTGCGATCCGTAAAATCCCTCGGCGAATGACCGGGGCGTTCCACCCCTTTCCCATCGAAGTTGTGACAGGTAACGCATTGGCCCTTTCCGAAATATATTTCCTGCCCCGCTTCTATCCGTTCAGGTGTCGCAGGGTAAGGGTTATCCATATCCTGAAGTTTTTCCAGCAGTTCAGGAGGAACCCTCGGCACATAACTGTCCGGGTGGAAAGCAGGGGCCAAACCTGCAAGCAGGAGAGTAGCCATCAGAGTTAAACAGATCATTCGCATGTTAGACCCATTATTAACAAAAAAACCTGAAGTCTGCCACTTTTCCCCTGTCCACAGCAGGGTTTTCTTCACTTGCCAAATGATCGCACATACAAAATCACATGCCAGGCCTCTTCTTCAGAAAACACCGTGGGAACAAATTTGGCCATGGCGGTTCCCTCACTGCCATTTTTCAGAATCCACAACAACTCCCCATCAGCACGCGCCGCCTGCCAGCTTTTGTCGGTAAAGTTTCGTGGAAGTTTTCCCACCAACCCTTCAATGTCGTGCAAACCTCTGCCATCTCTGGCGTGGCAGGTGACGCAAAATCCCTTGCCGTGAAATATCGCCTTGCCTTTTTCTATATTTTCCTGAGAGGCCGGAAACGGGTTGACCCACGATCTCGCCTCGTCGATCTGGTCAGCGGGCACCCGTGGTTTCAGCACTTCAGGATCAGCCGCCAGCGTTGGCCCCGGCAGCATGAACCCGGTCACTAAACCCGCAAGGGATATGCGCAATATCTTTCTTAAAACACTTCTATGCATTTTGGGTCACCTCGAAAAAAAGGGGGCCCGAAAGCCCCCTTTGCGGTGTTATTCAGGTTGTGGAAAAGAATGACCCAAAGATTGCGGAAAGGTCACGGTACCATCAGGAAATTCCTGGCCTTTCTGCCACAAGTGATAAATCACGCCATCGGTTTTCGCGGCGGCTTCAGCGATGGCTTTTGCCTGGTCCGCCGGAACATCCAGAACCTGGACTCTGCCGGTGGCGATCTCTACTTTGTGGTCATGAAAAAACCGGTGCCATTGGATGCGAGGCAACTTGCGGGAAAGATCTTTAGCAACAAAATATTCAATCGCTCTCAGCGGAGCTTTCGGGTCTGTTGTTTCAAACAACAGACACTGCAGAATTTCATCAGAAATTCCCTTGCAGTAGTGATGGAAAGGACCGCCTACGGTGCCATCGGCCATCATGTGAGGAGCCTGAACATGGATATCATATCCATCTGCAGGCCCTGCGCTCATAGCCGAAGTTGCCAAAAAACCTGAACCCACCAGGCTCACAATACTCATCATCAAAATAGTTTTAATTGTCCGTTTCATTTCTACCTCCTAAATAGGTAATGAAAATAGTTTAAAAAATGTACTTCATTTTGATTCCAAAATATTCGCGCCAGAAAGGTTCAGCACGTTCCTGCTTAAACGGCCTGAGACACCTCAAATTTGAGAGTGCTCTCAGGACCGGTTATTTTTCTCCCAACGTTCCAGAGCCGTTAACCCTATCACCCCGGCAATCAGTAAACCGGCGATGAACCACCAGGGGGAATATCCGGTTAAATCGGCAAAGGTTACTTTTCCCAAATCCCCCACACTTAAAATACGATTCTTTATCCAGGGAAAGGATTCAGCAAACAAACCCGCGCCGACAAGCATCCCCAATACTCCCGCTATGGCATGGCGGGAACCTTCACCCATTGCGGCTACGGCCGTCCCGGGACAATAACCCAACACGGCCATCCCTGCTCCAAAGATGAGTCCTCCCAGAGCATTGCCCAAAAGTGCCGCGGTCTTGACATGCAGGTTGATATCCAACCCCAAAGTGCGCATGCCGTAAATTCC
>Ga0210050_1005341_pt1 | contig 10196 bp, 15 predicted proteins | sample CryGey132114_all_FD_185463 | JGI IMG/M metagenome (GOLD analysis project Ga0210050, IMG submission 185463) | Groundwater microbial communities from aquifer - Crystal Geyser CG22_combo_CG10-13_8/21/14_all (SPAdes) (version 2) | ecosystem: Environmental > Aquatic > Deep subsurface > Groundwater ...
TAAAAATGCTTTAATTTGTGGCACAGTGTAAATGTGTGAGTCGTTCATTGTGATAGTCATATACCCCAATGATAACGATTTCACACATTGACGCACAAATGGGCCTTTCAGGCTCATTTTGCGTTAGAATGAGGCTTCATTTCACACGCATTTTGTATTGGATAAGACTAACACTTTGTTAATTGTTTATCTGTGATATAATAATTAAATGTTTAAGGAAGAAAGTATTATTCAGCGCATCAATCCGGTTTATCCTTGCCGCAAGTATGGGGTATCTGTTTGGCAATGCCCGCAATTTCTTTTTTTGGTGATGGGCTTCATTATTATTGGGGCTATTGTGGCGGCTTGGTTTGTGGCTAGCGCTAAAATCAGCGATCCAACCATTGTCACTTTGATTGTTTTGATTGTGGGGGCAACTTCGTTGATATTGAGCTTTATTATCACCAGCAGTTTTGAGCGCTTGGCGGCAGCTTCGCGTATGAAAACCGAGTTTATCGGCATTGTTTCGCATCAGCTAAGGGCGCCCTTAACCAATTTAAGATTTTCTTTAGACCTTTTGCTTTCCGAAAAGACCGAGCATATTAAAATAGACCCCAAAGAATATTTTGTTATTCTGCAAGAGAATACCAAAAGAATGGGCGTTTTAATTGACAATTTATTAACAATCTCCAGATTAGAAGGAGGTAAGTTGCCCCAAGATAAGAAATTAGTTTCTTTAGGAGAAGCAGTTAGTAATTCAGTGGCTAAAAACAAGCCGTTTGCCGCGGCTTCGCAAATTCGCATTGTTACTAATTTTCAGCCGGACCTGGGCAGGGTCTTGGTTGACCCTTTTTGGTTGGATCAGATTATCACTAATCTTTTAGATAATGCTATTCGCTATAGCAAGGGCGGCGGGCAGGTTGACATTAACATTCAACGCAAAGGCAAAAAGATTTTATTAGCTATTAAGGACCAGGGGGTGGGTATACCCAAAGAAGAGCAAAAATTTATTTTTGAAAAGTTTTTTCGTTCAGCCAACGCCCTAAAACAGCAAACCGACGGTTCGGGGTTAGGGCTATACATTGTGAAAAAATTCATAGAACTGTTGGGCGGGAAAATTTGGTTCCACTCCGCGGTGGATAAAGGCACTGCTTTTTATTTTTCGTTGCCCGAGGTTAAATAATCCGTTATTGAAAGCGAGCCGCAAGGCGAAGCTTGAAATTTACGGAGGATTTACCCCGTGAAGTAGAAATTTGCAGAGCAAATTTCAATTTTAAGATCCCGAGGGCAGACCTCCCCATGCTGGGAGCCTAGTTTTCAGGAGGTCTGCCCTCAGGATTTTAAAATTACTTCACAGGGTGTAAGAACTCGTAAATTCACTCGTGGCTAACGCCACTCATTCATTAACGATTTCTAACATGAAAACAATTTTATTGATTGAAGACGAAGCCGCCTTGCAAAAAACAATGGGCGACATTTTGGGAGCGGCCGGCTATAAGGTTTTGCAGGCCTTGGACGGCGAGGCCGGTTTGCGTTTGGCTTTATCTGAAAAACCTGATTTGATTTTGCTTGACTTGATTATGCCCCGCAAAACAGGTTTTGATGTTTTAACAGAGTTGAAACAAAACTTGGCCACTAAAAATTTGCCGGTGATTGTTTTAACTAATTTAGAAACTGTAGATAGCGTTGAAAAAGCCCTAGCTGCTGGCGCTGTCACTTATTTAGTCAAGGCCAATTATAGCTTGCAAGATATCTTGGATAAAATAGAGCAAACCCTTAAATTATGACCATTGGACTGCCACAACTTAAGGCCTTTCTCTTGGATGCCGAGCTTTTATCTGAACAACAATTTGACGAAGCAGTCAAGGTTGCCCAGCAAAGCGGTGGTAAAACCGTGGAAGATGTTTTAGTGGCTAATCAGTCGTTGCATCCTGATGATTTAGCTCGGCTTAAGGCCTATATTTTGGGCATTCCCTTTATTAATCTGGAGAAGGAAACTATTTCCCCGGAAATTTTGAAAATTATTCCCGAACCCATTGCCCGAAGTCATAATATCGTGGCTTTCAAAAAAAGCGGTAAAAATTTGGAGGTAGCTATGCTTGACCCGGAGGATTTGAAAACCATTGAATTTATCAAAAAGAAAGCCGCTCTGAAAATTATGCCCCGCCTGACCACCGTGCAAAGCATTAAAAATGTTTTACGGCAATACCAGCAAAGTTTGCAAATGGAATTTGGCGACATTATTAAAAAAGAATCCGCCGATGTAGAAAACATTCCCGAGTCCGATGATGAGGGAGCTGTAAGTTCTAAGGAATTGGAAAAACAGGCGCAAGACCTGCCGATTATCAAGATTGTTGATACCTTAATGAAACACGCCATTTTGCAAAGCGCTTCGGATATCCATATTGAACCAACCGAAAAAGAAGTGCTGGTGAGATATCGCATTGACGGTATTTTAAGAGACGCCATGACTTTGCCCCTGGCTACTAAATCGGGGTTGGTGGCGCGCATTAAAGTGTTGAGCAACTTAAAGCTTGATGAGCACCGCTTGCCTCAAGATGGTAGATTTAAGATTGAGACAAATGAGTTTCGTTATTCGGTCAGGGTTTCTATCTTGCCGGTTTTGAGCGGCGAGAAAGTAGTCATGCGCTTGTTGTCAGAAAACGCCAAGGGTTATAGCTTGGAGTCCTTGGGCTTATTCGGCCAGGCATTGGAGGATATTCAACAGGCCTTGAGAAGGCCTTTGGGTATGATTTTGATTACTGGGCCTACTGGCTCGGGTAAAACTACCACTTTGTATTCTATGATGGAAATTTTGAACAAGCCCGAAGTAAATATTTCCACCGTGGAAGATCCTATTGAATATCGTATGTATAGAGTTAATCAAACGCAAGTTAACTCAAAGATTGGCCTTTCGTTTGCCAACGGCCTCCGTACGCTTTTGCGTCAAGACCCGGACATAATTATGGTTGGTGAAATCCGCGACAATGAAACCGCGGCTTTGGCCATTAACGCCGCCTTAACCGGGCATTTGGTTTTATCAACTTTGCACACTAGCTCGGCGGCCGGCACTATGCCCCGTTTGATTGATATGAAAGTAGAGCCGTTTCTTTTGGCCTCTACTTTGAATATAATTATCGCTCAACGCTTGGTGCGCAAATTAAGCGAGGGAAAAGAAAAGTATTTTTTGACCGAAATAGAGATAGACAATTTAGGCAAATTATGCAACTTGGAAAATGTGATAGAAATTCTAAAACAGGAAAAGTTTATTAAAGAAAAACAAGGCATCAAAGAGGTGGCTTTTTATAAAGCAAAAGCCAGCAAGGACTCGCCCGACGGCTATCAAGGCCGGGTGGGCATTTATGAGATATTAAAAATTGATGAAAACATCAAAGATCTTATTCAAAAAAACGCCACCTCTGACCAGATTCAATCAGCCGCCCAAGAACAAGGTATGCGCTTAATGATTGAAGATGGTTTTGTCAAAGCGGCCCAAGGCCTTACCACCATTGAAGAGGTGCTAAGAGTAATCTCTGAATGACGAGCTGGTTACAAAATTATTCCTACTGCAATTTTATTTTTTTGGCTGCGGCTTCGTTAGACTTCGCAAAAAGCTTTTCACCATAGCTGGGCTATGGCTTCAAACCTTTTTGCTCGCCTTCCTCGCCTCGCTCAAAAATCTAAAATTTCGCTACGGAATAATTTTGTAACCATCTCTATTATAACCATCTCTATGCCTGACCCCATACCGTCTCACGCCAAAATAGTTTTTCAGGGCCAGATTTTTGAAGTTTGGCAGTGGGAGCAAAAAATGTTTGATGGCTCAATAGCTATTTTTGAGCGGCTCCGTCGGCCCAATACCGCGCAGGTTGTAGCCACGGTGGGCGATAAAATTCTATTGGAAACCCAGCAGCAGCCCGATAATATGACACCGTTCCCGTCTTTGCCGGGCGGTCGGTGCGAGGGATTTAATGAAGAGCCCTTAACAGCGGCCAAAAGAGAGTTGTTAGAAGAAACCGGCTATGCGGCTGATGATTGGCTGTTGTGGCAAGAACAAAACCCGGTGGGTAAAATCCAATGGACAATTTACACTTTTATTGCCCGTAATTGCGTCAAGCAACAAGAGCCGCATTTAGACTCCGGCGAAAAAATAACCACTCGTCTGATTGATTTTGACGAGTTTTTAATGTTATCTGAGCATCTGTTATTTCGCGCCCGCTTTGACGACAAAGCCAAAGAAACCTTGCGAACATTGCTTTTTGGCAAATAACTTGTAAAATTTAGAAGATTGTTTGGAGGGGTCGGATAACGGCTATTTAGTGTTAGGGTAATATGATATGATGGAATAATGGCCGAGAAGAATAATAGAAAATATGACAAAAGATTAATTTTTCCCGTAGGAAAGCAGAGGGATTTTTTAATAAAATCAAGGCAAGCTCTTGGAATTTCTTGGCCAGAGATTGCTAAAATTGCCAAAGTTCATAACAGAACTATTCGTGATTGGCGGAGGGAAAAATATTCAATACAGTACCGAGTCGCAAAAAGAATAGAGTGCTTATCAAAAGTTAGTTTGCCAAAAGAAGTAGAAATAAAGGATCCGTTTTGGTATTCTGCTAAAGGATCTGATTTGGGGTGGAGGGTGGTGTTAGAAAGATATGGGCATGTTGGCGGTGATCCTGAATATAGAAAGAAGAAATGGCGTGAGTGGTGGGAAAAAGAAGGTAAATATAATCCTTCTTGTATTGTTGCCGCTAAAGTTATTAAAAAGCCCAAGTTTTCAAAAAAGCTTGCAGAGTTCGTTGGGATAGTCATGGAGGATGGTGGCTTAACTAAGTCCCAGCTTCATGTTTCATGCAATAGCAGGGACGACAGAGAATACGCATTTTTTGTGAAAAATTTAATTGAAAATTTGTTTGATGCTCCTGTTTCAATATGTTATCTAAAATATGCGCTAGTGATGGAGCTGGTAGTTTCTAGGAAGATGTTAGTAGAATTTTGTAATCAAAAACTTGGACTGTATGTTGGTAATAAGTTAAAACAAGGGCTTGATGTTCCGTTGTGGGTTAAGCAGAATGTAAATTTTCAAAAAGCTTGTATTAGGGGGCTTTTTGATACTGATGGGTGTTTGTTTTATGAAAGGTACAGAATAAAAGGAAAAGTTTATAGCTACCAAAGATTGAATTTTGCAAGCGCATCCCCGCAGTTAAGAGAATCGGTACATCTTTTTTTGAGGCAACTTGGTTTTTCATCAAAAATAAGAAATAATAGGTGCGTTCAGGTTGAGGATAAAAGAGAAATAAAAAGATATTTCGATGTTATAGGAACGCATAATCCAAAACATTTAAGGAGATTTATGGAGGAGTACAGATAATTGGTAATCTACCACTCTTGAAAAGTGGCGTCCGTAAGGACTTGCGAGTTCGAGTCTCGCCTCCTCCGCCAGATAGAAAATGTACGAGAAAACCGTACAGTAAGGAAGCGACAAAATAGATTATGGAAAAGATTATTCGAACAATTTGTTTGTTTACGCACGAGAAAACAGATTTCAAAAATCAATACTTAAAAGATGTAGTTGTTCGTGAGTTGTAGCCAAGATGATTGAAAAATCAAAAAGTAATATGCGCGGCGAAAGTAGTCGGGTAGTTAGTTTTGATTTGCACGACACCATACTTGTTTTTAAGTTTGGCAGGAAGCTAAGTGAAATAAAGCTATTAAGGGCTATTTTATATTTTTTAAGCAATTTTAGATTATTTATTTTTGTTTATACGGCATTTTGCGAGAGAAGCGAACAAATAATAGAATTAATGCGCCAGTTAAAAGCAGAGGGGAACAAGGTTATAATTTTAACCGCTGCTTATAAAAAAAGCGCTAAAATAATTTATCATTTTTTGCGTAAAAATAATATTACAAGCTATGACCAAGTAATATTTAGAAAGAAGTTGTCACAGAAACAAGGCGACTATAAAATTGAAGAAATCATCAAAAATAATATTTCCTTGCATTATGATGATGATAAAACGGCTTGCTCGCAGATAAATGCTCAAGGAAGAGCTTGTGTGGCGGTAAACCCTTGGTATAATAAGTAAAATAATAAAAATGAAAAATATGGCAAACAAAACACAGCAAAACTTGTTAAAAGCCATTGCGGGGGAGTCAATGGCGCGCAATAAATACACTTATTACGCCGAAACCGCTATGAAAGAGGGCTTGGTCTGGGTGGCTAAGGTCTTTGAAGAAACCGCTGACAACGAAAGAGCCCATAGCAAAGAGGAACTGGAAAAAATTGTTAGCCCAGTAGAAATGACCAACACCTATGATATCCACCCCTTAGGCGATACCTTGCAAAACTTGAAAAATGCCGCCGCTGGCGAGAAATATGAGTGGGGTATAATGTATCCTAATTTTGAAAAAGAAGCCAGAGATGAAGGCGAAACAGCCATCGCTGATTTTTTCAAAGAGGTGGCCGAAGTAGAGGAAAAACACGAGGAAAGATATAACATTTTAGCTGGGCTTTTAGAAAGCGGTAAAATGTTTGAATCGGAAAAAGAAACAAAGTGGAAGTGTCTAAATTGCGGCTATATTCACCAAGGCAAGTCCGCCCCAGAAAAATGCCCGCTTTGCCAAAAACCGCAAGGCTGGTATATGCCCTTGGGTGTGGCGCGATAGGGCTTGACATCATCTAACCATTGTATATACTTTAGGTATATGAACACTGTTATTAATATAAAAATTAAAAAGGATCTAAAAGAGAGCGCACGAAAAACCGCTCAAGAGCTGGGCTTGTCTTTAAGCGCTGTTTTGAACGCCTATTTGCGGCAGTTTGTCAGAAGCAAGGCGGTTTATTTTTCTGTGGCCTCGCAAATGACACCCGAGCTGGAAAATTTATTGGGTAGGGTAGAATATGATATCGCTCGGGGTAAAAATATTTCCAAGATGGTTTCTTCTTCTAAAGAAATGAAAAATCATCTTTCCTCTTTATGAAAGCTTTTTTTCATAAAAACTTTGACAAGCAGTTTGGCAAGTTAAGGGCAAACGAAAAGAGGAAAGTAGCAGAACGCTTGCAATTGTTTTTAGAAAATCCTTTTAACCCTATTCTGGAAAACCATCCATTGAAAGGTAAATATACGGATTATCGCAGTATAAACATTACGGGAGATATAAGGGCAGTTTATAAATTTCTAAACGAAAACGAATGTATTTTTGTTACTGTGGACACTCATAGCAATCTTTATTTTTAAATAAGACGCGAGTTGTACGAAGGCAACTCTCATACGAATTTTACAAAACAAAGAAAGTTATGTTAGGAGAACAACTTGAAAAAAAGTTTGAAGCTGAAAATATGATTGGAGAAGTTGAGCTTTTAGCTTTACTAAAAAAATATAATGAGATGGTTGCAAAACTATTCCTGCTGCAATTTTATCTTTTCGGCTGCGTCATCGTCAGACTTCGCAAAATGCTTTTCGCCGTAGCTGGGCTACGGCCTCAAAACATTTTGCTCGTCTTCCTCGCCTCGCTCGAAAATCTAAAATTTCGCTACGAAATAGTTTTGCAACCATCTCAATGTTTTAGTTAATGAATGGGGCAAGGGCGAGGCAAAGACAGTATGGCATTTATTAAGCGAGATAAATTCTGGCGAAGCTGAACTTATTGAGGAAAATGGTGAACTTATTAGAAAAGTTCAAGGAGCTACGGTTAATGTGTATTACACCGATGGGCAGAAAATCCTTAAGCTCAAAGAAAAAAGCCAAGTTTTTGTGGATGGTAGGGAAAGAGTTAGAGAGCTTGAAGCAAGTATTGGAGAAAAATTAAAATCAAATGAAAGTCCCATTAGTGCTGTTCAGCGTGCCTTATTTGAAGAGCTTAATATAACAGAATCATTGCCGTTTTCAAAAGTATCAGAGACAAAGAAGGGGCCAGTACCTTCTATTTCTTATCCGGGGATTAAAACTGAATACTTAACCCATGTTTTTGAAGTTATTTTGCCGTTTTGTTTTTATAAGCCAGAGGGCTATATTGAAAAACAGAAAGACAAGGAAACTATTTTTGTTTGGGAAGAATTAAAACAAAACAATTAGCTTTAATTATGTCAATGAAAATCACTTATTTTGTGCATGGCACGACCATTGATAATGAAATAGGGCTGGCTACGGGCTGGGCCGGGGGCGAGCTTTCGGAGCTGGGTATTAAGCAGGCCAAAGAGTTAGGCGATTTAGTGGCTGACCAGCATTTTGATATAGTTTTTTGCTCTGATTTGAAAAGAGCGGTTGATTCAGCCCAGCTTGGTTTTGGGGATAAATATAAAATTATTCCAGACGCGCGGCTAAGAGAATGCAATTACGGCGATTTTAACCAAAAACCTGAAGAGTTTAAAAACGATATGACGCAGTTTATTGAACAGCCATTTCCCAACGGCGAAAGCTACAGAGATGTGGAGAAAAGAATGGCTGATTTCCTAAATTTTTTAAAAGAAAACTATACTAATCAGCATATTGCCATGGTGGCTCATCAAGCGCCCCAGCTGGCTTTAGATGTTTTATTAAAAGGCAGAACCTGGCCTCAAGCCATCGCCGAAGATTGGCGAAATAAAAAGGCCTGGCAGACCGGCTGGGAGTATGAATTATGAATAGTCAAATAATTCAGCATTTCAAAAAGAAAGACCCGATTTTGCACAGCTATCTTAAACAGGTTGGGCCGATTGAAGATTTGCGGGGAGATTTGCCTAAAAATTATTTTTTCCGCATTTGCAAAGAAATTGTTGGCCAACAGCTTTCCAGCAAGGCCGGGCGCGCTATTTTCAGCCGATTCAAAAATGTTTTTTCCAAGGGTATTGTTTGTCCTGAAGCGGTTTTGGCAACCCCTCACGAAACTTTGCGCGATAGCGGCATTTCGCACGCCAAAGCCCGCTATATCCGCAATTTAGCCGAGGCCGTGGCCGGCAAAGAACTGGATTTTAAGAGTTTTAAGAAATTGGACAATGAACAAATTATTAAACAACTAACCAAAGTTAAAGGCATCGGCCACTGGACAGCCCAAATGTTTTTAATGTTCACTATGGGTCGGGAAGATGTTTTTTCGCCCGGCGACTTGGGTTTAAGGAAAGCCATTAAAAAAGTTTATAAATTCAAAAAAGAACCCAGCCCCAAGCAAATTGAAAAAATAGTCAGCCAGTGGTCGCCCTATAAAACCTATGGCTGTCTGGCGCTTTGGCAAATTATGGACTTAAAATAATTTATGGAGGAAATAAAATTGGGCAAATATCAACATTATAAAGGCAATTTCTACGAGGTGCTTGGCGTAGCCAAACACACTGAAACAATGGCTGATTTCGTGGTTTATAAATCATTGTATAACTCGCCGGAGTTTCCCGTTGGCTCTTTGTGGATAAGGCCAAAAGAAATGTTTTTTGGCCAGGTGGAAGTGAACGGCCAAAAAGTCCCGCGTTTCAGATTTATTGAAAATACTTGACTTTCGATGATTATCGAAATACAATGGTATTTGTATGAGGAAAATCGAAACAATCTGGCATCACCTTTTACAGGCCGCTTTGGCTGAAAAGCAGTTTAAGCATACCCAGCAAGGGCTGGCTAGTTTTTTTGGCTATTCGGTAAGCACTATTAATCACGGCCTCGTCGTGCCCACGCAAATTGGCGCGATTCGCAAAGAATCAAAGTTTTTTGTTTTAGAAAATTTTCAGAAATTGCTTTATTACTGGGCCAGCGCCAGAAATTTAGAAAAAGATGTAATTTACAAAACCCATTATCCAGCCACTATTAAAGAAATCGAAGGCCTTATACCTTCGGAGGGTATTTATGCTTGTTATTCAGCCGCCAGCCGAATTTTTGATGAGCCGCCAGCCGACTATTCCAAAGTTTATTTTTATATTGAAGAGCGAAATATAGAAAAAGTAAAGCAACGGTTTCCGCTGGCAAAAGGTCAAGAAAATGTTTTTGTTCTGAAAGCGCCCGAGGCCTTAAAAAATTATGGTCAAATAACAACCCTGCCCCAGACCTTTGTTGACATCTGGAACTTAAAGGATTGGTATGGTCAGGATTTCACTCGCGCTATAGAAAACAAAATCAAAGGATTCTTTGGACCTAATTTTACTTGCCTTGTTTGGTAGTAGTGATTTGGCTGAACAGCCATCAGTTCTCCAAACTAAAAAAGGTAATCACTGCTGGCTTAGGATTAAAATGAGATGGTTGCAAAACTATTTCGTA
>Ga0210050_1005343_pt1 | contig 10194 bp, 12 predicted proteins | sample CryGey132114_all_FD_185463 | JGI IMG/M metagenome (GOLD analysis project Ga0210050, IMG submission 185463) | Groundwater microbial communities from aquifer - Crystal Geyser CG22_combo_CG10-13_8/21/14_all (SPAdes) (version 2) | ecosystem: Environmental > Aquatic > Deep subsurface > Groundwater ...
ATTTCTGTTGATACTTCAAGCCATTCCACAAAGGACTCGTAGCTTTTTGACTCATACTGCCTTAGTACAAGCATGATGATGTGCTGATGTACTGAAAATGTGTGCTTTGATTTTGTATGCAAATAAAATGGAACATGCATTTTCTTGAGAATCTGGCGCATGAGGGATATCATGCGCTGGTATTTGTTTTTCATGTGACATTACGAGACATCATGAGATCTTGATCTGTTGGTATTGTATCGTCTACAAAATGGTCAAAATTTGATGATTTCTAGGGAGCCGAATTTTTGATTTAACTTTCTGAATAATTTCATCTGGAATATCGGTCATTTTATGAACACTTTTTGCATGCTCTGATATTCTTTGAAATAATTCGTTTTCATCCTTTGTAATTGTAGACCAGCTACAACCACTCACTACGTCGCCACAAGCAAATTTTTTTGCCATGACTAAGGTTGTAGGTAGTTGAAAATTAGTCTTTATACAATACCTTGACTTTTGAGCAATATGGGCAAAGGATACGAATCTACAGAAATAAGGCAGAAATTGATTGATCTGCTTGATGATTCTAAAACAGGAATGTCTGGAGTTGAAATTTCTAAAAAACTTGGTGTAAATAGAACCACCATGACAAAATATCTCAAAGTATTTGCTGCCGAAGGGTTTCTTCGACAAAACAACATTGGAAATATTACACTGTGGTTTTTAGAGTCTGGACAAGAGGCATATTCTTTTCCTGATGATTACTTTAAAGTTGCACCACAATATCTTGAAAAATTAGTCAAAGGACAGGAAACTCAAATTTATTCACTGATTAAAAACTGTCTTAATTCTGGAGCATCAGTACCTAAACTTGTTACCGAAGTAATAATTCCCTCGATAGACTCGATTCAAAAATTATACGATGATGGTAAAATTGGAAACACTGAGGAAAAACTACTACAAAATATCATATCCAAATCGCTTCAAATTTTTAATCAAATTTCAATTGATTCTAACCCAAAAAATAACATCATTGTTATTTCAGCTGATGCTCATAGCAGCTTGCTATCTGAAGCAGCTTCAGCATCTTTGCATTCGGATGGATGGAAAGTTTTCCATCTGGGTGATATGTCATCTGCAATCAACGTTTTGTTTGATCTTGATTTGCAAAAGCTTATGGGAAAAATTTGGAAACAAAAATCTGGAATAATGATAATCTTAGTTTTTTCAAATACTGAAGAAGGACTGCACTTTTTTGCAGAATCTGTAAACTCGATTAAGGAAAAACTGGGAAAACGAGTACGATTGGCATTATGCGGGAAAGTTGGAAAAAAGACAAAAATCCAATCTGATTTAATATCTGAAAAATTTGAAGATGTTCTTCAATGGTCAAAAACGGTTTCTGAAAGTTCAAAGTAAATAAAATGGGCCCGATGTGATTCGAACACATGACCTTTCGATTATCAGTCGAACGCTCCAGCCAAGCTGAGCTACGAGCCCTTAATCCAACCTCTTGACAGGACTCATTTAAGTTTAATTTTCCTTCCACTTGATTGAGCACCCAATAGATGGGTCAAAATCCTTTTCAATTTTTTCTCCAACTAGTAATTTTTCTATATTCTTACTCATTGTCTTTTCTGTAGCTATAGCATCAGGTTTCATTGCATTGTCTATCTTACCATGGAATACCAGTTGCTTATTGCTATTGAATAAGAAAGGATCTGGCGTACATATCGCACCATATTTTTTTGCGATTTCTTGAGTGTCATCGACTAGATAATCAAACTTGAATCCCTTTTCTTTTACTGTTATTTTCATATTTTCAAAACTATCTTCTGGATAATCTTTTGAGTCATTACTGTTGATTCCTATCATTGCTATTTTATCTCCAAATTTTTCATATAACTCGTTTAACGCTTCTACCTTAGCCTTGACATATGGGCAGTGGTTACACATGAAAATAACTAGAATTCCATGATAATTGTTATAGTCATTTAATGTATGTTTTTTATCATCAACTCCTAAGAGTTCAAACTCTGGTGCCTTATTGCCTGATTTCAATTTAATTTGTGATTCTAAAAGTACCATGAGGTACTATTTTTTTATACAAATAAAATTCTTGTCAAGAAGACAACAATTAAAATCCACACATTATTCTTTCTTGATGTGGGCTGGTAGTATAGCCTGGTAGTATACCCGCCTTGCACGCGGGGGGTCATGGGTTCAAATCCCGTCCAGTCCACTTATCCTTCGATCAATTCTGAATATCGGATAGCTGGATGGATTTAAATAGGATAACTTTTGGTTTTAATCTATGACAAGCGCAGCTGATGGATGGCCGGTATGGATTCCACTCATTGTTGGATTGGCACCAGGTTTAGTGTACTGGATGGCAATCACCGCAATGAAGAAAAGACGATAAAATTTTTATTTCTTTTAACTTCTTTTTATTATTAATTACTCAGTGGTAACTGGGTTAAACGTTCTTACCTTTCTTGTTGACTATATCATATGTTGCATAAAATTAATCCCCAATCAATAAAATTTACATGAAAAAAATTATTCTTAGCATATTTTTGATTTTAATGTTATTTCCTATCGCTTCTGGTTTTGCTCAAAAAACAGATACTCTGCCTACATTGTCTGTAGTTCTTACCAGTAATGCTCCATTTGTTTACAAAGATGATCAGGGATATACCGTTGTAGTAGGCGAAGTTAAAAATACCAACAAACTGACTTCCGTAACTGATGTACGAATACGTGTAATCTTTTATGATGATACTAATCCTCAACCTCTAGAAATTGTTGAAGGTACAGCTGCTTTGCAAGTAATCCAACCTCTTGGAACATCTCCATACATAATAAAATCAAAATCTCCAAATTCTGAGATAACACACGCATCTGTTTCTCTTGGTTTATTCAGTTCATCTACTTCTAAATCAAAGCAACTATCTGTGGAGGTAAGTGATATTCTCTTAGATGACGCTCTTCACTTTTCAGGTGTTCTAAAAAATGGTGCTGCGCCATCAAATAATACTAATGTCTATCTTGCCTTCTATGATAATTTTGATCCTCCTAGAATAATAGATGTAATTTCCATTCCTATTGGTAGTATTGAATCAAATGAAACAATAGGTTTCAATTTCAATGAAAAAATTCAAACAAGATCTGTCGGGTTTACTCTATATGCTGAATCAAATGTATTTTATTCTGAACCTACCAATGTGAATATTCCAGAATCTGAATTAACAACAAAACTAGTTACTCTATCTAATGTATCAATACTTGATAAAGAGGGAAAAAACCTTTCAGAAATTAAAGTTGGCTCAACAGTAATAATCCAAAGTGACGCTTGGATTCAATTCTCAGCAGATCAAAAAACTAATGAAACTCCGTATACCTATTATGTTCAAATTAAACAGTCTGGGACACCGTTTGTCGAATTTATAGGAAAATATGATGGACATTATATTGAAACTGGCCAACAATCCCAATCTGTGGATTGGATTCCAGAAAACAGTGGCTTATTTTTTATTGAGACATTTGTTTGGGATAGAAATAACGTTCCAATTGCCAATCCAGGACCTATAGTATTGATACTTGTAAAGTAGTAGATTTATTTTCATATCTTTCTATTTGTTAGTGTGTCTCAGTTTACTCTTGTTGCAATGGGAGGTACTTTTGATATTATTCACAAAGGTCATCTCACATTGCTTGCAAAAGCATTTTCAATTTCATCTAATGTGATAATTGGGTTAACAAGTGATGAATTAGCTGAAAAAAGAGGGAAAAAAACTTTGAATGACTATAAAAAAAGATTTGAAACATTAATGAATATAATTAAAACAAATTTTCCAAATCATCTCTTTCAAATTAGTAAACTGGATAATGATTTTGGCCCTGCTGTTTTAGAAGAAAATGTACAAGCTCTTGTAGTAAGTGGTGAGACTGGTAATCAAGGAGAAATCTTAAATCAACTTCGTAAAGAAAAAAATCTAACTCCTGTTAAAATAGTAATAGTTCCAATGGTATTAGCCCATGACGGCAATAGAATTTCTACTACTAGGATAAAAAATTCAGAAATAGACATAGATGGTAACGTATCATCAATTGACTAGAAGATTGTCTATGTTTGAGTAATTGTAATAAAACAATATTTTTGGATTAAGGCTCATTGGCAATTATAAATAATATGATGAAAAAATTTGATACTGACATTTCAAACCTAAAGGAGGGCCTATATCCTGAAAACCTTTCATATTGGTATGATAAAATTATCAAAGAAACTATTGATATGGCTCCACCATGGCTACAAGACAAGATCAAAGTAAAACAAGATCCTATTCTTACTATGAAATTTAACCTTGATATCTCAAAAAGAGCAGTTCGTTATTTTATGATTGTAGTTGATAATAATTTAGATGATATGCCATATTCTACAAAACTATATTTTCTTAAAGTTCAAGAAATAATGGGAACTGAGATGGATAAATCTCTAGTTTAATTTACAAATTTTAAATTTAGGCACAAATTCAAGCTCTAACTATCTATAACCAATAGTGCTGAATCTGTATAAGAAAAATGGATCTCTATAAAGCAAAATACTCTGACAAAAAATTTGATCGGCATTCTAAAACCAATCCAACTCCAAGTAGAAATTCTAGAGGTGATGAACCATTACGTTCTTACAGAAACTCTAAGTATGAAAGACCATCTAGAGATAGATATTCCAGAGATGAAAGACCGTCTCGAGATAGATATTCCAGAGATGCAAGAAAACCAGAAATGCATACTGTAACATGTGGTGATTGTGGAGATGAATGTCAAATACCATTTGAACCAAAATTTAACAGACCTGTTTATTGCAGTGAATGTTTTCAAAAAAATAAACCTCAAGAATCTCGAGATAGATATTCTAGAGATGAAAGACCATCTCGAGATAGATATTCTAGAGATGAAAGACCATCTCGAGATAGATATTCCAGAGATGAAAGACCATCTCGAGATAGATATTCTAGAGATGAAAGACCATCTCGAGATAGATATTCCAGAGATGAACAAAGATCTAGACAAGATGATTTTAAAACACACAAAAGTGAAAAATTCCTAAAAAAGTCTGAGAGTTTTTATTCTAATGGTTCTGAAAAATTCTATTCTTCTCTAAAAGAAAAATTATTTGAAATTCTAGGTGGTAAGGTATGTTCTAGTTGTGGTTTTAAAGATGAAAGAGCTTTAGGATTTAATCATATTAACGATGAAGATGCATTTGACAGTATACGAAGAGGAGGTTTTGCTTCTTCTTGGGGAAAGTATATCTCTGAACCAGAATTGGCTAGGAAAGATTTGAGAGTACTTTGTTTGAATTGTAATGAAATTAGACAACCTCAAGTCAAAACCGAACCTAAAAAACCAAAATTCCTGAATAAAAAAAGCAGATATTTTCCAAGATAATCCCTACAAGTCCCTTTTAAGATTTTATTAACACTTTAATTATAATAATTTATTTTCTAAATTATGGATAGTGACTTTAAAGCATTAGCAGTTAGTCTTGTTGTGATGGTTGGAATTGTAGCAATTTATACACTATTTTCAGGTTAATTCACTCTTTTACAATTTCTACATCTTCCTCAAAAACCATAGAGGATACTATTTTGTGTTCTTTATCAATCACTGATTGAATAAAATCTGCGAAAACATCCCCATTTACTTTGTCCTTTAAAACAATACTGTGAGCTGATTTGTCTTTTAACGCAACAACTAATTCATTATCAAATACGTTTAAAATCGCTGTAATGAAAGTCTCATTTTCATCTTTGATAAAGAGAAGACTAGATAGCTTTTGAGCCTCATATTTATCATCACATCTAACTCTAATTTTCATTAGTTCTCAAAAATAAATTGTTCTATCTGATCTTTTGCTTTTTCTCTTTTTACCTGATGAATTGCAAGAAACTCGTTTATTTTTTCAATCAATATTGTTTTTAACTCTCCAGTTAACATTTTTCCTGATTTATAATCATCGTAAATTGATTTTAATTTATTATCGTCTGGCTCAAAAAATATTCTAAGATATTGATAAGAGACATCGATATCTGGATCCCCTCCAAGTTTTCTGTGTTGTTCAATATCTATTTGACCTCCAGAAAATGCATGTTTGTTAATCTTTTTCTTTACTGTATTTGGAGAGTCAGTTGTGTAAATAGTTCCATTTTCATCTGAAGCAGACATTTTTCCTCCAGGTCCTGATAATCCCGGAATCATGATATTATGAATTAAAGCTGGTTTTTGTTTTCCAATTTTTGGTGCTACGTCTCTAGTTAATCTAAAATGAGGATCTTGATCAACTCCTAATGGAATCAGAACTGGTTTGTCTTCAATAAAACATGGTGCAGATTGTAATGCTGTATAAAATATCATGCCAATATTTGTTTCATTTGTAAATCCAAACACTGCTTTTGTATTTGAAAAATTAATTTTTTTCGCAACCTGTGCAGCAATAGGATATAATGTCTGAATATTTTTTGTGTTGATAATTATTTTTGTATTGTTTGGTTTAAAACCTAATGCGATAAAATCAAGGGCATTTTCATATGCAAATTTGCTTGTATCTTCTAAAGTGAGATCTGGTTTTGCATAAAATTTTTCGTCATCTGTTAATTGAAAATACATATTTGCGCCAAATTTGTCTTGTAGCCATTTTGAAAATACCCATGGAACTAAATGGCCAATATGTGTATGGCCTGACGGTCCTCTGCCAGTATATAAGAAAAATTTTTTACCATTGTCATAATCCTCTAAAATTCTATTTAATTCTCGGTGAGAAAAGAAAATGCCTCTTCTTAGCATAAAATGGTCTTCTCCTGTGATTTTTTTGATTCTTTTTAGAATATCTGGTGAAATTTTTTCAGTTCCAAATTTTTTGATTAATTTATCATAATCAATATCGCCTTCAACATGCCAAGGAGTTACAGTAAAGTCATCAGCTGACATTCATTTTGACTTAGGTTAAGGTTTAAAAAGTCTTTTTCAGTCTCTCTGCTGATGTCACAAGTACTTCATGAGATTGAAAAAAAAATCATCACCTCTTTGAAAAACGATGCAAAACAAACTCCTGAAAAACTTGAAAAATCTACTAATCTATCACCTGATCAAATCCGACGAGGAATTGAGTGGCTTAAACTAAAGGAATTAGCCATTGTAAATGAATCTCAAACTATTCTCCTGTCTCTTGGAAAAAATGGATTGGAATCGCTTCATAAAGGACTGCCTGAAAGGAGATTACTCGAGTTATTAAAAAACGAGTCAAAAAAATTACAAGATCTCCAAAAAGAACTTGGCAGTGTTTTTGGCCCTGCTATGGGATTGGCAAGAAAAAATAATTGGGTAGATGCATCTGAAGAAAAAATCTTTCTCAAAAATTATCCTTCTGAACTTCCAGGAGAAAAAACTCTAAAACAAATTGGAGAAAATAAAATATCTAAAAATGAAGTTGATGTGAATGATTTATCTAGCATTTTGAAAAGACCCAATTTTATAATCGAGAATGTAATCAAGACAAAAGAAATATCATTAACAGAAAGCGCAAAATCTATTGAAATAACTAATGGTTTGTCAGGAGAGATTAACGTTGAATCTAAAGTACCCGATGTATTTGTTGCCCGAACTCATCCTCTAAAGGATACTATTGATGAAATTCGTGAGATCTTTGTTACCTTAGGTTTCACAGAAATTATTGGTAGCATGACTCAACCCAGTTTTTGGAATTTTGATGCCTTATTTACTCCTCAAGATCATCCTGCACGAGAATTACAAGATACATTTTATCTTGATGGTATATCTGCAAAAAAAATTGGAACTTCGGAACAAATTAAAAAAATTTCTGAATCTCATAAAAAAGGATGGCGATATTATTGGGACATTAACGAAGCACGAAAAATGGTTCTTCGAACACATACAACATGTGTGACAATCAAACACCTTGCAGAAAACAAGCCTGATGAAGCTAGAATATTTTCTCTTGGACGTGTATTTAGAAATGAAAAAGTAAGTTACAAGCATCTTGTAGAATTTAATCAGATTGAAGGAGTAGTAGTTGGAAAAAATGCAACTTTGCGAGATTTAATGGGAATACAACGAGAATTTTACAGAAGAATTGGAATTACAAAAATAAAATTCTGGCCAACATTCTTTCCTTATACTGAACCCTCTCTCCAGACAATGGTCTACAATGATCGATTAGAAAAATGGGTTGAGCTATTTGGTATGGGCATTTTTAGACCAGAAGTGACAAAACCACTTGGAATAACAAAGCCAGTTTTAGCTTGGGGTGGAGGTATTGAAAGAATTGCAATGCTAAAATATGGACTAGATGATGTCCGAGAATTTTACAACAATAATTTAAGCTGGTTGAGGAGTACAACAAAATGCCAGTAGTTGAATTATCCTACTCTAGACTCCAAAAACTAGTTGGAAAAGTTTCAAAAAAACAAATCTCTGACTCTCTTCCTTTTTTAGGATTGGATATTGAATCTGAAGACAAGGATCTAGTAAGAGTAGAGTATAGTCCTAATCGACCTGATTATTCTACTGATTTAGGAATTATACTTGGTTTACAGGGATTACTTGGAATTAAAACTGGGATTGTAAAATTAAACATAAAAAAATCAAATAATTATGCTATTCGTGTAGAACCATCCGTATCTAAAATTAGACCATTTGTGACTGGAATTATTGCAAAAAATGGTAGTGTTGATGATAATATGATTAAACAACTAATGGCAATGCAAGAAGATCTTCATTTTGGAATTGGAAGAAAAAGAAAAAAATCTTCTATCGGAATACATGATTTGGATAAAATCATTTTTCCATTAACATACACTACTGCTAAAAGGGATCACAAATTTACTCCGTTAAACTCTAGTAGTGAACTTACCATATCTGAAATTCTTAGTAGTACTGATGTAGGGCGAGATTATGGGGCAATACTTGGAAATTCCATTAATGTTCCTCTTATTTTAGATTCAAAAAAACAAACTGTATCATTTCCTCCTATAATTAATGCAGCCGTAACAACTGTTACAACAAAAACAAAAAATCTCTTTGTTGAAGTTACTGGGATTAACAAAGACGATGCTGAAGATATGCTTTCTGTAGTTGCCACAATACTACAAACTGCTGGGTTTACTCTCATATCTACAAAAATCTCTGGTGCCAAAAACACTTCACCAAAATTAGAGCCAAGGAAAATATTGATCAATTCTGATTTAATCAATCAAACACTTGGACTAAATCTTACTAATTCCCAAATTATCTCATCTCTTAAAAAATCAAGATTGGATGCTACTTTAAAAGGGAAAAATATTATTTGTATCGTTCCTTCTTATCGTTTTGATATATTTGGCACAATGGATTTAGTTGAAGAAGTTTCACTGGGTTATGGAATACAGAATTTAGAACCTATTTTATCACCATCTCAAACTTTGGGACAACCAAATTTGATATCTGTAAAACTCAAATCTCTTAGTTTGATAATGGTTGGACTTGGATACACTGAAGCACTCAATTCAAGTTTGACAAGTAAAAGAGTTCTCTATGAAATGACAAACAGAGAACCAAGAAAAATGATCTCAGTATTAGATTCAAAGAGTCAAGAACATACAATTTTGCGAGATTCAATTCTTCCTGGATTGTTAGAAAACCTTTCTAGAAATATTCATACTGCTTATCCTCAAAAATTATTTGAAACAGGTACTGTTTTTTCTCAAGGTAATCCTATCAATGAAACAACAAATCTTGCAGGAATTAGTGCACATCAAGATGCAACTTTTACTGAAATTAAATCCGTTTTACAATCTGCATTAAAAACTGGATTTAATCTAGAACTTGAAACAAAAACTTTTTCACATCCAATTTTTGAAGAAGGACGAACAGCTTCAATTTCAATTAATGGTAAAGCCATAGGAATAATGGGAGAGATTAATCAAAAAACAATTGAAAACTACAAAATACGTGTACCCGTAGTTGGGTTTGAAATTTTTCTTTCTGGATTAATATTTGACTGATTTTTAGTTTTATGTTCTTTCAAATTATGTTTGAAATTAACACTAATTTTGTGCTTAGTTACTCTAAATCATTGAGTGATAATGATCAATGGTTTTTAGCATAGCTAAATCTATAGTTAAACGCCCAAGAGCAGGCACACAGACGGATTAG
>Ga0210050_1005345_pt1 | contig 10193 bp, 15 predicted proteins | sample CryGey132114_all_FD_185463 | JGI IMG/M metagenome (GOLD analysis project Ga0210050, IMG submission 185463) | Groundwater microbial communities from aquifer - Crystal Geyser CG22_combo_CG10-13_8/21/14_all (SPAdes) (version 2) | ecosystem: Environmental > Aquatic > Deep subsurface > Groundwater ...
GTTTTTTAGTCAAAAAGATGATTAAGTAACTTTATTATTGGAGGGGTGGCAGAGAGGTCTATCGCACCGCACTTGAAATGCGGCGTGCCGTAAGGCACCGTGAGTTCGAATCTCACCCCCTCCGCCAAAATTCGGAATTCAAATGTTCTGCCTTCCCCCCAAAAACTCTGAATCAGAAAGGGTTTTCCACGCTCCGCGTGGCTCAAAAAGTACGGTTCGATCCAAACTTTTAAAGTTCGAACCGACTTTTTTGAACAAATGAAGTAATTCTTCATTTGTTCAATCGTTTGCCAATTCCATATTGTATTTCAAAAACTTTTCGGTAAGTTCGAACCGATTATTCGCTTTTTGCTCAAAAGCCGATAATTTCTCTTTGAGAAGCTGATTTTGATTAACTAACTTGTTTTTAGCTTCGCGATACTCTTCAAGCGAAAGTGCGCTCTCTAAATACGCCGTCATCAGCTTCTCTATTTTAGTTTCCAAAAGAGAAATATCGGCTTTTACTGAATCGGCAAAAAGCGTACTCGATTGGACTTCGGATGATTGGTCCTTTTTGTTTTCTTCAATCATCCAAGAAAGCCAATCGAGTGGCAAAGAAACTTTTTTGATTTCCTCTTGAATTTGAGAAGTGATGAGCCGATTGGCGAAAACACCAAAAAGGCACGAAATAAGCTTGGCTTGATCCAAGACGATTTAGTTAAGAAAATCCGGCGTAAGGCACACGACACTTACCAAAATTGAGAGTGATGTTGTTATCAAGCCAAGTGTCCAAACGGTCGCCAAGATCGCCAAAGCGTTAGGCGTTCCAATGGAAGATCTAGTGAAATAATAAGTAGTATAGCAATATGGTCGAATTGCTACTATAATTAAAGAGTAAATAAATTAGCTAAATACATTATGAAAAAAACATTTATATCCGCCACAGTTGCCATAACAGCTTTTTTTGTCTTTACGGGTAGCGCCGTTTTTGCGCATAATGAGGCTGTTTTGCCGAACGCGGGACTCACTCCAGAAAGCCCATTTTATTTCCTTGACAAATTCGGGGAAGCCGTGCGTTCCTTTTTGACATTTAATCCTGAGGGTAAAGCTCACTTGCAGATGACCTTTGCCGCTGAACGAGTGGCAGAAATCAAAATTATTCTTGAAACGAGGGGAGGGGAAGCCAAGGGACTCGAAGTTGCGCAATCGCGATTTCAGGCACGCCTTGCCAATGCCGCAACTATTGTTATGGAGCAAAAAGTGGCAGGAAAAGATGTCAGCGAGCTTGCCAAAGAACTGGGTGACGATTTTGAAGACTTAAAATCCGTGCTTAAAGAGACTTTTAAAGAACAAGAGCGGGTGCTCAAAGCTCAAGAAAAGGAATTGAAGCGCAAAATTCTTGAAGCAAGACAAGCCGGCGATGTGGCTCAAGTGGGAAGTTTGGTTCAACAATTAGACCAAGTAAAAGCCCAAAAGGAGCTTCTTGAACTCAAAGAAGAAGAGACAGAGGAAACACTTGAGCGAGAAGAAGACCGTATTGAAGAAGAAATGGAAATCAAAGAAAAAGCCGAAAGGGCCATTCTTGAAGCTGAAAAAGAGAGGCAAGAAGTGTTAGATGAGGCCACAAAAGAAGCTTTGATCGTGGAGGCCGAAGAATTCGGTGAGTTTGATGACTTGCTCGTTCAAGCAAAGTCCGCTTTTGCCGTCGGTAACTATCAAGAAGCAAAGCGTCTGGCTAAACAGGCCGAAAAGAGTCTTGATTCCGTAGAAGAAGCCATTGAAAATCTTAAAGAAGCAAAAGAAAATGAAGAGGAGTTAAAAGAAGAACAAGAAGAACAAGAGCGTGAAGCTAATGAAGAGGAAGAAGAACTAAAAAGAGAAGAGACGGGAAAAGAAGTTGAACGATTAGGGCAAGAGCGCGAGAAAGCCGAAGAGGAAGTCCGCGAAGCAGAGGAGAAACTGCGTGAGGTTGGTGGCGTAGATGGAGATAGAGATGGAGAGTAATTACATTATCTCTATCTTAGATTTGATTTTGAATTTGTCGCCTGCGAAAAACTTGTTATCCTAGAGGCAGATACACCTTCGGTCGTCCAAGCGACCTTCGACGGACATGGTTCGCTAAGAAAGTTGTGGCCGCGTGTCGCTGTAGTTACTTGGAGGCTTAACCTCCAAGTTTTCATTTTCCGGTTTTGAAAGCTTTTATCGACATGGTGGGTCGTGTACTATTGCTATCAAGATGATTCACAAGGAGATTTGGGGGATTGTTATCTTGGTGAGTTTTTTCATTTTGGGAGTAATTGTGGCAAACAAATTCGCTGATGACATAGAAAGCAAGTTAGATTTTGGTTTATGGGGAATGGGATTATATGTCTTAGTCAACATTGTGGCCACGGTCATAGCGCCGATAAGCGCTTTACCTCTCATTCCAGTGGCGACAGTCATATGGGGGCCATTTTTGACTGCCAACCTGAATATAGTTTCTTGGAGCATAGGCTCGGTAATCGCTTTTATCATCGCTAGACATTTGGGCCGGCCCTTCGTAGAGCGCTTTGTTAATCTAAATTCAGTTTCAAAATATGAAAAGGCGCTTGGCGAGAAATATTTTTTTTGGAATGTCGTTTTTCTGCGCATACTGGTGCCCGTCGATATCTTGAGTTATGCCATAGGCATCTTTACCACCATGAATTTAAAGCCGTATACGATTGCAACCATTATCGGCATAACCCCCTTTGGCCTCCTGTTGCCTTTTGCGATAGAAGCATCTTTATATTTTCAAATATTCGTACTTGCTCTTGTTTTAGCCACTCTATATATGGGATATAAAAAAATTTCTTCAACAAAAATTCAGTAGAAGATCTTTACTCACTTCTTTCTACAATCTCAACTTTATATTTACGCGCTACGAAAAATAGATAGATAATTTCCAAGATGCCTAGCGTGTTTATAAGAAGAATGGCTATGAACCAGTATTTCTGATGAAGCTCGGCCGCTCTCCAGAGAGCAAACCCTTTCCATATGAAAGTCCACACAATAGCCAGCGCTATTATTAAAGGATCCACCTGTGCCCATTCGGCTACTATGTTTATTAGCTCCATAATTATCATTCAATTATACTATAATTCCTTATATGAGACTCATGGCCATTGATTATGGAGAAAAACGGGTAGGCATTGCTTTAACAGATGAAACTGGCAGTTTTGCTCTGCCTCGAGCGGTATGGCCAAACGATAGATCATTAATGGACAAGGTAATTAAACTTATCAAGGAGGAAGCGATTGGAAAAATCATAATAGGCGAATCGAAAAATTTGGATGGAAGCGCGAATCCGGTTCAGAAGGAAATAAATAAGTTTAAAGACGAGCTTCAAAAGAGCTTATTGGCCGAAGTCAGCGAAATAGAGATTATTTTTCATCCGGAAGTTTTTACTACTGTTGAGGCGCGGCGCCTTCAAGGGCAAACAGATATGACAGACGCTTCCGCCGCCGCCCTTATTCTTAAAAGTTTCATCGATACTGTGTATAATAAAGGTATATGATTCCGTTACTGGGACAGAAAATTTTTCTTGATTTATTTCCCGCACCAGAGTTTCTCCTACTGTCGACCGCCGGCATTGTTATTGCCGATAATGATACGAAATTTGTCCAATTGCGCAGAGAAATTTTAGGTGGTGGCTTTAAATTAATAAATTCAAGCAAATTTGTTAATCCGCCCGGCACCGTGGAGTCTGGCCTTATCAATAATCCTGATAATCTGAAGAGCGTTTTAAGGGATATTTCCAAGCGTTTCCATATTCATTATACTCACGCCACTTTGCCAGAAGAGAAGTCATACCTATTTACCGCTACGATCGATTGGGTGCCTCATTCAGGACTAAGAGATGCCGTAGCTTTTATTATTGAAGAAAATGTACCAATCTCTCTCGCCGAATCAGTTTTTGATTTTGAGATTATTAGAGAAAACGAAAGTGTCGGCGAGATTCGGCTCGCTGTTTCTGTTTTGCCAAAACATATCGTCGATTCTTATGTGAATGTTTTTGAATCTGCAGGCATCATCCCGATTTCTTTCAATCTTGAGTCTCAGGCTATTGCCCGGGCAGTTATTCATCACAAAGACAAGCGTTCATACCTGATCATTAACCTCACTAGGAATAAAACCGGTTTTTATGTTGTCGAAGAGGGTATCGTTCAGTTCAGTACCACTCGCTCCTGCGGTCTTAACGAAGATGATTCATACCCGGATGTTGATGAGTTAAAAACGGAAATGAAGAAAATAATAGATTTTTGGAACACTAGCACAGATAAAACTGGGAAACTGGCAAATAAGATCGAAAAGATACTCCTGTGTGGATTGGGCGCAAGCAAGGCTCGTCTTGTTGAAAAAATTATGGATAAAAATGAAATTTCGCACGCCTTGTCGGATGTATGGTTGAATATTTCTTCCTCTCGTGAACAGGTTTCATTGATACCCTTTGACGCTTCTCTAGACTATGCTTCCGCCATTGGGCTGGTTTTACCACGGCACTCGATTAAATAAAAAATGTTCAAACTACTCACAGAAGAAGAGAGACAAAAGGTATCGAGCGTTTACTCCACTCGTCGGGCTATCATCATTTTCATTTCACTCATTGTTGTGCTTGTCGTGGGCATAATAGGACTTCTGCCGTCATATGTTATTTCAAATGCGCGTCAAAATGAGATTATTGAATATGAAAAAATCATGGCTAACAATTCTCGAGACACCGGAGTCGACGAGAAGGCTCTTAATGCATGGCTTGAAGATATCAATCAAAAACTCCAAATACTTTCTCCTGCGCTTGATACCGATAGCCCGTCGGCTTTTATCGATAAAATTTTGGGCCAGAAAATATCCGGTATAACTATAACCGGCTTCTCATGGATAAGAATTAAAGACGAAATAAGCCTTTCAATAGATGGCGTGGCGACTGATCGCCAGTCTCTTGTCATGTTTGAAAATAACATCAACTCATCAGAATATTTTTCCATGGTTACTTTGCCTCTATCAAACTTAGCGAAAGAAAAGAATATTGATTTTCAAATAAAATTATCGCCATGATTACCAATAACTCCAAATTTTCGCTTACTGTACTTATTCTCATTGCGGCCGCTCTTTTTACCGTGCTAATTCTGGGGGCTTACAATATATACAGCAAGAATGAGAAATCCAAAGAACTTCTAAATTCGGTAAACCAAACTGCCGAAACGAGGACTTTGGATCGGTCTATTAAATCTGTGCAAAATAACGCCGCGAAAGATTTGATCACTCTCAATAATTTTATATTTTCTGACGACAAGCTAGTGTCTTTGATAGAAAGTATCGAGGGTGCGGGTCAGGCGTTCGGCATAGATGCCTCTATAGTTTCAGTTGGAAAAATTGAAAACAAAGATAACATTGGACCGAGTATGGTGCGCATTATTATTGATACCCAAGGTCATTGGTCAGGGACATTGGCTTTTGTTCGCGCCATAGAGAATCTGCCTTATCGAGTTATGATAGACGAGTCGAGCTTGTTTAGAAATGAAGATGGCTGGCGTTCGAGGATCGTTTTGTCATTACATATTTTTGATTAAACCATGACAAACATGCAAATATCTTTTAAAAAATATAATTGGAAGGTTCAGGGAAAGTTGTTCGGGTTTGGCGTAAGCCCGGATTCGGACTGGAAAATTATTTTAATATCAACAATTATTCTTATAATATCAGTTATCGCTTTTAGTGCTTTTATTTTTGTAAAAATTGATAAGGAAGAAATTTTTGTCATGGAGACATCGGAAGGTCACGAAAGAGAAGTTATAAACACCACTAATTTAAGAGAAACTGTCTTGCATTATCAAAATAAGGCTGTTGAATTTGAGAGCATTAAAGGCGCGGTCATTCAAACAGCTGATCCTTCGCTATAACAGAGAATATGCTAGCATGGTTTCTGTTACTCGATTGTCCCCTGTCGCTCCGCGGCGGGAACTGCGTTCGGAAACAGAGAATATGCTAGCATATTCTCTGTTCCTCTCTTGTCCCCGTAGCTTAATGGATAAAGTAGAGCTCTTCTAAGGCTTTGATGCAGGTTCGATTCCTGCCGGGGACACAAAATATAAAACTCCTGCCTTGTGCGGGGGTCTTATATTTTGTTGGTTTGGTTGCAGGAATCGAACTGGAAGGGGTGAGGAAGCGAATTGGTGTAGCTTCCGCAAGACCTTGAGCACCGCAGGTGCGAAAGGTGTACAGAACTTGTAAGGTTCGGGGAAACTCTAGTTTCCCCCTGCCTGCCTGCCGGCAGGCAGGGGGGAAGGCAGGCCGAAGGCCGTCGGAAAACCGTGGGTTTCCGAGGAGTAAGATAGCCAGCCTCGACTAGACATTGAGTTTAGGCAGGAGAAGCGTCCTGCCGTGGACACCAGAAAGGAAATTGTAAGGATTCGCTCGCGACCTCGCTTGGCTCAGCGGCTAATTTGTATTCAATTTTGGGGGCAAAAACGAATTGGCGGTTTCGATTGGGGGAAAGAAAAAATTTTTTAATTATACGAATTAAGAGATGACGAACGCCAGAAATGGCGATTTTTTGAGAGGTAATTTTTCTACGACCGATATTTTTCCGCGTGATTTTCGGTGGGCATGAATACTTAATTTTTGATAATCTTTTTTCACTGGATGCTTATTGTATCATTTTTGTTTTTGTGCCGAGGAGGAGATTTGAACTCCTACGAGGTTTCCCTCACTGCGTTCTGAACACAGCGCGTATACCAGTTCCGCCACCTCGGCAATTTAGCCAGTGCGGGATGCAGGGCTCGAACCTGCGACATTTCGAGTGTAAATCGAACGCTCTACCAACTGAGCTAATCCCGCAAAACTATCACAGTATAGATGTAAAAATATTCAAATTCAATCTTTTCTTCGTATTATGAATCTATAAACATTACAGCATGTATGATATACTCTACTTATGAAAACTGATGAACGAGATGTAGCTAGAGCTATGAGAAAGAAGGGTAAATCGATAAATCAAATTATCCAAGAAACCGGCTTTGCAAAAGGAAGTGTGAGTTTATGGGCGCGAGATATTGTTCTTACCCCTGAACAAAGAAAACAGATTTCTCAAAGAGGTAGAAGTGTTGAATCTATTGAAAGACGTAGACTTAGTAGATTGGCAAACACTAATAAAAAAAGACAAGTTATTATTGATAGTGCTAAAGATGATTTCACTGGCATCTCTGTAGAACAGCTTAAACTTATAGGTATTATTTTGTATTTAGGAGAAGGAGGAAAAACCAATCATAATATGGCCAGATTATCTAATAGTGACCCTCTAGTTATAAAAATGATGATGAGATTTTTTAGGGAAATATGCTATGTTCCAGAAAATAAGTTCCGTGCTAGTATTCACACGTTTCAACATGCTGATATAGAAGAAACTGAAAAATATTGGTCTAGAGTTTCTGGAATATCGCGTCGTCAATTTTTTAAAACATATATAAAACCCAGCGCAGCAAGTTTGCAGAAAAGAAATACTCTCCCGTTTGGAACCTTCGATATTTATGTTTGCGATACAAAATTATTTCTGACTATCATGGGTTGGGTAGAGAAGGTAAAATTACTAGCAAGTTAATATGATTGACCTTTCGAAAAACATTCTTTACGAAGACAAAGACATTATTGTTCTCGATAAGCCGGCTGGTTTGGTGGTACACCCAGACGGGCGAACTGATGAACCAAGCGTGTCAGGATGGTTTGGTGTTAAATTTCCCGAAGCGCTCAAAGTCGGGGAGTCTCTTAAACTTAGCAACGGAACGCTGATTGAACGTCCGGGTATAGTGCATCGTCTTGATCGCGAAACTTCGGGAGTTCTGCTTTTGGCTAAAACGGAGGCAGGCTATATGTCTCTTAAAAATCAGTTTCAAAAAAGAGAAATTGAAAAAATTTACCATCTTTTTGTTCATGGCAATATTAAAGATGATCTAGGTACCATTGCTTTGCCTATAGCAAGAAGTGCTAGCAATTTTCGCAAGCGTTCGGCTGAACGGGGCGCAATAGGGGAAAAAAGAGAGGCCGTGACGCACTTTAAAGTCTTAAAACGAGCCAGTGACAAAAGTTTCACTTTTATTGAAGCTAAACCAGCAACAGGCAGAACGCACCAGATTCGGGTACATTTTAAGGCGCTTCACCATCCAGTTGTTTGCGACAAGCTTTATGCTCCGGGCAAACCGTGTATTCTTGGTTTTAACCGTCTCGCCCTTCATGCTCGTGCCATAACTTTTAAAACTACTGCCAACTTGTCTTCAATGTCCCCAGATGCGGGACAGGCAGGTAAGAAAATAACGGTCGAAGCTACCTATCCTACAGATTTTATGAAGGCCATGGACAATGTCAGATGAGATGTGTTAGATTAATATCCACTATGAATAGAATAATCAGTCCAGTAGATATAGAAAAAAGACAAAAACTAGACTTGCGATCAGGAGATACTATCCGTGTCTGGCAGAAAATCGTTGAGAAAGGTAAGACTCGCCTTCAGGCTTTTGAGGGTTTGGTGCTGGCGCGCAAGCATGGCAAAGAGGCGGGTGCCACTTTGACTGTTCGCAACACATCTTCTGGCGTCGGGGTGGAAAAAATTTTCCCCCTGTATTCTCCCGTATTGGACAGGATAGAAGTCGTAAAACGCTCGAAAGTTCGTCGTGCCAAGCTCTATCACATTAGAGAAAAAGCGGCTAAGGAAATCAGCCGTCAGATGAGAAATGTCAGAACGGCTAAAGAAGTTGAAGAAACGACAGAAGCCGAGTAGACAAAAATCAAAAACCGCCGAGAGGCAGTTTATGGTTTTTTGTAGATAAATTGGTAGACGCTATCTCCTTGAGCATATATAATTAAATTATGATTGGGGCGAGAAGAGGACCAAAACCAAAGAAACTTATTAAAACTAAATGGTCAGCCAATCTAGCTTACGCTATAGGATTGCTGGCAACTGATGGATGTATAGCTAGGGGTACAACATTAATTGATCTGACATCAAAAGATAGAGAGCAACTGAATAATTTTAATCACTGTATTGGGTTACGATTAAAAATAGTCAATAAAAATTCAGGTTATGGTCTAGGTGGAGGGCTAAGAGTACAGATAAAGAATCGCATCTTCTATGACTTTCTAGTCTCTATTGGCTTCACTCCGGCAAAGTCCAAGACTTTGGGAGAAATTAAAGTTCCTGATAATTATTTTTACGATTTCCTTAGAGGATGTTTTGATGGCGATGGATGTTTCTATAGTTACTGGGATCCACGTTGGAAATCAAGCTTCATGTTCTACACTGAATTTGCCTCAGCTAGTCCAAAATTTATTTCATGGTTGCGGAATAAGATCCGTGAGGATTTAGGAGTAAGTGGCCATGTTTCAAAAGATGGAAGGGGTATTATAGAACAGCTAAAATATGCAAAAGCTAATTCTATGAAGCTTCTTGCGCGCATGTATTACTCCCCAAGCGTAGTCTGTCTTTCTAGAAAAAAGTTGAAAATAGCTAAAGCATTAGCTAGTATAGGGTTGTCTGTAAAGCATATCTAGGCTCTACTTGACAAAAGCTTGCGCAGGTGGTGAAACGGTATACACGTAGCCTTGAGGTGGCTATGCCCTCACGGGCGTGGAGGTTCAATTCCTCTCCTGCGCACCAAAACAGAACTTAACGGCTTTTTCAAAGCCAAATAGTGGGACACGCTTCGCGCGTCCCACCTTCTGGCTTCTTCAAAATCTTTAAGTTCTATTCTAGTGTCTTTATTGTACCAAGCTCGCACCTATTTTCAAAACAAATGATGTACCACGCGCGGAGCGCGTGGTAGCTCTGAACGAAATCGTACGCTCTCGCCCCGCCGCCGCTTGCTACCGCTCGCGTGCCCAGCAGAGAAGTTTTCTTTACAATTTTTTCTTTCGCGCGCCCCCTAAATTTTTTTCAATTAAGGAAAAGAAAACTTCTCTGCTGGACTCTGTTCTGACGAACAGGCGGCGGGGCTTTGACGCTCGGACGGCTCGGCATTCCTCCCCCCAACCCCCTCCTGCCGAGCCGTCCTCGCTTTTGGGCTGACGGATTTTTTTGGTGACGATTATAACTATGCTCTTTTATTGAAAGCAAACACGGCCGCAGTTACCATCACCGCTGAAAATACCACAAGAAAGAGGGCGTTTACAGAAATAGCGTGTAGAGAAAGGCCATTCAAAATATTGCT
>Ga0210050_1005348_pt1 | contig 10189 bp, 14 predicted proteins | sample CryGey132114_all_FD_185463 | JGI IMG/M metagenome (GOLD analysis project Ga0210050, IMG submission 185463) | Groundwater microbial communities from aquifer - Crystal Geyser CG22_combo_CG10-13_8/21/14_all (SPAdes) (version 2) | ecosystem: Environmental > Aquatic > Deep subsurface > Groundwater ...
AGGTCGGGCACATACACTTTAAAATCTTGGGATAATTTAGCTTCAAAACCGTTCCAGGGAGTAGAAGTCATTGACCCGTGGAGTAAAATCACCGGTTGGCCGCCTCCCAGAACTTTATAACTCATGATTTTATCCATGAATTGATAAGTTTCTTGGTAAAGCAGTTGGTGCCTGGCCGTAAAACTCTTTTTTTCGAAAAATTTGACCGTAATGATTACGGCAGCGATCAGTATCAAAAGAAAGACGAGTTTTTCCATGCCTCTATTTTAGCGTACAATTAGGTTATGAAGCTCGCAGTTTTTAAAGGTAGGCAAATCCGCCGCCAGTGGGACAATAAACAGGAGAAATGGTATTTCTCGGTGGTGGATATTATTGCTGCCTTAATTGATCAATCCAATTTTACTAAGGCCAGAAAGTATTGGAATAAATTGGCGGAGAGGTTGCGTCGAGAGGGAAGTGAAGTGGTGACAAATTGTCACCACTTGAAAATGATTGCTCAAGACGGAAAATTGAGGCTAACAGATGTGGCAGATGTAGAGACACTATTAAGAATTATTCAGTCAGTCCCCTCATCCAGGGCAGAACCGATTAAGTTATGGTTGGCTAAAGTAGGTTACGAGCGGGTTCAAGATATCAGTGATCCGGAAAGATCATTAAACCGCGCCCGGGCATATTGGCAAAGAATGGGCCGGAGCCAAAAATGGATTCAACAGCGAATGATGGGCCAGGAAACCAGAAATAAATTGACTGATTATTGGCAGAAGCACCGGGTGAAAGAGCCGGACGAATATGCAATTTTGACAAATATTATCCATAAAGAGTGGAGTGATTTTTCTGTTAAACAGCACAAAAACTATAAAGGTTTAAAGCAGCAAAATTTGCGCGACCATATGAGCGAAGCCGAATTAATTTTTACCGCCTTGGCAGAGTTGTCCACCAGACAAATTGCGGAAACTGTTAAGGCTAAGGGTTTAATTGCCAATAAACTTCCGGCTCATCGCGGCGGCCGGATTGCTAAGCACGCCCGTTTGGAACTGGAGCAAAAAACCGGTAAACAAGTTGTTACCCGGAAGAATTATCTGGGATCGGCAAAAGAACCAAAGAGATTGCGTTAGACATGGATATTTTAATCCGGTACAGCGAAATCGGACTCAAGGGTAAAAACCGGTCATTTTTTGAAGACCGGTTGGCGGCCAATATTAAGTTGGCGCTTAAAGGCAATCAAATTCAATTAATTAAAGAATACAAGCAGTTTATTCTAAAAACAGCCGCCGCCGCTTTAACAAAATTAAATAAAGTTTTCGGGATTGCCTGGCTGGCACCGGTAATAATGGTTAAAAACGAGGCGGAGGCAATTACTGCCGCGGCCTTAAAATTAATTGAGCCAAAGAAAACCTTTGCCGTCCGGGCGCATCATGATTTAGAAGTTTCTTTGGGAGAGGTGATCCGGACCAAGAAAAAAATTAAAGTCGATTTAGATAATCCTCAGCAGACTATATATATTTCCCAATCAGAAAAAAAGGCAATAGTTTTTAATCAAAAAATTTCCGGTCCGGGCGGTTTGCCGGTCGGTACCAGCGGTAAAGTCTTATGTTTATTATCCGGTGGTTTTGATTCGGTGGCGGCCGCTTATCAATTGGCTAAACGCGGGGCGCAAGTTGATTTTCTCCACTTTCATGTTTTTACCGATGAGGCACCGGTATTAAAGTCTAAGGTTAAAGCGATTGTTGATGGATTAAAGACTTGGACTTTATCGAAAAAACTTTATTTAGCTTCTTATCTGCCGTGGCAAATGGCGGTGTTGTCTTTGTCTGATCGGGACACCAAACACGAATTAGTCGTTTACCGCCGCTTAATGGCCCGGGTGGGAGAAGCGTTGGCTAAAAAACATGGCTACCAAGCCTTAATTTTAGGCGACTCATTAGGCCAGGTGGCCTCGCAGACCCTGGAAAATATTGTCGCGGTCGATCGGGCCGTGCAGATTCCTGTTTTCCGGCCGCTTCTTGGCAACGATAAAAACGAAACCATTAATTTGGTGCGCCGGATTGGTTTGGAAGCAGTGGTCAACGAACCATATAAAGATTGTTGTTCGTTAATTTCTACCCACCCGGCCACTCGGGCAGATTTAGATAAAATTTCCAAAATCGAAACCGGGATTAAAATAGAGGTAATTGTCCAGGAAATGGCCGATCATGTTCAAACAATTAATCTCTAATTCCCGCCGCCGGCAGTTTTTCAACCTGCTGGTTTTTTACGCGGCTTATTTATGGTTTAGAAGTTTCAGCTCTTCTGTTTTAAGCCCGCATTTTTTGCAATCCGGTGTCAGTTTAGAGCAAATGGTTTTTGGTTCGGCAATTGCCTATATTATTCCGGTGTTAATATTGTTATTTTCAAAAATTGTCAGTAATTTAATCTGGTGGCGCTGGGCCATAGGTTTAGCCTATTTGGCAATAATTTTAGTAATTAAAGTAGTTGATATTTCCCAGTACTACTTGTATAGCTTGCTTCTTGGCAGCAATACTGCTTTATTTTTTGTGCCCTACAATATTGCCCATTTCAAACTAACGCCCGGTCACCGCACCGGTTTTTCATCCGGCATTTTATTTTCCGTTTATCCGGTCATTGCCTTAATTGCGCCTTTGACCGCCGGTTTACTGGCAGAGTTTGACTATATTTATATTTGGATTCTGTCGGCGTTTTTTTTCGGAGTCAGTTTTTATTTAGTTAAATTCCAGGTTCAGATTAAGTTTAACCTTGATTTAAAACGCGACTTTAATTATTTAAAGCCAACGCGGCTGATAGTTTTACTTCAGGGAGTTTGGGAAACATTAATTTTTGGCATTATTCCTATTTACACCCTTTATTTCCTAACGACTCCGTTGGCCTACGGCAGTTATTTATCATACTTGGCCTTGATGGGGGTTTTAGCTAACTTGTTTTTGGGTAAGCTTTCAGACAAGTTAAAAGACAGATTGAAGTTTTTATATCCGGTGACGATCAGCATGGCTTTAATAACGTTGGTTTTCCCTTTAAGTCTCAATCGATTAATTTTGTGGCTGATATTCACCGGAATTATTCAATTATTAACTCCTTTATTTTGGAATTTTTCTACCGCTTGGTTTGTGGATAAACAGCCTGACCATGTTCGGTCGATGCCGGCAAGGGAATTAATTCTCAATGTTGGCCGGGTGATCGGACTATTTTTAACGTGGTTAAATTTTAGTTTCCAGTCGCCGCCGGTATTAATCTTTTACTTTTTAGGCGCAGTCATGCTGCTATATCCACTGGTACTGGTCTATAATACAAGAAATGCAGCCCGATCTTAAATCAATCCGTAATCAAGTCAGTGCCGTAATGCCGGGGGTTAACCGCTTGCTGATTAAAAAATTTTCCCTGCCGAAAAAAGTGTCTTACAAAGCCGGCGGGATTGATCATTTAAGCACGTCGGTGGTGACCGAGACTGATAAAGAGGTGGAGAAAATCCTTAAAACAAAACTTTTAAAAATTTTGCCCGGCTCAGGTTTTATCGGCGAGGAGACCGTGCCGGATGCTAAAGAATATAACTGGATTATCGACCCGATTGACGGCACGTTAAATTTTGCCAACCAGGTGCCGGTATTTGCCTGTTCGATTGGGTTGTGGCATAAAAACCAGCCGGTTTACGCTTATGTGTCTTTGCCGATGTCTGGGGAAACAATTCATGCGATTAGCGGCCAAGGAATTTGGTTAAACGGCCGCCGGGTTAAATTAATTAGAAAGCCCAGCCAAAAACTATTTATTACCTATTCGGCCGTTGGGGATAAGAAAACTGTTGCGGATACAATTATTAAAGTGCTGGAATTTTCATCGGGGCCGCGGACCTACGGCAGCTGCGTTTTCCACGGCGCCCAAATTGCCCTCGGCCGCATTGACGCCGGCGTATTTATCAACCAGGCGCTGTGGGATATTGCCGCGATTGTCTTGTTGGCCCGGGAAGCAGGCTTGAGTGTTAACTATATTTCACTAAAACCCAACATCAACAGTGATGATCTGAAAAATTATCAGTATTCCTTAGTTATTGGCCCGGAAAAATTGGCCAATGATTTAGCTGCCAAATTATGATCAGCTGTATTTTTGAGGGTCAAACCAATATTGTCCACCTGCGCCACGTAGTGGTGGACGCTTTGGTGGTTAAAGATGGGCAGATTTTACTGGTCAAGCGCGGTCCGGGATCATATTTGGAAATCGGCAAGTGGGCCATGCCCGGCGGCTATTTGGAAATGGACGAAACGGCCGAGCAGGCGATTGTCAGGGAAGTTAAAGAAGAAACCGGTTATGACTGCAGCGTGGTTAAATTGTTTCGCCTTAACGATAATCCCCGCCGGCCGAAAGAAAATAACCGGCAGAGCGTAGCCTTAATTTATTTGATGAAGCCGCTTAAAAAATCCGGCATCCATGACCATGAAATCAGCGAGGTTAAATGGTTTGATTTAAATAATTTGCCGCCGGTTGAAACTATGGCCTTTGACCATCTGGAGACAATCGAAAAATATAAAGCTAATCTTGACAAGTAGTACCAGTATTGGTACGATTGACTTATATGGACGGACTTTCTTTAAGTTTGCCGGCCAGTGAAGCCAGGAAAAACTTTTACACCATATTGGATGAGGTGAGTGATAAATTTAAACACTTTACCATTACCTTACGTGGGAAAATTAAAGCGGTCATTATTAACCCCGATGAGTTGGATTCTTGGCGTGAAACCCTGGAGATAATGGCCGATAAAAAATTAGTAAAAGAATTGCGAAAGAGCCGTCAAGATTTTAAAAATGGTAAATTTATTACAGAGGAACAATTGTTTAAAAACTTAGGCATTACCGATAAAGACCTTAATCAATAAATGAAGCTGGTTTACTCAAAAGACTCAATCAAATCTTTAAAAAAACTTCCCCAAAACAAGCAGAAAAAAATTGCCATTAAACTTTCTTTTTTAAAAAATAACCTACAGGCAGGCAAAGCCTTAAAAGGTGAATTTAAAGGTTTATTTTCTCTTAAGGTTTGGCCTTATAGAGTTATTTATGAACTGAATGATAAGCAAGGATGGATAATAATCCATAAAATCGAGCATCGTCAGGGAGTGTATAAGTAGTAAAATAAGGATATGTTAAATTACCCAATTGTTAAAGTTAAAACTAAAGATGGTTTGGAGCTGGGCGGAATGTTATTTGAGCCGGAGGATAAAAAGTTAAAAACAATCAAAATTCATGTTCCCGGAGACGGCGGCTCATTTTGGTGGAGTGATTATTATCCTCTTTTGGCTGAAAGCTCAATTAATCAGGGAATTGCTTTTCTTTCCGGCAATAACCGGGGGTCAGCGGTTTTTACCAATTCCAGTGATGATCCGGTGCCTTCTGGAGTGTCGGCCGAAATATTTTCCGATTGTATTTTAGACTTTGATGCCTGGATCAAATTTGTCCTAGGCAAGGGTTACGAGAAAATTATTTTGGAAGGCCACAGCCGTGGTACGGAAAAAACGGTTTATTATCTAAACCACGGTCAATACGTCGATAAAGTGGTCGGAGTAATATTAATGGGGTTTTCGGATCATATTGGTACTCAATTAGGATTTGAGAAAAAGATAGGCCATGATTTTGTCGAAGAAGCAAGGCAAATGATTAAGGCTGGAAAAGGCGATAATTTATTATCGGACTTAAGAGCCTTAGCCGGAGAATTACCTTATACAGCCAAAAGTTATATGGATGTAATTCAACCCGATTCGGCTAATTCCAAGGCATTGTCATTGCGTCAGGGTAAAAATTTAACTTATTTTCAGAACATTAAAGTGCCAATTTTAGGGGTGATCGGCGATCAATTTGAATACACGATTATTCCGATTAAAGACGCGATTAAATTATTGATGACGGAAAATCCACTGGCCGAAGCCTACCAAATAAAAGATTGTGACCATTGCTTCATCGGCAAAGAAACAGAGTTGACCAAAATCGTAGCCGATTTTACTCAAAGGCGGATTTTACCTAACTTATGAAAGTAACTTTATTTATGGCAATTTCCTTAAACGGGATTATCGCTACGCCGGATAATCAGGAAGAGTTTTTGTCGCATGCTAATTGGGACGAGTTTATTAAAGTTGTCCAAAAACGCGGTTGTTTAATTTGGGGGAGAAAAACCTACGAGCTGGTGAGGCTTTGGCCAAAGTCATATTTAGAGCCGTTTAAAAATATTGTTAAAGTCGTTATTTCTAGGGATAAAAATTTGAAGCTTGATTCGGGCTTTGTTCTAGCCGACTCTCCTCAAACTGCCCTAAAATTACTAAAAGACAAAAGTTTTAAGGAAGTTATTTTAACCGGTGGCTCAACCAATAACTCTGCTTTTGCCAAGCTGGGTTTAATTGACGAGGTTATTTTGGATATCGAGGGAGTAATTGTGGGTAAGGGCATTCCTTTGTTTAATCCGGAGGAGTTTGAATTGAAGTTGCAATTGAAATCTGTCAAGAAAGTTACTGAAAATATTCTTCAGGTTTGTTATAAAGTACTAAGATAATTTGAATTAACTTACTGAACCGGGCCAGTATTCATTAATAACGGTAAAGCCTCATTCAATGGATGACCTGTTAAAAAGTAACAACTTTTTTGGGTCTTTCCTTCTTTATAATTCACTAGTTGTACTGAAGTAATATACCATTCTGCCAGGGTAGAACTTTGCCGTTGAAGGGCACCGATTAATGATGGAAGCCCCCTTGTTAGATTATCGCCGGGAACTTCATATTTTTCCCCATTGAGTAAAATTGCAAAAGAGGGGTCCTTTTTCTTGCCAACACTTACAATTTCAACTAATTTCCCATCATCACCATAGATAGCTTTTCTTTTTTCTAAATTTATACCAGTTTCATTATTTTCCCAAGCTCGAATTGCCTCTTGGAGCGAATTTGGTTTATTTACGGTTTCTGCCCCCCCCGTAAACCTCCCTCTTAGCCAATTCATCATATGTCCTATAATATCACACTAGCTAATATTTTTCAATATCAGATAGCGGTTGGATTGGCCTTGCTGGCCGTCGGCGACAAAATCGGCAAGTAATTTTAACTTTAAGCTTTTGATGAGCCAATTTATTTCAGTATCAGTAAATAAATGAATATAGCGTTGAGCAGTAACGCCTCGTTTCCAGTTTAAAATATAATCGTTGTCCGGCAATTTTTTAATCACCTGGTTTTGGAAGCGCTTTAATTTATTAAAGTGCCAGACAGTAAAAACTAAAAGGCCGTCTTTGGCGAGCAGTTTTTTTGCGCGGAGCAATATTTTTAACCGGGCGGGTTTGGTAGGGATATGGTGTAAAACGGCCATTAAAACGATTAGATCGAATTTGTCTTTAATCGGCCAAGGTTGGGTAATATCCTGCTTGATTAACCGGCCAAACGGTATTTGGTCTAAAAGAAATTGATTGTTATCCAGGCCGGTGTAGTCAATCCGGTGCTGACCGGATAGCCAGACGCCGAACCGGCCGTTGCCGCACCCCAGGTCGAGCACCTGCAGGGTTGGACCCTGCAGGTAGGATAAGAGTTTTTGCCAGCCGGGCCAGGGGGATTGGCGGGAGATGTTAAAATAGGCCTGTGTCTTTAAATAAAATTTTTCGTTTAATTTGAGTAAATCCATATGACTGATCCTGATTTAACCACAAATAGGAGTATTTCCAAAGTTGAGTTAATTAGCCGTTGGCGCCGAAAACATCCGGGTCAGCCGTTGCCGGAAAAAATGATCGGCAAGCCGGTTCGGACCATGTCCGGCGTCGTGCCGGTAACCTTACTCACCAAGCCTTACTCTTGTCCGGGTAAATGCATTTTTTGCCCCAACGATGTCCGAATGCCCAAAAGCTATTTATCGGCCGAGCCGGGGGCGCAAAGAGCGGCGGCCAATAATTTTGATCCATACAACCAGGTATCCAGCCGTTTGCAGTCTTACTATGCCAATGGCCACACCACCGAGAAAGTTGAGCTGATTATATTAGGCGGTACTTGGTCGGCTTACCCCCTGCCTTATAAAATCTGGTTTATCGGCCGCTGTTTTGAAGCCCTGAATGAATTTAAGCCGGATAAAAAATTAGGCGCGCCGCAAATTACCGGTGAGGCGGTTTGGCCGCGATTATTAAAAGCGCAAAAAATTAACGAAACGGCTTCAACTAGGTGTGTTGGCTTATCAATCGAAACCCGGCCGGACTTTATTACTTTGGGTCAGTTAATTGAACTGCGCCAAATGGGCTGTACCAAAATTCAAATCGGGATTCAAAGCCTGGATAACCGGGTGTTACGGTTAAATCGGCGCGGCCACACGGTTGCGGCGACTAAAAAGGCGATTAAGCTATTGCGCTCGTTTGGTTTTAAAATCCAAGCTCACTGGATGGCTAATCTTTACGGGTCGACGCCGGCCAAAGACATTGCCGATTTTAAAAAATTATTTGGACAAATTTGGTACCGGCCGGATGAATTGAAAATCTACCCCTGCAGTTTAATCGAGACAGCTGAGTTAATGAATTATTGCCGGAAAAAATTATGGCGGCCTTATTCCCGGGCCGAGCTGATGCGGGTAATGGTGTTAGTTTTGCCGATGGTGGAACCGTATTGCCGCGTTTCCCGGATGATCCGTGATTTTTCCAGCGACGATATTGTCGTCGGCAACAAAACCACTAATTTTCGCCAGTTGGTCGAGGCCCGGGCAAAAAATATTAAAGAAATCAGATACCGGGAAATAAAAAACATTCTGGTTAAACCGGATGATTTACGGTTGGAAATAATCACTTATACAACGTCTATCGGCCGGGAAAAGTTTTTACAGTGGGTGACGAAAGAAAATCAGATTGCCGGATTTTTGCGTTTATGTCTGCCCCGGGTTGAAGCGCCGGTTAAAGAATTAGCCGGGGCGGCTATAATCAGAGAACTGCATGTTTACGGTCACGCTTTAGCCTTGGGCGGATTAGGGAGAACCCAGCATTCGGGCCTAGGCAAACAGTTGCTGGCAGCAGCGGAAAGATTGGCCAAAGGTTATAAAAAATTATCAGTAATTTCCAGTATCGGCACCAAAAAATATTATCAAAAGCACGGATTTAAAGATGGACAGTTATATCAACACTTACAGCTGGTTGATTGATTCGTCTAAAGCCTGAATTTCCTGATCAAAGTCTTCCAATTCAGTAGCGGAAAGCTCGGCATCAATCGTAGTTAACGAATCATCTTCGGAGATTGCCGGGGACACGGCCGGAGCGATTAATTCTTCAGATTCACTTTGGGTTTTTGTTTCGTCAGGTTTGGGTTGGTTGAAAAAATAAAACAGGCCGCCGACTAAGGCTAAGACGAAAATTAGGAGTGTCAATTTTTTCATAGGGCTTTAGCCGCCTTTAAAACGTCAACCACTGCCTGCCGGGCAAGACGGACTTTTTCCCGGACGGCTTTAATATCTGCTCGAAACTGGGTTTTGGCGGCCGAGGCCCCAACCCGCAATCCTGACTCATTGATAAATTCGATCACATACTCTTTTTCCGCCTGGGCGTTGACCGCGGCTTCGGCTTCGTTAATCTTAGTTTGGGCAGCAGCAATATCAACTGCCGGCATCCGAACCTTGATTTTATTTAACAGCGCCTGGATCCGCTCCAGATGTTTAAGCATGGCTTGGGTAGTCCGGTCGTTAATTAAAGTCAATTGGCTGCTGATGTGTTCTAAAATCTGCTGTTTTTTTTCGTCGCGGATTGACTGAATTCGGATACGGGCTTCTTCCCGGATTTTGCCGGGACGGGTAGCGTTGGCCGCCAAAGCCGGCGAGGCCAGCAGAACCAATAAACATAGAGGGATGAAGACTTTTTTCATTGCTCTTTTATTCTGCTACAATTTATCATGATGGTCAAGTGGCTGTTAAAACTGGCTTGGTTGGGCTTCGGCCTATTCGGTGTCGTCACCGTCGGCCAAAAATTCTGGCCGGGATTAGAGCGGTCGGAATTAATCCAGGGAGTTCAGGGTGCTTTAGTTGACAGCTTGGAAGACGGGGTTTCTGTTGACGATCTGAAGAGTTTAAACAGCGATGAAGTCAGCCAGGTATTGGGTGAAACGATTAAAACCCAGGTGGTTAAAATTTTGGAATCAACCAGTGAGGAAATTAAGATCTTTCCGGCCAAGCAGGTAAGAAAAATTAAGATCGGCGCCTGCGAG
>Ga0210050_1005349_pt1 | contig 10188 bp, 7 predicted proteins | sample CryGey132114_all_FD_185463 | JGI IMG/M metagenome (GOLD analysis project Ga0210050, IMG submission 185463) | Groundwater microbial communities from aquifer - Crystal Geyser CG22_combo_CG10-13_8/21/14_all (SPAdes) (version 2) | ecosystem: Environmental > Aquatic > Deep subsurface > Groundwater ...
TTGCCTATTTCCATAAATCGTCCACATTCGCAATTCGGATGACAGTGTTCTCCAAATTTTTTATTATGTATATATTCACCAAAGTCGTAAAATACTTCGCTGTCAGGCCCACCGGGCTCATCTTGCGGCATTTTATCAGGCGCGCCATTTCTGCTCCACCAATTATATTTCGCGTCATAATAAAAAATTCTGCCTCCACGCATACCTATTTTGCCGCCATTTTCTTCATTTAAAATTTCTTGGTCTTTTATTTTAATATCTTTTTTTTCAAAAATATTTTTCCATATTTTTACGGATTCAATGTCGCGTGGTATTCCGCTTTTTTTATCTCCGGCAAAGACGGTTATATATAATTTTTCAGGATTAAGTTTGACTTCATTAGTTAAAAATTCAAAAAGCCATTCAATTTGTTCTTTTTTGAAATAATCGCCGAAAGACCAATTGCCGAGCATCTCAAAAAAAGTAGTGTGTCTATTGTCTCCTATTTCTTCTATATCTTCAGCGCGAAAACATTTTTGAGAGTTTGCAAGCCGTGCTCCGCCCATATGCTTCTTTCCTAAAAAATACGGTAAAAGTGGCTGCATACCCGAACTTGTAAAAAGAGTTGAAGGGTCGTCTTTTAAAATTAAAGGCGCTGATTCAATTATTATATGCTTGCGTTTTTCAAAAAAACGCAAATATTTGCTTCTGACTTCGTCTATTTTCATATTTTAATTTCGTATTCCGCGATATTTTAAGAGAAATATCCATTGGCATATAGCTGAAAAAAATAACCGAGCGTTATAAATAATATACCGCAAATAGCAAGCCATTTTTCGCGCTTCATCGCGCCAATCACATCGTCATCAATTTTATGCTCTTTCACCATATGCCTGTGCACATTAAGCACGGTAAGGCCGATTAATATCTCCCCCGTCGCGCTTAATGTAATTCCTATAAATAATAAATCCATATTTGATTAAATTAATTTAATTATTACTTTATTTTACGCTGTATTTTAAGCCGAGTAAACTTTTTCAAGTTTATTTATATCTTTTTCTATGCTAATTAAACCTTCTTTGAAAAAATTATGTCTTGCTGTGTCTATGCCAATGTCTTTAAAAATATCATCTGGACTTTTACTTCCGCCTGCCGATAAAAATTTTTTTATTTGTTTGCCAAAATTATTATTTTTTTTAAATCTATCATACATAATCTTACTGATAATTTGTCCGTAAGCGTATGTGTATACATAAAAAAAATTTCTAATATGCGACCATCTTATAAAAAAATATCCATCCAATTCTTTTAACTTAAACGCCGGTCCTAAATACATTTTCATATGTTTATTAAGCATACTTCCTATCTCTTCGGATGATAACGCTCCTTTTTGTCTAATGCTGTTGTGCAGTTCAATTTCAAAATTAAATTCGGCAATCTGTCTGAATATCGTATCTATATCCCCTTGTATTTTATCATGAAGCGCGACAATTTTCTCTTTATTATTTAATTTTTCAAATATTGCGTCAAATACGGCTTGCTCAAAAAAAGTGCTTGCCGTCTCTGCCGCTGATATGCTGTAATGGGTATATATTTCTATTTGATTCTTTTTGCTTAATTCAGAATGTATGGCGTGCCCCATCTCATGCGCGAATGTCATAAGCGATTTGAAATCATCGGTCTGATTAAGAAGAACCATTGTCGGAGTGTTCACGCTTGATGACGCGTAAGCTCCATCTGATTTGCCAATTTTTGGATATGCATCAATCTGCCCTTTTTTAAGCATATTATCTAATATATCAGCGTATTCTTTATCTATACTTTTAAATATCGATTTTAATATTTCATACGCTTCTTTGAAAGATATTTTTTTTGTCGTTTTTCCTATTCTCGCGCCCCTATCGGCATATCGCATATAATCCAATTTAAGAATCTTTTTTTTCAAATTATAGAAACGATTGCTAATATAAAAATGTTTAGTAACGATATTCGCAAAATCTAATATGCTTTTTTCATTATTTTCATATCCTAATATTGTGGCGCTATACGGATTTTTGAAACCGCGAAGCTCGTCGTCTATTTTTTTATTCAAGACGATGGCATTTATCTCGCTTTCAGCAAAACTGCTTATCTCTTTGATTTTTTCTAAAACTTTATCTTGCAAAGCGCGTCTCTCTATTGTGTTAAGTCCGCTTACTTTATTTTGAGCTTCTCCGATGGATATTTCTTTTCCTCTAAATTTCACATTTTGTTTGCTAAGAGTTCTTTGAACACCGCTAACCCACATACTATGACTTGGCATATTTTTGAGATTAATAATTTTTTCTTCTTTTTCCGCAAGGTCATATTTGCTCATTTCAAAAATTTTTTCTAAAAAATAATTGTATTTTCGCAATTTTTTGCCGGAAAGAAATTTTTTCTGAAATTTTTTTTCAATTTTGCCTATCTTCAATAAAAAAAATAAAATTTTATTTTCATATTTCGTCAATTCATTTATCAATTTATTTAGATTTGCTTCAGCTTCTTGGTCTTTTCCATCTAAATCTTTTCTATAATGAAAATAGAGGAGTGGTTTATCTGTATCTAATTTAATAAGATTTTCATAATCCAGCAATGCCTGAAAAAGTTTGTCCTCTTTTTTCAGATAATCGTCTTTTTTTATGTATTTTTTTTCAAAAAAAATAAAAGCTTTTTTTATTTTTTCAATGTCTTTTTTTATTTGAGTGTCATTGGCGGATTTATAAAATAAATTTAAATTCCATTTCGTTTTAATTTTTTTCATAATGAATCTTCGGTATAATAATAACGCTAAAAAATCAAATTAAAACCTATTTAATGCTGATAATTTTGCAGTTGAGTTTGCCGTTTGGCGTTATAAATGAAAATGTCTCGCCTTTCTTTTTCCCTATCAACGCTTCTCCCAACGGCGAGATATGTGAAATTTTTCTCTCCTGCATATTCGCCTCTTCAGAACCTACGATTTTATATTTTCTTGTATCTGTCTCTCCGTCTTTTTGTATCTCAACTTCAGAGCCGAGATTTACAAAGTCATTGCTTTTATGAGCCACTATTTTAGCTGACTTTAGAATTAACTCCAATTTATTTATTCTGTCTTCCGCGGCGGCTTGAAGTTCGCGAGCTTCATGATATTCTGCATTTTCAGAAATATCGCCGAGCGACCGCGCGTATTCAAGATTTTCCGCAATCTCTTTTCTACGAGTGGTTTTTAAAAAATTTAGTTCATCTTGAAGCGCGTCAAATTTTTCTTTGGTTAAATATTCTTTTTCGTCAGTCATTTTTGATTTGTTAAAATTAATAAATTAAACAAAAAAACTTTTATTAAGTTTGCGCGCTAAACAAACTCATTAACTGTTTATATTAAAAAGAATTATATTCTAATGAGATGAAATGTCAACAGTCAGTCGGTAATATACTTCTTGATATTGAAGTGTTCAAGCGTTGTCTAATTTTAATTCAAATACTCAGGTGTGTTCTCCGCCATCCATTCAAACATTCTTCTCATTACAAAAAGAGCGCCTATAAGATTGTCGCTTTTTCCTTTTTCCATTATTACGGCAAAAGCGAAACGCGGGTTTTCATACGGAAAAAAACCGATAACAAGCGAATTAACAAATTTTTTCACGGCTCCAAGTTCGGCTGTTCCTGTTTTTGCGGCTATTTTAACTTGCGGAATATTCAAACCCTTTCCCGTGCCGTCCGTTACAGCCATACGCATTCCTTCTTTCACTATGCTGAAATAACTTTTTCGTATCGGAATATTTATAAAATCATCCTTATCATCATATACTAATTTTGGAGTAATAAGTTTTCCGTCGTTTGCAATCGCCGCAATCGCGCGAACAAGCTGAATTGCTGTAACTTGAAAACCATACTGCCCTATCGCTGTATGATATGTATCGCCTATCCTCCATTCATCTCCACTGAAAACTTCTTTTTTCCATTTAGGATTTGGTATCACGCCAATTTCTTCAGGAATCGTGTATTGAGGATATACATTTGTTTTATCACCAAAACCGAACATTCTCATATATTTTTCAATATTTTTAATTCCCAAACCATTTTGCTTCTCATATCCTCCGCCTATTTCATAAAAATAAACATTTGACGAAACGGCAAGCGCTTTTCTCATATCAACAAGACCGTGCGCTTTCCAATCCATAAATACGGATTTCTTGTCGGGGAAATACGGATTTTGTATTGAAATAGAGCCCGTGCTTAAAATCTCTGTTTCTGGCTCAATCAATTTTTCATTAAGAGCGGCAAGAGCTAAAAATGGTTTCACGGTAGAGCCGGGTGTGTAAAGACCAGCCGTAACTCTGTTTAAAAATGGTTTATTTTCATCTTTCATATATTCGGCAATTTTATCTGTTGGCGCGGCATTAGAAAGTATTTGTGAATTATATTCCGGATAACTTGCCATTGTTAAGATTTCTCCATTGTTAATATCCATTATCACGCCCTCTCCGCCCTTAAAACTCGCCTCATTTGCTAATTCTTCAATAAATGTATAAAAAGCGCTTTGAACATTGGCGTCAATGGAAAGAACTACATTCTTACCGGGACGAGACGGCATTATTACGCTTTCTGATTTTATATTCATCATCGCGTCTGTTTCAACAATCTTCAATCCAGATTTTCCATTTAATATGTCATCAAAAATTTTCTCCGCTCCGTCTTTTGCGATAAACTCACTCTGATAATACACGCCGTTTTTATCTTTAAGAGGATACCCTATATATCCAAGAGTATGCGAGAGACCGGGTATGGTGATATATTTTCTGTTTGAAAAATCATCTTCTTCGTTTTTACGCGTATTCCACGCCAATTCAATATTATTTCTGTCATAAATAACTCCGCGCTCGGGAAAAATTATGGAATGTTTTAATCTATTATTCTCGCTTATGGACGCGTAGATTTTGCCTTTGCTTATTTGCAACTCCCAAATTTTTAATCCAAATAATATTATTACGATAAAAAATAATATTACAACAAAAATTAACGCTCGTTTTGATATTGGTTTTTCAATTCTTCCCTCAAATTGATAAGTGTTAAATTCGGGAAGATTTGTGGAGTCCATAAAAATTTCATCAGGGTCAATTTCATTGTTTTTAAATGATTTTTCTTCCAAAATTTTCTTTCTTATTTTTCTAAATATCATAATGTATCAATTTCTTTTTCAAAATACGCGCGCATATAAAAAACAGCGTAAAAATTATTGTAAATATAAACTGTATGCCAAAAAAATTTGGGGTGGAAACTCCGTATAACATATCGGCGAAAAGCCCCCAAAATAATACTTCATACGCGTTGAATACCGATAAAAAAAATATTGCGATAATTATTGTGAACCACCACGGAAAAAATAATACGCTTCCAAATATTAAAACATTAAAAATAATTCTCAAATACGGCATTAAAACGCATTATATCATATTGTAAATTACAAAACTCTTTCTTGGCATAAGTTTTTGCAAGACATCATAAAAATCTGCTGATTTTTTGTTATGCTTGCGTGTTCGCCTGCGCAATGTCTTTCAAAAATTATGCCTGCGGCGAGTTTTGTAATTTACAATATCATACTTGATTTCGCGTTTTTAGTTTTGTGTTTTCACAATCCACACCCATTTAATTTCATTCATATTGACAGGATTTTTAAATAATATTTTAACAAATGGGTCTGTCGGATTATTCTCAATTTCTTCAATAATCGCGAAAACATTCGCGCTCATATCTGGAATCGTAACAATATCTCCTTTATTAACTCCAATATCTCTTGGAAGATTAGCTGTAAAATTTCCTCCCCCAGCGCCTTCCGCGTTTACAGATATATTATTATCGCCAACAAAAACAGCAATTATTTCTCCATATGAAGAAAACAATTTAACCAATGATGTTTTTTTATATACTTCACTGACTGCGCCTATAAAAATATCACCGGGCGCTAAAACTTTGTCGCCATTTTTAATTCCATTATCGCTTCCGGCATTAATTATAAAAGTATCATACAAAGAAGCGGGAGGTCTTGTAAGCGTCTCCGCGAGAATCGTATTCTCTACGACAAATCCGCTATAATTGAGCGTTTCTTTTAAAAAATTATTTTCCCGCTTAAAAAGATTTAACGCTGATAATTTCAAATTCATCTCTTCCGCTTGGGATTTCAATTCTTTATTTTCATTCACAAGGGTTTTTTTGGATTTAATTAGCTGTGTTATATCAATAATATTTGAAATTATTTTATTTTTAACTTTCCAAAACGGCGCGCTTACAAAATGCGCGCTTCCAGAAAAGACATTTGAAAACAAAACATCCGCCAAAACAAAAATACCTATAAATAATATTATAATGACGAAATTCTTGGCAAATAATTTCTGTTTTTTCTCTTTATGCTGTAGGGGATAATTGCTCATCGTCGCTTGCTATTAATACTTCTTCAAACGCGTCTATGTCCTCAAGTATCGCTCCTGTGCCACGCACCACGGCAGTAAGAGGGTCATCGGCGACATATACTGGAAGTTTTAACATTTCACTCATCAGCTCCGACATTCCGCTTATAAGAGCGCCTCCGCCAACAATAAAAGCTCCTCTTTGCATTACATCAGAGAGAACTTCTGGTGGAGTTATTTCAAGCACTTCTTTGGCGGCGTCAATAATATGGTCAATTGAATTTATAAGCGCGGCGCGAATATCAGAATCTGTGATAACAACCTCGCGTGGCAATCCCGTAATCAAATCTCTGCCTCTTACAACAGACTCTGTCGGCATATCTCCTTCAAATATCGCGCAAATTGAAATTTTCAAATCTTCCGCGGTTCTTTCGCCTATTAAAATTTTAAATTCATTTCTTATATAAAAAATAATATCGGCATTAAATTTATCACCGGCAATTCTTACATTTTTAGAACACACAATACCGTTTAAAGAAATAATCGCTATATCCGATGTTCCGCCTCCTATATCAATTATCATATTCCCGACCGGCTCTTTTACCGGCAATCTTATGCCTATCGCCGCCGCCATCGGCTCTTCCACTATATGCACTTCGCGCGCGCCTGCGTTCTTTGCCGCATCGCGCACGGCGCGCGTCTCAACGCTTGTAATGCCCGACGGCACACCTATCACAATGCGCGGTCTTAACGGTTTTTTTAAATATGTTTGAGCTTTATTGATAAGATATGAAAGCATCTCTTCCGTTACTTCAAAATCAGATATGACGCCGTCAATAAGAGGTCGTACAGCGACAATATGACCGGGGGTTCTTCCAAGCATTTCTTTGGCTTGCGCGCCGACAGCGACAACACGACCTGTCTTTTGGTTTACAGCGACAACGGATGGTTCATTTATGACAATCCCCTTGCCTCTTAAATATACAAGAGTGTTTGCCGTTCCTAAATCAATTCCTATATCATTTGAAAAAATCCTGTAAAATTTATCTAAATATCGTTTTATTTTATTTCGCATATTAACTTAATTTCTTAATCAGTTCGTCTTCAGAAATCTCTTCTGTTTTATTTGTCGCTCGTTCTATAAGTTCCACTTTTCCCGCGTTTATATTTCGCTTTGATATGACAATCCTATATGATATGCCGATTAAATCGCTATCCGCGAATTTCTCGCCGGCGTTTGTGTCTCTGTCGTCATACAATACTTCAAAACCCTTTTTTTTAAGCTTCTCGTATATTTCACTTGCGTCGGTCAAGCCAATCAAGTGCAGTTTAAAAGGAGAAATTGATTTTGGCCAAACAAGACCAGAATCATCAGACAATACTTCCGCCACAGCCCCCATAAGGCGTCCAAGTCCTATGCCGTAGCTTCCCATAATCGGTGGCTTATTACTGCCGTTCGCGTCTTTATACAAAAGCCCTTCCGCTTCCGAATATTTAACGCCAAGAGGAAAAATATTGCCAACTTCTATCGTCTTTTTTTCTATAAGAGTATTTTTATCAAGTTCTAATTCAGCAAGCGCGCTGTCCGTATAAACTTCTTTATTTATTGCAATCTTTTTTTTCTCATCTATATAAATAGTATCCTCTCCTGCTTCGGACAATGTTTGAAACTCATCGCTGAATTTAGAAAATATTCCGCCACTTGCGAATGTTCTATAAGTTTTATCTCCAATACCTATTCTTTCAAATATTCTTTTATACGCTTCAGCAACTTTTTCATAAAATTCTTTATGTTCCTCTTCTGTGCGGGAAAATGAATACAAATCTTTCATTAAAAACTCCCGCCCGCGCATTATACCGCTTTTGGCGCGAAGCTCGTTTCTGAATTTATTTTGAATCTGATAAACATACAAAGGCAAATCTTTGTATGAATTGACATTATTTGTCAAAAGTTTTGCGAGCGGTTCTTCATGAGTATTCGCTATACCAAGTTCATTTCCATTTTTAAGTTTTGTCTTAAACCAATTATCAACCATTTTGTCGTCCCATCTTCCGCTTGCAATCCAAATTGCTGGGTCTTGCAGTGTCGTCATAAATATCTCCTGCGCGCCGAGCGCGTTCATCTCTTCTCTGATTATATTTTCAATTTTTTTAAGAACGCGAAAACCAAGCGGTAGATAAGTATACACACCCGCCATTTCTTTATGAATAAAGCCGGCGCGAATAAGAAGTCGCGCGTTTTTAGACACTTCATCACTCGGAGCTTCTCGCCTTGTTTTAGTAAAGAGTTGACTCTGCTTCATTACATCATATTACAGCAAAAACATTATATGGTCAAAAAAATGTATAAGTCCGCCCATTTTTGCGGTTTTCAGGCAGATTAGATTTGTAATGATTGTATTGTATCGTGAATTACGAAACTCGCCGCAGGCATAATTTTTGAAAGACATTGCGCAGGCGAACACGCAAGCATAACAAAAAATCAGCAGATTTTTATGATGTCTTGCAAAAATTTATGCCAAGAAAGAGTTTCGTAATTCAAAGAATGTAACATAAACTCAATCAGAGCATATTTGTTCTTGAAGAAAAATTGAAGTCTGACTTCAATAGATTTCAATTGAAATCTGACTTCAATCAACTTCTTCAATCAGCTTTAAGTCCGACTCCAAGTTTCTTTAAGTTAAGTTTTTTAAAAAAATTTAATAAGTTTATACAAACTATCGTCTGTTAACAAAAATATATTTGGTGGTTAAATCGCCAAATATTGAATGTTCAGGTTTAGAAATTAGACATTGGTAATTAGAAATTAGGAATTAGGAATTTGTTTGTAATTTATAATTTGTAATTTGGAATTTGTAATTTATTTGTGATTTGGAATTTGTAATTTGTAATTTATTAGAAATTAGAAATTAGACATTTTTTATATGTATCCGCAACATCGAGGTTCAACCTCGGTGTGTATAAAACCGACAACGATTATTGGTTTTGAACTTAAATTTGTTGAATTATCGCATTCTTTATTTCCTAAATACTGCAATATATATCTGAACTTAGACAAAAAATCATAGTATGACGGGGCGAAAATAAACTAATAAAAATGTGTATTGAAGAATATGAATATTTTTTATTCTTACAAAAATAAACCTTGGATATTCATATGTCTATCCTTTGACGAAAATTAAGTTTGTAATTTTAAAATAAAAATTAAATAAAGATTAATTCAATTTTATTTTATTTTTTCCTTTTTTGGTTTCTTTTTTTCTTTTCTTTGTTTATCTCTTCCTTTTGACATAATGCTTATTATAATACGACAATAAAACAATTAGCAAGCGCGCTTAATAATAAAACGGGTATCTGTCTTTTTACTTCTCCTTGCTTTTAAATACGAAGGGCAAAACATTCTGTATTTATGGCGAAAAAATTAAAAAAAAGAAAAAGCATTTTTAAAAAGAAGAAAGATTTTGTATTGAGAAAATATTAAAGCAAAGTAAGAGTTTTAGTGAAATAAGGCAAATCCTGAATAGGAATTATCCGTAGTAGTAAGTAAGAAAGTCGTATATTAAATATATCAATGTCAGACCTTGATATTTGACTTTGATATTTCTTAGGAGCGTACTATTAGTCAGAGTTTTGCTCAAAAAAAGTTCGCGTAAAGGACATTAATACATCAAAAATCGCAGAAAAATAAAAAACAAAGCGTTGGTTTTGTTTTTTATTTTTCTGCGATTTATGATCACAAGTTACTAAATATTTTCTTCGCCCTTTGGGCTTGAAAATATATAAGTACTTGTTGACCTCGGCTCGG
>Ga0210050_1005356_pt1 | contig 10182 bp, 10 predicted proteins | sample CryGey132114_all_FD_185463 | JGI IMG/M metagenome (GOLD analysis project Ga0210050, IMG submission 185463) | Groundwater microbial communities from aquifer - Crystal Geyser CG22_combo_CG10-13_8/21/14_all (SPAdes) (version 2) | ecosystem: Environmental > Aquatic > Deep subsurface > Groundwater ...
TCATTTTGCAAATCGTATTGCCTCCAGGCACAGATCCTAAAGCTAAGGCACTTTATCAGCAGATGCAGCAACAAGTGACATTTAATCCTCGTGCGAATTTGGGAGTTTAGTGAACAATGAATAATGATATTTTAAGTGGACAATTACTCGATGAGCACAGCCAAATCACAATAATTGATCTCTGCTACGCCTGTCAGGTAAAAACAGAATGGGTTATCGATCTTGTCGAGGAAGGCATCATAGAACCTAATGATCAAACGACCGAAGAGTGGCAATTCACAGGAGAGAGTTTACAACGAGCGATGATTGTAAGGCGATTGCAACGTGATCTAGGGATTAATTTTGCCGGAGCCGCATTGGTGCTCGAATTGATGGAAGAAAATGAGCGATTACGGGCGCAACTTAGTCGGTAAAGGCTGTTAAATAGAATAAGACAGTCACAACTAATATTTATTGTGTGCCTGTCCAATGTTGCTTACGAATGTAACGATAGTGAACATGGTGAAGTGAAGTGGTTTAAAGTGTGTGTCCATTTGTTTGCATTTGTTTTGCCCGTGTGAGTTTCATTATCGTTTAATAATGCTTTAGTTATAAGAGCTGAAAGATCATAAAATCCCGATTAAACCTTGGGCTTGCTTTTCTTCTAAGCTTGAGTATAGTTAAGTATAGACTATGCGCATTATTGCTAACACTATGACTTATTAGATATATGAGTCGCTATAGTGAAGATAAAAACGGATTGAGGTGTCACATTTGAAAAAAATACCTTGGACATTCCTTGCGATCAGCTTGCTTTTTATGCAGGGTATGCCGTTAAAAGCCCGGCAAAACCAACAGGCTTCAACAAAATCCATTGAAAAAATTGAACAATCATTACCTATCGAAGAATTAAGTGCCTTTTCAGAAGCTTTCCGACGTATTAAAAGCCAATATATAGAACCTGTTGAGGATAAAGTGCTTTTAGAGGGCGCAATTCGTGGCATGATGGAAACCTTAGATCCTCATTCTAGATATTTAAATCCTCAGGCATTAGATGATTTAGAGTCTTCCACCAGTGGAGATTATAATGGATTAGGTATTGAGGTTATTGAAAGAGAAGGAAAGATTGTTGTCAATAAAGTCTTACCAGATTCGCCAGCCCAACAGAAGGGTATTTTAAAAGATGATCAAATCACTGAGATTAATAATAATGTTCTTAAAGGGCTGACCTTGGATGAATCTTTAAATTTATTAAGAGGGGGTGCGGGTGATAAGGTGAAATTGGCTCTAATAAGGGCTGAGCAGCCGCAGATGGTGATTCGTTTGAATAGAGCCAAAATTCATGTTAATAGCACGATTTTTCAGCTACTCGAAGGGCAGATCGGTTATATAAAAATCGAGCAATTTCAAGTGGAAACTGCCTCAGAGATAGAACAAGCCTTAAAAAGTTTTCAACACAAACATCATCCTCGCTTAAATGGATTAGTGCTAGATTTGCGAGACAACCCTGGCGGTGTGCTATCTGCAGCTATAGAAGTAGCGGATCTGTTTATCAGTTCAGGTATCATTGTGAGTACGAAAGGACGGGATAGTCTTGCCAATTCAGTATATTATGCGACTAAAGGCGATATACTTTCTGGAGCGCCTATTGTCGTATTGATTAATAATGGATCAGCATCCGCATCAGAAATTGTTGCTGGTGCCTTGCAAGATCATAAAAGAGGCTTACTGATGGGTACTCGTTCTTTTGGCAAAGGATCAGTTCAAACTGTGTGGGACTTAGGAGGCGGTGGTGGCATTAAATTGACCACAGCTCGATATTACACCCCTTCAGAAAGAACTATTCAGGGGGGTGGAATTATTCCTGATGTAGAAGTATTTGCAGGCACTTTTATTAAAAAAGAACAAGAAGAAATGCATGAGAGTGATTTACCTGGGACTTTGACTAATAATCAATCTTCAAAGATTGTGAGTGTCAAGATCACTCAAATTGCTGGAACAGATCCATCGGCTACCAATCATTTGATGGCGGATGATAATCAATTGCGTGAGGCGTTAAATGCTTTGCGAGCGATGGTTATTTCAAGCAATTTTGTCAAAAAACACGCAGGATAGTCGAGAGATTTTGATGTTTAAAGCCTTATGGAAGGTTGTAGTTTTTATTTTGCTTGGGGTGTGTGGTACACAAGCATTATCTTCTGAGAGAGATAATTCGCATCCCAAAACAATAAGACCAAAAATTGCTATTATTATTGATGATTTGGGGACCAACTGGAAAAATGCCAATAAAGTCTTGTCACTTCCTTGGCAGGTTTCGGCCAGTATTTTGCCTTTTACTCAGTATGCCAACAAAATTGCCCTGATTTCTAAAGAGCAAAATCGGGCTATTTTGTTGCACGCTCCAATGGAGGCCGAGAAAAATAACCAATTATTAGGACCAGGAGCGTTATTTTTAAGCATGAATCCTTGGCATTTATTAAAGCAGCTTAGACAGGATATTTTGGATATTCCAGGGGTAGAAGGGGTCAATAACCATATGGGCAGTAAAATGACCCAAGAGTTGGGTACCATGAGATGGGTGATGGGGTTATTAAAATGGCAAGGTCTCTATTTTATCGATAGTCGAACCAGCGATCAATCCGTTGCACAGCAAGTTGCTCAAAGCATGGGGATTGAAAATACTCGGCGTAATGTTTTTCTTGATGATGATATTGACTCGGTGGCTATCAATAAGCAATTTGATCGATTAGAGCAACTTGCGACAAAAAATGGCAGTGCTGTGGCCATTGGGCATCCTCATGATGAAACACTCAGGGTGCTTAAAAATAGGTTATTGGGGCTTGAACAGAGTGGGTACGAATTGGTCTCAATAAGAGATTTGGTGAAAATTTAGTGGCTTGATTTTTGCGTGTTATTGCTTGTGTCAAAATAGTGAAATTTAGGTTGGAGTTTTTCATGAATGGGGTTTGAGTTGATTTGGATGAATTGGCATAGGAAAATTGGCATAGGTGTCTCTTAGCCTAAGATGAGTAAGAGCAACAGCCATACAAATTTAGTTTGTCGTAGAAATTTTTCTAAAATTGAAAGGTTTTGTGCTTTATTGACCTTGATTTTAGCACTTACCTTACCCGTTTCAAATTTTGCCTCTGCCCATAGTTTCCCCGAGTATCAAGTTAAAGCACTCTTCGTGGTGAATTTTGGCTTCTATACGCGTTGGCCAGAAAAAGATAAAAATCATGAGGGCTTAGAGTTTTGTGTGATTGGTTATTACCCTTTTTCTAATTATTTCTCAAAGGAAAATATTGATAAATTTCCGATAAAAACATCCATCCATGTGCGAAAATTAAAGTTAACCGATTCGACGGATGGATGTCAGATGTTGTTTATTAGCCAAAATGAAGAAGCGAATGTGCCATCTATTATTAAGCAGGTAGCAGATAAACCTATATTAACCATAGGTGAGTCAAATAACTTTATTGAATCTGGTGGTATCATTTTGTTGACTATCGATAATGAGGTGGTCACTTTTGAAATTAATTTAGAAGCGCAGCGTAAAGCGGGTATTGTCTTAAGTTCACGTTTTTTAAGTTTGGCAAAAAAGGTTTATGGTCAAAATAATTCGTCTAAAGATAGCGGGAAACTTTTTTGAGATATGACCCAGTTTGAAAACTCCAGCCTTAAAACCAAGTTAATTGTCATTACATTTATTGCTTCTTTCGTTTCATTATTAATGGTAGCTGTTGCAGTCTTCGTTTATGAAGCCACCACGTTTAGGCCGATATTTCTAGAGTTTGTTGGATTGGATGCTAGGAGCCTGTCCGAGAATAGCGATCGTAGCGAGGCAAGTCTGTTTGAGTCAGATTTTTCGATGGATTGAGGCGAATAGTCGCTCTCGGCAACTGCTCCTGCGTTGCTCTACCTTCTGCATCCATGCAGTCGTATTTAACGAAATTCATCGGGAAATCTGGCCAAACTGGCTTGGCCGCAGTAGATCAGTCTATTCTTGGACAGGCTCCTAGAGCATTATCCTCCTCACTAACGGCGCCTTTAAGATTTTCAGATAGGAGTCGTGGCACTGAAGCATTACATGTTTTGGCTAAAACAGCTAACTTTGAAGAAGCTGTTTTATTATTATCAAAGTGGAGATGAGCTGGTTCATTTCAAACTAGAATCCCAGAAGTGCTTAGTTCCACTTCCCAATGGTTGAAAAACAAACCCATTCATTTAGACAATTTAGGACTCTGCTCTATCAATTTATCCGGAGTCAGCGTGGGTGATAGCCAATTTCAGTCTTTTATGAAGAGGAAATGTTAAAGTATCAAATTCCTTGTGAAAAAATTTGTTTTGAAATTACTGAGACTATGGCGGTTCAAGCCTTGGATAAAACGGTAACTTTTATTGAACATCTTAAATCTTTAGGCTGTAAATTTGCACTGGATGATTTTGGCAGTGGTTTTACATCCTATGCCTATTTGAAAAACCTACCTGTAGATTTTTTTAAAATAGATGGGATCTTTGTTAAAGATATTGTGGAAGATTCACTGGATTTGGCTATGGTGAAATCAATTAATGAAATTGCTCATGTAATGGGGTAGAGAACAATTGCAGAATATGTCGAAAGTGAGGCGATTGTTAAACTGCTGAGGGAATTGAAAGTTGACTATATTCAAGGTTATCATCTGGGTGCGCCATCGGCATTAGTTCCCGATCCACCAAATTAACCCCATAAAAATATTCATTTCTCTAAAAGCCTTCATTGTTGAATAATTAGGGAGATAGCCCAACAAGCAGAAATTTGTGCATTTTAAATGCGTTAAGCGAATAGGTAAATACATTACAATTTCCCCAATTTGGGAAACAGGATAAAAGTTATGAGTTCAGCGAACCCAAGTGGAAACAGAAAAGCAGCCTTACAAAAAGCCAATTTAGTGAGTTTTATTGTCGATCTTTTTTTAAGTGCCATAAAGATAGTGGTGGGTTTTTTATATCATTCTCAGGCCTTAGTCGTTGATGGTATTCACTCATTCTCTGATCTGGTCACTGATTTGTTTGTGATCTGGATCACTCGGCTTTCCCACCAAGATCCAGATGAAGAACACCCCTATGGACATGCTCGTTTTGAAACTGCTGGTACAGTGATATTTGGACTCATTCTATTAGCTGTTGCCGCTGTTTTTATGTGGAAAGGTATGCATGAAATTTGGTCGCATTCAGATTTTTTGATGCCAGGCTGGCCCGCTTTGGGCATTGCCGTTGTAGCAGTCTTTATCAAGGAGGCGCTCTATCAATATACTTTAAAAATGGCCTTCATGTATAACTCCCCTTTATTAAGAGCGAATGCATGGCACCATCGGAGTGATGTGTTATCCACTATCGTGGTGATTGTGGGGATATCTGGTGCATTATCAGGCGCTCCTTGGTTGGACCCTTTAGCAGCTATTGTAGTTGCTATGATGATTGCCTGGGTGGGTGTGGCACTGATAAAAAAAAGCATCATCGAATTGGTAGATACTTCACCCTTGAGCGAACAACTCCCTAAATTGAAACAACAGATATCCAGGATAAAGGGTGTAAGAGGTGTTCATTCTTTGCGTTCGAGAAGAATGGGCCCCAATATCTTATTGGATGTCCATATTCAAGTGCCCTCAACAATCAGTGTGTCTGAAGGTCATCAAATTGGTGACACTGTTTCTCAAACCTTGATAGAAAACCATGATGAAATTAGTGAAGTGTTTGTGCATATTGATCCCGAAGATGATCTTGAAAGTGAACAGGCGCAGTCATTGCCGCAACGTAGAGAAGTCATGCAGGCACTTGAAGAAATTCCTACAGCCGCTCTGTTCATCGAACAAATTAAAGATGTGCAACTACACTTTTTATCCGGGAAAGTGCATTTAAATATATTGCTCCCTTTAGCGTCGATAGAGTCTTTGCCTTTGAATGGACGGCAATTATCAGAACAAGTTAAAAAAGAAGCGGCACATTTAACTTGGTTGGGTAATATTCAAATCTTTTTTTGGGATTGAGCCTTTTTGGGGATTAGTCAGGAGTCTAAATGTCAGAATTGAAATTAGGAATATTGTTCGAAAATATTACCTTCAAGCATTTCATTCATTAGGTTTTTTGATTTATTTGCGATTTTTGCAAACTTTTTATTGCTGGAGTTTAATGTTGATCTACTCTATCAATTAAGCCTGCCACAAGTTCAAACAAAAAAAACAGCTAAGCATCTGTCTCCTCTGGCTTGGATCACATTTCTTTAGCGTACTCTTTTAATGCGACAACATTCATGTCCAGGCCTTGTGCTGATGGGAGGTAGGGGGTTAGGAAATGGGGGTATTTTGGGTGTTGTTGAACAAATCCAACTCCTGCTGGGTAAACGACCATACCCGTTTGGCTAAATAAACGCACAGCTCGCCTCATTTGCCAAGATTGAGTGATCAATACCATGGTTGAAATATGATGTTCCTTTAATATTCTAGAAACCAAATCTGCTTGCTGCGCTAGATTTTCACTTTGAGACTCTAAGTATGCGACGGGTTGCTGGTATTCTTCAATCATAATCTGATTCATTAACACAGCCTCTGGAGTGGTGGTGTTTTCTGATAAGCCTCCGCTTAATAACAAGGGTAGTTGTAAATGTTTGGCTAAATAATTGGCGTAGCGTAATTTTTGTAAGGTCGCAGGGGAGGGGGCATTTTCATCTTGATATTCTGGAGATAAATGGCTTTTAAAGCTGGAAAGTACCACCACAATGGTGGTTTCACTGGGAAAACTTTGTTCCGGTTCAATAAATTGCGCCTGATTTTGTAATAAAAATAATTGACGATTACCTAAAATCGGCAGTGAAATTAAATAGAGAAAAATCAAACTCACCGCAAGGATGATCCGCCCCGGCCATTTCCACCAATGATGTATCAACAAGCCAATGAGCATCAATATTAAATTGATCCCTGGCGGTAATAAGAGTGATTCCAGTATCAAAATATGGGCTCTCGCTGAAAGTCTTTACCCTGACAATGAGGGCATTCAGGGATAATGCTGGTATGAGAAAATGTGATTAATTGTCCACATCGAATGCAATGTATTTTACCAATACCAATGGAATCGCCAGTTTGGTATTGGGTTGATTGTTCCCATTGTTGCTTAAGGAATAACCAGTCAACAGTAGACGGATCGGCCACAATTTTAACCCAGTTGGATAATTCTTCTTCAACAACTTGCATATCCCATTCAAGCCAATGCTCAATTGCTTGTCCTGCATCAAATAGCACTTGTCGAGTTTCACTGAGATCTCGTTGAATAGATTGCACCAATCTGGAGGCATCTTGTTCGGTATAATGTTCCAGTTGAATCAGTTGGCTTTCAACATCCTCCCAAAACTTTAAGGAGATTTTTTCACCCTGACTAACCGCTTTTGAAAGGCGGTTAAAAATATCTTGATAACTTTTGATTAAAGGATTTTGTGTCATTAGGAAACTTCCTGAAAAAATTAGAGCAGATAACCCACCATCTTAATAAGAATGGCTGGTTCTTATGCATTTGGCAAGCAGATAAAGGCATCAAAGATCAGGGGTAATAGAATTTATTTGGATAAAAGCGGATAAAAATGTGCTTTTAGCTACAGCTTAGACCTAAAAATACGGTATCCTTAACACCTGACAAAAATTCGTGGTTTTTCCACATTCACATGAACGAATGATAACTTGCTATGATCGATGAAATCTATAATCCCAATGTCCTGGAACCAGAAGCGCAAAAGGCATGGAACGATGCCAAGGTGTTTGAAGCCAAGGAAGACACCAGTAAAGAAAAATTTTATTGTTTATCGATGTTTCCCTATCCCAGTGGGCGATTACATATGGGGCATGTGAGGAATTACACCATTGGCGATGTGATCTCTCGTTATCATCGGATGTTAGGAAAAAATGTCCTTCAACCTATCGGTTGGGATGCTTTTGGTCTACCCGCTGAAAATGCTGCGATGAAACATAAAGTGGCGCCTGCTGGATGGACGGATTCCAATATTGCAGATATGACGGAACAATTAAAAAAATTAGGTTTTGGCTATGATTGGAGCCGAGAACTCGCCACTTGCAAACCAGATTATTATCGTTGGGAACAATGGTTATTCACTAAATTGATGAAAAAAGGCATGGTTTATAAGAAAAATGCAGTGGTGAACTGGGATCCTGTGGATCAAACTGTACTTGCTAATGAACAGGTGATAGATGGACGCGGATGGCGTTCTGGGGCTTTGGTTGAGAAGAAAGAAATTCCCCAATGGTTTTTGAAAATTAGCGATTATGCCCAAGAACTATTGGATGAACTCGATTATTTAGAGGGTTGGCCAGAAAAAGTAAAACTGATGCAGCGCAACTGGATTGGTCGTTCTGAAGGGGTTAATTTAAGTTTTGGCGTGGAAGGCCGTGATGATTTGTTAGATGTTTATACCACCCGTCCAGACACGCTAATGGGCGTCACCTATGTTGCCGTCGCTGCCAAGCATCCATTGGCCACTTTGGCACTTGCACAAGCAACAGAAAACAAGCAGCAATTAGCTGATTTTATTGATGAATGTGGCCATGGAAAAGTAGCTGAAGCCGACATGGCTACCATGGAAAAGAAGGGTATGGACACAGGTTTTAAGGCAATTCACCCCATTAGCGGTTTAGCTGTACCTATTTATATTGCCAACTTTGTATTGATGGAATATGGCTCTGGCGCAGTGATGGCTGTACCTGCTCATGACCAAAGAGACTGGGAATTTGCAACTCGCTATGGTTTGCCTATTCAGCAAGTGATCGCCGCCAATGAAGGGGATGAACTGGATTTATCCAAACAAGCCTACACCGAAAAAGGTGTGTTGATCAACTCGGGTGAATTCGATGGCTTAGATTACCAACAAGCGTTTAATGGCATTGCAGATAAATTAGTGAATCTGGGTAAAGGTCAACGCCAAGTCAATTTCCGTTTGAGAGATTGGGGTGTTTCAAGACAAAGATATTGGGGAACTCCTATCCCTGTGATTAACAAAGCGAATGGCGAGTCTATTCCTGTGCCTGAGCAAGATCTACCCGTGGTGTTACCGATTCATGTTGATTTTGATGGCACGGGTTCTCCCATTAAGAAAATGCCCGAATTCTATGAGACGGTCGATCCCGAAACCGGTGAGCCAGCGCAGAGAGAAACAGATACTTTTGATACCTTTATGGAATCTAGTTGGTATTATGCCCGTTATACTGGGCCAGATAACAAGAACTCTATGTTGGATGAAAGAGCTAACTATTGGTTACCTGTGGATCAATACATAGGCGGTGAAGAACACGCCATATTACATTTGCTTTATGCACGATTCTTCCATAAATTGATGCGTGATGAGGGACTGGTTGAGTCTAATGAGCCCTTTAAAAACCTGCTGACACAAGGTATGGTTTTGGCTGATAGCTGGTTTAAAACGGACGAGCAAGGCGTTAAAGAATGGTATTCACCTCAGGATGTAGAGCTTTGTCATGATGCTAAAGGCAGAATGACTGGCGGTAAGCTGATTCAAAGCGGAGAAGCGGTAGAGTTTGGTGGCGTTCAGAAAATGTCTAAATCTAAAAATAATGGCATTGATCCGCAATCTCTTATTGATAGATTCGGTGCCGATACTATCCGATTGTTCGTGATGTTTGCCTCCCCTCCCGATCAAACTTTGGAATGGTCTGACTCTGGTGTTGAAGGTGCCAATCGTTTTATTCGTCGCTTGTGGAAACACGTTTATACTCAGGTCAATCAACCTCAATTTAATGACTTGCCGAGTATATCAACGCTTCAACAAGCTGGTGTGCAATTCACCGTAGAACAAGCTAATTTAAGACGAAAAGTACATCAAACCATTGTCAAAGTGACAGAAGATATCCACCACCGTCATACCTTCAATACGGCGATTGCAGCAGTGATGGAAATGTTGAATCATTTGCATAAGTTTGAAGACAATCTCAGTTCGGAAACAGACTTTTTAATCGTGCAAGAAGCATTACAATCTGCGGTTTTATTGTTGTCGCCTATCATTCCTCATGTATGTGAGCAGTTATGGAAAGCGCTAGGCCAAGCTGATTTAGTTTGTGTATCCAGCTGGCCAGTGGTGGATGAAAAGGCATTGATTGAAAATGAAAAACTGGTGGTTGTTCAGGTCAATGGTAAACTGCGTTCTAAAAT
>Ga0210050_1005364_pt1 | contig 10168 bp, 11 predicted proteins | sample CryGey132114_all_FD_185463 | JGI IMG/M metagenome (GOLD analysis project Ga0210050, IMG submission 185463) | Groundwater microbial communities from aquifer - Crystal Geyser CG22_combo_CG10-13_8/21/14_all (SPAdes) (version 2) | ecosystem: Environmental > Aquatic > Deep subsurface > Groundwater ...
TTATGTTTGTTTCTTGATTTGTGACATCAATAAAGAGTATGGAGTCTGAAAAAGGGTTGCCATTCTGGTCTGTAAGAACAAATGAATAATCAATTAATTCTTTGGTTGTATTTTGTGCAAGAGATAAGGGTATAGAAAAAAGCAACACAAAAACTATTAGGAAGATAAGTGATTCCTTTTTATACATATTAAACCCTTAATTACAGTTATTATAAAAAAGTTTTGGCAAAAAGGAAATGCTAATCAATTTTTTTAATTGTCAAGAACACCACTCACAGATTAGCGGAAAATTTCAAACATTTTAGGAATTTCCTTGCGAAGCTTTAAAAATAGATATTTGTTAGCATGCCCAGAGGTAAAAAATTATGGCAAACGCATTTTCAAGAAGCTGGGAAGTAACAAAGTTAACATTTGATGTTATAAGGGAAGATAAAGAGTTGATACTCTTCCCAATTTTAAGCGGAATATTCTCTTTGCTTTTCATAATTGCAATGATATTTCCATTTATAATATCTTCAATTGCAGAAGGGATAACTAAAAATTCTTTCACATCTTCAGCAATGCTTATTGTTTATTTTATAATTTATCTCGGACTTGCATTCATAGCTACATTCTTCAATGTCTGTGTTGTTTACACTGCCAAAACAAGATTTAAAGGCAAAAACGCAACATTCGGAGAAAGCATAAAATTCGCATTTTCAAAATTAAATCTCATACTCGCATGGAGCCTTCTTGCAGCTACAATAGGCCTTATTCTGAGGATATTGGATGGAATAGCTGAAAAGTCAGAAGGCATTGGAAGATGGGTAATGAAGGGAATAATCTCTTTGTTAGGGGCAGCATGGAGCATAATCACAATATTTGTTGTTCCAGGAATGGTTTACAATAATCTCGGTCCAATAAATGCAATAAAGAAATCAGTCCAGGTTCTTAAGAAAACGTGGGGAGAAAGTTTGATAAAATATTTTGCATTGGGCCTTACTCAGTTTCTTTTCATTATTGCCGGCATTATAATAACAATAATCCTGCTTATACTTGGCTCAGGTGCCGGAATTGTCGGCATAATCTTTGCTATTATAGTTGCAGTCCTTTATTTTGTAGCTGTGATAACAATATTTTCAGTTGCAAATACAGTGTTTAACACTGCTCTTTATGTTTATGCAGAGACAGGAAAGGTCCCAGGAAAATATACAAAGGACATAATGAGCAATGCATTTGCAAGCAGAAAAAGAAAATAAAGAAAAAATATGTTTTTGACTTAATTTTATTTAATTTTTTATTTTGATTGTCTTTTTATAAGTTTTTATGAGCTTGATTGCTTTGTATGCTGGAATTTATTCCTGCAAATAGTTTCCCTGTTTATCTTTAAGGGAATTTGTAGCAATCAATATAAGGTCAATTACCCACCATATGCCCAATCCGCCGAGTGTAATCAGTTTTAATATGCCTGTTCCAACAAGCCCCATGTAAAACCTGTCAACACCTAAAGCACCTACAAAAATTGAAAGCAGTAATGCTGTTAAAAATTTTCTTTTCTGTGTCTTTGGTTTTTTTGAAGTCTTCTTTTTGGCCATCTTTATACCTCCTGTTCAAAATATATAAAAATAAGGAGATTTGCTGTATATAAAGCTATCGTCTAAAGATAAGCGAAAAAGAATAAAAAATAAGAGTTTATTGCATTACTCTTGACCAGCCAAGGTTCTCCATTTTAGCTGCATCAGAAGGACTTACGCTTGCCTGTATATAGTAATCTGTACTGCACACATCACATGCGGAGCAGCTTACAATTCCATGATTCTGGAGTTTGCTGTATCCTGACACAGTTATATTCTGCGTTTGTGAATAGTATGCAATCAAAAGCCCTTCATCAGTTGGTTCTTTTACAAATTGAATATTGCCGTCTGCATACCATTTTTGCCATGGAGTCTGCTGGCATTGCATTGGCTGGTATGTAACTGCTTCAAGGTGCACTGGAAATTCTTGCGGAGGAGGAGGCATTTCCGTTCCATCGTCATCATTGCTTCCCTGCCCAATCATGCTTCCGGTTATCTCATTGTATCTGCCATCTGTCACAGCAGATACGACTTCCCCTCTGGAAATTGCAATTCTTAATTCGTGCTGAGTCATGACCTGCGCTGAAAACATTTCCGACCTGTCGCCATATCCTGCTTGGCTGCTCATAAAAGAGTAGGTTAGAACATAAGTTTCAGGATAGCTTTCCTGCACAACCATGCTTTTAAACTGTAAATTTCCGCCGTCAAACTTGTAAGTTGCAGCTGAATGTTCAATGAAATTCTCGGCAATTGCCTTTGCCTGATTTTCGTCAAGATTAAGCAGGAACATGTTCATATCGTTCATGGCAGAGTTTATTTTTTTCAGTTTATTTGGTATATATTCCTGAACATAGGGGTCTATAACAACAGTTTTGTTAATTCCTGCCGCTGAAAGTGATATTTCTCCGATGCCTGCATCAACTATATGAACATTCGAAGGAGTTGTATATTTATTGTCCATTGACAAAAAATCATTATCATAGAATGTTTTTATAAGTTGGGCATATTGTTCTTCGCTGATTTTTTTTGTGACTTTGTAATTTATAGTGCCATTAGGATATGAAACAGTGAAAGTTGCTTCTCCGTGTTCAACTCTTAATTCTTGTATAGCATGACTTATCATTACGAATCCGCCATAAGTTTTGTAAGTCATCACCACATCAGTTCTTTCAGTATAATCCATGTTTCCGGTAGTGCATCCTGCAAGTGCAATTATTGACAGCATTGTCACAGCAAGAATTAATTTTGGAATTGTGTTGTTTTTTGAATCCATAAGTATCACCAAGCATAGTAAAGAACATGGACTATATAAATGCTTTTTAGTCTTCAATTTGAATTGAAGCTATTAAATAGGATAACAGGCATTTAGAATAGATATCCTAGATATTCTAGAGATACTATATAGGCAATGTTTATATAACAATTTTGAAACCAAGAGTTTAGAAAAATTACAGCAACCTGCAGTGATTTAACATATAGAGAATACAGATACTATGCAAAGAATACAAATAATTAGTTATTTTATATACTTCTGCGTGTTTGTAATCGGTCTTGTTATAGGCAGAATTACAATGGCAGTGCAATATGAAGTGATGAAACCGGAAAAGGAAATCAAAGAAGACAACAAACCAAATAGCTCCGGTACTTCTAAACCCCCTCAATAAAACTTATAAACAAGAACCTTCTTTTTGAATTGATGACAAAAATTCTTAAGATTGATAATAAATATCAGGATTCAGCACTTAATCTTTCTCTTGATACAATAAAAATAGGCAAGCAGGCATTTGTTTTTGTAAATACAAAAAGATCTGCTGAAAAAGTTGCTGAGGACATTTCAAAGAAAATAAAGGACCTTGACACCAAAACAGCAAAGAATCTCGAAGAGCTTTCTGCAAAAATTCTGAAAGTACTCTCAAAGCCCACAAGGCAGTGTGAAAGGCTTGCAAACTGCATAAAAAAAGGAACTGCATTCCATCATGCAGGCCTAGCTCCAAAGCAAAGGGAAATAATTGAAGATGAATTCAGAAAAGGCACAATAAAGATTATTGCATGCACACCAACCCTTGCGGCAGGAGTTGACTTGCCTGCATTCAGGACAATAATCAGGGACTTGAAAAGATACGGCAGATTTGGCTTGTCATGGATTCCGGTTCTTGAATATCTCCAGCAGGCTGGGAGAGCAGGAAGGCCTTCATTTGACAAGTACGGCGAAGCAATAATAATCGCATCCGGCGATGATGAAAAAGAAAAAATCTATGAAAGATATATAAACGGCGAGCCGGAGGAAATACAATCAAAACTTGCAGTTGAGCCAGTCTTGAGAACTTACCTTTTGAGCCTCATTTCTGCAAACTTTCTCACAAACAGAGAAAGAATAATGCAATTTTTCTCAAAAACATTCTGGGCGCATCAGTTTGAGGATATGGACAAAATAGAAATGCTTATTGAGAAATGCCTTGCGCTTCTTGAAGAATGGGAATTTGTAAAGAGCAGCCAGAAAAGCGGCGATTTTATGGATGCAGGAGAAGTTAACAGTTATAGTGTAAAAGCAACGCCAATAGGAAAAAGAGTTGCAGAGCTTTACATTGACCCTTACACTGCTCACTTTCTCATTGAAAACCTCAGAAAAGCATCTTCAAAGTCAGGCAGCATTAATGAAATTTCATTTATACATCTTGTCTCAAGCACACTTGAGATGAGGCCGCAATTAAAAGCAAAGACAAAAGATGACGAAGCAATAAATGAGTTCCTTCTGAAATATGAAAACTATTTTCTTGAAAAGGAGCCAAGCATGTTCGAGCCTGATTATGATGAGTATCTTTCTTATGTAAAAACTGCAATGTTCATGAATGACTGGCTTGAAGAGAAAGATGAAGAATATCTTCTTGAGTCATATGATATAAGGCCAGGGGAAATAAACAATAAACTTGCAGTTGCAGACTGGCTTCTTTATTCATCAGAGGAACTTGCAAGGATGCTTCACTTTCAGGAGCTTCTGAAAGAAGTAAAAAAAACAAGATTTAGATTAAAATATGGAATAAAAGAAGAGCTGATTCCGCTTGTAAGATTGAAAAACATAGGAAGAGTCAGGGCAAGAATTCTTTTCAACAACAGAATTAAAGATATTAGTGATATAAAGAAAGCAGACTTGTCAACATTAAAACACCTTATTGGCGAGAAAGTTGCGCTTGACATAAAATCGCAGGTTGATGAAGACCCTGCAATGACAAAATTCAAGCCAGGCAAGAGAAAAGGCCAGTTCAATCTTGAGAGGTATAATGAAGAGTGAATATATTATTAAAAATTATAGTTTAATAAAGAATTAAATAAAAATCCAGAAAATAAAATTTGAAAAAAAATATAAAAAATTCCAAAGGTATTCCACTAGTTTTTGTTAAAAAACTTAGAAGTCTCTTGGCTTCTTGTGGTTCTGGTAGCATTCCTTGCAATAAACAGGTCTGTCTCCAGATGGCTTGAATGGAACTTCAGTTTCCTGACCGCAGTCTGAACAGGTAACCTTATGCATTTCTCTAGGTCCTCTATCAAATCCGCCTCTATTTCCGCCGCCGAATCTATTTCCGCCGCCATTGCCACCAACTCTATGTCCCGAATTATCTCCGTATCCCATTTTATATCACGTACTCCGTTTCTTACTTGCAGAACAGTAATCTATTCTGCCGAACAAACACCCGCTGTGGGTTTTGTATAAGAAAATCTAAAATTCCAGACTTTATAAAGTTATGTAATTAAGGAGCGCTGTAGAAAATCCCAGCAAGGCCCCGGTCTTGGCATTGATTCACGTTTATCTTTTGGATTTGCTGGCGAAAATTCCTATTGCAATTCCCTTTTCGCTTAATGTTTTCTTTTAAGACGTTCACAAAATTGATGCCAAGACTAGCATTTTCTGCAGTGTCTGATTATAACTCAAATTTAAGTGCACAGCGCGTCCAATTTACCAGCATCCAATGCTTGTTTTATTTCCATAGCTATTCTTTCGCCATAGCTTAATTCCTTTCCATGAAGGTAGCCTGAATAAGGAGTAAATTTGGTGCCGGGGCTTCCAGGAATTCTCATTGAAACATCAAATATCACGAATTCTTCCTTGCCTTCTTCAGCAACAACTGCACCTTGCAATGCAAAAGGACCGATTATCCCAGGAGGATTAATTTTTTTTGTAGTCTCAACAAATCTTTCCCCCAATGCAAATGCTTTCTCAAGCAAAGATTCTTTCATTGTTACAGTAATATGGCCGGTTTCAATATATTTTGGCCTCATATATTTCAGAACTTCGAGCTGCTCTTCAGCAGGAAGCCTCAGCAAACCATCTAAATTAGTCTGCCTTCTTGTATCTGTTCCCATTAACTCCAATTCTCCTGTGAGAGGTGAATAAAAATAATTGAGATTAATATGCGCGCCGACCGCGTATTCTTCAATAACTGCAATATCAAGCGCTTCCTTTTTGATTATTCCTCTTGAAAGCAAGGTTTCAGATTTCTTTTTGTAATCTGCTGCGTCCTTGACAAAAAAGAAAGCTCTTTCATAGCTTCTTTTCAGCTCAGAAACTTTTACAATTGCAAGCCTGTCAATTTCTTCAGGGCTTTTGAATATTTTTGGGATTCTTATTCCTGCTTTCAGAAGAATTGAATACTGGTTATTTTCAACATGCCTCTCCTCGAGTCTCACCATGTTCCTTGTCCCGAAAATCGGCACCATGAAATCATTTTCAATTTCTTCAAATGCACAGTAAACCCAGAAATATCTATTGTGAACAAAAATTGTATTCATCTTTCTCAGTTTTTCCTGAACGTCTTTTTTTGCAACATCTGCGAACTTGTCAACAACAATTATCTCGTCAATAATTCCCTTTTTGCCGTTGTCTCTGGTCTTGAAATATTTTGCATAAGTCTGCTCTCTTCCTTTCTGGCATACTGCAACAGTTTTGAAGCCGTATTTTTTTGCGCCTGCGCAGACATCAAGGGCAGAATGCCCGCCAAGAACACCGATAGTAATATTAGAGGTGTCATAACCTTTGAGAATTTTTTTTACCTGTTCTTGTGTAATCATTTTACCACCTCATCAGGAAAGTTTAGGAAAGCATGCGATGCTTTTAAGTTTAACCAAAGTGATATTGAAACAATATCAAATGATATTAAAATGGGATGTAATGTGGGATATAAAATGACATTAAAGTGATGCCAAAATATTATTCAAGCAGCAAATCCAGCTTTCCCTGCTCAATTGCATTTTTTATTTCTCTTGCAATTCTTCTTCCAGTGCTCATTGGCACATCGTATTTCAATGCAGTGTAAGGCGAGCCATTGATATAAGGGTTGGTTCCTGCAACTATTCTTGCTGAAATCTCAAAAACATAAAAATGCATTTCCGGTGTTAATACACCTTCCAGGCAGAACGGCCCAAATAATCCAGGAGGCGAAATTTTCTTTGAATGCTCAACAACCTTTTCGCCCATATCAAACATTTCAGGAAGCAAGGATTCTCTTACAACAACAGGAACATTGCCGACAACAACATAGCTTGGATCAACTCCAGGCAAAGCCATCTGGTCCCTTGCACTTATTCTCCCAAGTGAATCAACATTGCTTTCATATCTTATATCAAAGCTCATGATTTCAATTTCATTTGTCAAAGGAGAATAAAAATAATGGGCATACATCGGAACGCCGATAATGTATTCCTGAATTACATACTGCTTTGATTCAGGATGAAATGAAATTTTTTTCTTGAAATCTTCTTCATTCTTGGCAAGGAAATAACCCTTTCCGCCTGCTGCACCATGAAATTTTACAATTACTGGCCTGTCAATATCTTTTGGATTGTCAAATATTTTTGGGATTCTGATTCCTGCATCCTTAAGCCATTCCCTCTGCTTGTCCCTGTTGGATTCCCAGCAAAGGATGTTTTTATTTCCAAAATAAGGGATTTTCAAGTCCTTGACATTGTCAATTCCTACATATTCTATAAATGATGCGTGTGGAATTATGACGCAGTTTTTCTCAAGAAGCTCTTTTTCAACCTTGAAAAAATCCTTGTAAGAATCAATAATAATTATTTCATCAGCGACATTAAATGATTTGTAAGGCTTTTCCCTGCCTTTTACGCAGACAACAAGAGTCTTGAAGCCTTCATCTTTGGCTCCTTTAAGAATTTGCAGTGCAGAGTGGCTGCCTATGGTCGCTATTGTTATGTCTTTTTTATTTTTGTTTGACAACATACTTGGAAGAAACTCTTTTTATTTATAAAACTGGCGTATTGGTTTATATATAAATTGATAGGTATATGTTATAACTATTTATTAATAACTACAAAATAGAAAGGTTTATAAAAGGTTTATATATAGTATAAAAGAGCATGTTTATAATATGCAGATAAGTCCAAAGGGGATATTAAAATGGAAACAGAAAATACACTCGCAGAAACAACGAAAGAAAAGGAGAATAATTTAAAATCCATAATTCTTGAACTAGGGGATGCAGCTTTGGCAATTAAGTACCCTCAAGGCATTATTAAAAATGATGGTGAAATTTTAGATCAGATTTATGATATAATTGAATACAACAGGCCTAATTTTGAAAAGTTGGTAAAAAACATAAAGAATTCAATTCCTGAACTTTATGATGAGATGCTTACAGCTAAAAAAAAGGATTATGAATTAAATAATGGAAATTCTTATAAAATTGATAAAAAAATTGAGAATTCTGTATCTGTAATGGGGCATGACTTGTTAAGTTTAATAGTAAGGCATCATAATCTGCGTACATATTTTGATTATAGTGATGAATTTCCAGAATATGTAACTTCAGAAAATGCAAAATATGCATTAAGCACTCTTGAAGCATCAAAACAATTTTTGCAGATAATGGCTTACATTACATCGGATGGAGATAAAAAATACATAACTGCAATGCCGTTTGAAAATGCAGGCAAAATAATTTCAAACACTGTATTTAATTCTGAAAATGGAAACAATTTGGAATTAACAGTATCTGAATTAAGCAATAAAGAGTCCATGATTGAAACTCCTGAATTTGTATCATTATTTGAAATGGCAAAAAACACTGCAAAATATAGCGGAAACAAAGCAGAAATAAGCAAATATGATTATGATGATTTAGAGATAATAAAGATAACAGATTATGGAAAAGGGATTAGAAGCAAAGATGGCTCCCCAATAAAAAAAGAAGACTTGCCAAAAATATTTGATGAAAAGGTAACAACAAATGGAACAGGAATTGGTCTTCATCTTGTAAAAATTTTAAGTGATATGAGAAATAATGATGTTTCAGTTATCACAAATTTTCCAGATTCTAAGAAAAGTCTTTTTTACAGCTTGCATAACCATTTAATCATGAATACAAGCTTTAATGGAAAACAAGGCACAGAGTTTAATATTTATAGAATGAAAAACAAAAAATAGGAGAATTAAGAAATAAATTTATTACTTTTCATAATTAAGAATGGATTTTATTATGTTAAAAGGATTGTATTTTTCAAGCCAATTAGCGTTATTTTTTGAAATTTTAGCTTTTGTTGCCGCCTCAATAGTGCGTTTTATTTTTTCTTTTTTTTGTTCCAGAGTTTCATAATTTTCCAGAAGTAATTCGAATGTAGAGTTATATACCATCGCAGGAATTAAATATTTGTTAGTCACTGCACTTTCTTCGAGTTCAGAAAATATGGAATTATAGGTGTGAGCAATTGTGTATTCGAGCTCTTTTCCAAACTTTTGAACTAGTTTATTTATATAGTAATCTGCGTTCTGATTGACTAGATTTTCCTTCATAATTTAATTTTTTAGGAGTATGTTATTTAAAGTTTTGCTAATTCCAGATTTATTGATAAGGTGAATAAAAAATGAGAATCTGGTCAATACACCCAAAATATCTGGATACAAAAGGCCTGCTTGCAGTATGGAGGGAAACACTTCTTGCCCAAAATGTTCTGTTGGGGAAAACAAAAGGCTACAAAAATCACCCACAGCTTGAAAGATTCAGGAAACACCCCACTCCTTTAAAGGCAATAAGTGCTTATCTGTTAGGTATATATGAAGAAGCTTCTTCAAGAGGTTATAATTTCAACAAAAATAAAATTCTCGGACTAAAAAGCAATGTAAAAAAATTGAAAAAAATAAAAGTAACAAAAGGACAAATTGAATATGAATTCGCACACCTTTTGAAAAAGCTGGAAAAACGGGACAAAGACAAGCATGAAATATTAAAGCATAAAAAGAAGATATGTGTCAATCCAATTTTTGAAATCATAGAAGGCAAAATAGAGTCTTGGGAAAAAATAAAATAAAAAAGTGAAAAGAAATCAAAAACATTTTAAACATTACTTCTTTGCAACTTTTTCTTCTTTCATAACTTTCTTGGCAATTATGAAAACAACCCATGCAATTATAAAGAAATTAATCACTGCTGCAAGAAATGCACCCCAGCTAAATACAACAGGTCCAAGTGCAAATGTTGCTGTCTCCCATGCACCGTCCGGAATAAATGGGGTAATTATTGGCATGATAATATTATCAACCAGTGACTTTACCAATGCTGTTGCAGCAAGTCCTATTATAATACCCACTGCAAGCCCCATTACCTTGT
>Ga0210050_1005365_pt1 | contig 10165 bp, 10 predicted proteins | sample CryGey132114_all_FD_185463 | JGI IMG/M metagenome (GOLD analysis project Ga0210050, IMG submission 185463) | Groundwater microbial communities from aquifer - Crystal Geyser CG22_combo_CG10-13_8/21/14_all (SPAdes) (version 2) | ecosystem: Environmental > Aquatic > Deep subsurface > Groundwater ...
ATGGATTTGTTTGGGCGATTCCTAGAACTTCGCATTGGACGGCGACCGCTTTAGAATATGCGGGATTTAATATTAAGGATGTCGTTACTCACATTTTTGGTAGTGGATTTCCAAAAAATATTGCGATCGACAAAGCGCTTACGCGAGCGAAATACGTCAATACGGATCTTGTTTTTAAAGTAACTGCCTGGATTCGAGAGCGTCGAAATGAACTGGGCTTACGAAACAAAGATCTAGATTTAATTGCAGAGGTAAAAGGCGGGGCCTGTCACTGGACTGCCGCGCCTCCGAATGGAAAGCCAGGTATTCCGACTCGCGAGCGTTGGGAAAAACTTAAGGCCGTATTGGGTAATGCACCCGATTGGATGGATAAGCTCATTTTACCCGCACACGAAAGTGGTGGCGCGACTGAATTTTCAGATCAATGGAAAGGATGGGGAACGGCGCTCAAGCCCGCATCTGAACATTGGATTTTAATTCAGAAGCCCATATCTGAACACAACATTGCCTCGAACGTGAGGAAGTTTGGCGTTGGAGGAATCAACATTGATTCCTCCAGGATTCCAGTCGTCGGCAAAATTCCCTCGACAACAAATCTAAATTTTCGGAGCAGCGGCCTTCTTTGGGATGGTTCGGAGCGAAGTAAAACTTCGATTTACAATCAACATCCCAAAGGCAGATTTCCATCCAATTTGCTAGTTACAAATAGTGGAGATTTAGACTGTCCCGCAAAAAATATCGACGACCAAAGTGAATCCATATCGGATGTGTCCGAATACTTTATGAATTTTAAAGAGATGCTACCCTATATGTACTGCAAGCGTCCTAACAGGCATGAGCGGGGTTTTGGAAATACCCATCCTACCGTGAAGCCAACTAAGCTCATGCACTATCTCATCACGATGGTAACTCCACCCGGAGGTCTGGTGCTTGATCCATTCATGGGATCTGGAACGACTGGTGTCGCGGCACTTGCGGATGACTTTCAGTTTTTGGGTATTGAAAAAGACGAACAGTATAAGGCAATCGCCGACGTGCGATTGAAGGGAGCAAAAGATGAGTGAGGAAATTACGATTTCGGAAGAGAAAAAGCCTTCTAAAAAAGTGGTGACGTTAAGTGATAAGGCGTCCGCCAAACTTGACCGATGGTTTGAGCAAATCAACGCAAAGAAAAAAGTAAAATTATCCCGAAAGGAATTTGTGAACTGGCTGATCGAGAGAGCGCCCGATAGCCTTTCGTCGTCAGATCTTAGTTCAATCGCTGAAAAATATTACGATCATGTTGCTCACCTTAATCATCTTTTAAGGGAGGCGAAGAAAGCCAAACTAGAAGGAGTGGGCGAGGTCGGTGTCGAGGTTATCGTGCGCGCTAAGAGAGAAAAGAAAGAGGTCGGGCCGACTGAAATCTCCTATGAGAACCCTTCGGGCTCATTACCTTTTCGCAGGCCCGATGCTCACGGTTTGGATGACGAGTCTTAACACCAAAAGCCTAGAACCTACCGCGACGTCTCGGCGAGTGATTTAAATAATATAAGTATCGCCGGCTCGGATTTTGAGGGATCGCTATTTGCCTTTGTGTGACAGAAGCATGATTTACCTGCCGAACAAATTGCTGAGGGTTTTCGTAAGCGTGTATACAATCACTTAGGGTCTTCATTAACTCCGAGAAGTTTTGACCATTCTTCGTCAATGCTTCATTATGCAGGTCAACAAAGTTCTGTCGCGAAAGAGGACCGATATATAATGCTGCTTTAGCGCTTTTCGGAAAAAGACACCACAGCGGAAACTCCAAGCCAAAGTCGAAAAATACGGGGCCACTGCACTCGGACCATTCTCTAAAGAGCGAGCAGTCATCAAGAAAAGATGAAAGACGTATTAGCTGGATTCCCTGATTTATCTGATGCCCGCTTTTCAGAAATAAATCGAATTGCGACTGATCTTTTTTACGTTTAAGACCATCAACCACCCAGATTAACTTATTCCCATAAAAATTATTTCGAGCGAGACGTTCTTCTGGTTTTAAAGAAGAATGCTGAAATTCAAGGACATAGCCTTGTTTGGTTTTCACGTCGGCAATATGCCATTCTCCATCATCGGCCTTATGTCTGATTTCTTGGCATTCGATTGGGAAGACATTTTTCCATGATCGATGCCATTCAGTTTCATTCTCCCACCAATGGTCACACTCACATTGAGACTTATGAGCCCAATGTTTCACCTTTATAGGGCCACATTTCGGAATCATTGGCCGCTCGCAGCCAATGCAGGTCCCCAAAAGGCCTTTTTCTGCCTCGATACGCTCGCCGTTCACAAATGCTAGTTTCATATTTTTAATCCCTCCAGGTTCATCAATTATTTGAAAAAATATTTCGGCCCGTGTAATGGTTTTATCTTATAAAAGGCGTAACACCTTCAATGGGGTATTTTTGTGAGAAAACCGTTACAAGAAGTGAATGAATTTGCTGAAGCAATAAACAATGGCTTTGCTGACAGACAAGGGCATATTCGAGTCTTCTATAAATGGACTGATCGCGACGGAATGGTTTTTCGTAATACTGGCGACATGAAGTTTTTGATTGAAACTGCCAACAGGTTTCTAAAAAAGTCCGAAGCAAAAGAGTCAAATTTTCTTGCGCGATTTGGCCTCGCTCTTGGTGTTTGGATGGAACGCTTTCTCTCCAAAGGATTTTCCAGACAAATGCTCAGCGAACTCAGAGATGAATTGGGCAAAATTCGATTTTTTCACGTGCTGAATCCAGCCATACCCTCTAGAGGTAAGCCACTGCCTCATTGGGATTACATAGCCGACACAGAGGATTTTATTGATCCAGAGAAAACTGCGGCATATGCCTTCTCTCAGCAACTTACGCTCGATGGATTTTCTGGGCTAAAGCGATGTCACATGAAAACTTGCAAGCGATTCTTTATTGGCCGACCAAATACGAAATGGTGCTCGACATCTTGTGGCTCTCTTTTCCGGGTTCGACAAAAACGAAAAAATGACAGACGCAGGCTATAGGAAATAATTGTCCCAACATCTTAAAGTAGTTTTCGAGAGAAAACGCTTCCTTTTCTAACAGCGTCCACCCCAAAATCTTTTTGTGCATTTGCACAACCATCTTTTTCTCAAGCATGAGCCCCATAATTTTTTGATTCCCTGTAGAAATATGAAAGTAATGGAGCTATTTATGAAACCTGAGGACTTAGGGTCTATCCCTTTGGATATAAAGGATGACGAAGGACTTCCGCTCTTTGACAACAATAAATATGAAAACGTTCGGAAATTTTCCGACAACAACGCCTTTCAGTTACTCGAGAGAGTGATTGAAAGAGCAGAGCGTCTGGCAGTCATTCTATGGCACGATCTTTTTGATGAGGTAGAAGCTGCGATGTATCTTCGTCTTCCTGATCCGCAAGGTAAGGGACGAGAGACGATTAGATATTATGCGCTTCGCACTCACAATTTGTCGTTTCATAAATTTGGAAAAAACGGATTGATCTTCACACGGTCAGATCTCGACAAAGCACTCAAACATTTTAAGTTTGAGTCTCATCGGGACCTTTAAAGAGAGGTCTTACGATGTTTCAAGTAGAAATTGCTCACGATTATAGGCCAAAAATTGACCTGTATTACCGAGAAGAACGCAAACGTTGGGTGCTAGACTATTTTCTGCCGCCCCATAACCAAAAAAGAATTTCAGTTACTTTGCCGCCGCACTATTCACGTGCGAAGGCACTTCATGCAAAAGAAGAAAAGTATGCTCAGTTAAGAGAAGGAAAATTGACCGAGAAGGAGATGGAGCACATCCCTCGAACGCTTACGATTGACGGCGCAATCGAGGCTTACAAAAAGATTACGTTTTTGCATAAGTCTGATAAGACGAAAGAATTTGATATTGCCCAATTGAGAAAGACCTTTGAATTTTTTAAAGAGAAACTAGAGTACACTCAGATTCATCAAATAAAGTCTGAAGACATTTTAAAATTCAGATCATATCTGGTGGACCAGGTATCAAAGAGAAAAGCGGCTGAGAAGAAATTCAAGGAACGTAATCCGAAGATTCTCAGGTACGAAGAGAAAAAACTTGCTGAAACTGTTCGCACGACAGGAATGGCGGCAGTGACGGCGAGAGGATTTCTCAGGGACCTTAAGAAGATCCTAAACTGTTTGTATCTTCACGACGCCATCAAAGCGAATCCATATAAGAAAATTCCTCCACTGGAAATTTCGAGGAGGGATTTGATTCGAAGCACGACTCCAAGGTCGGAAGACCTTCAAAAGCTTTTGAACGCGCCATACGAAGCGCGTTCGAACGTAGATTTTCCGATTAAAGAGTTTGTGGAGTTTTTAGCAGAGACGGGAGCGCGGGACGGAGAAGCTGTACATTTGGAATGGTCGGATATCGCTAATGGAATTTGGCATATCCGTAATAAACCAGAATGCCCAACGAAATACGGCATTGGTTGGACGCCTAAGTGGTCGAAGGAGAGGAAAATTGTTCTCTCGCCAAGGGCTCTTCAAATACTAGGTCAGCTTCCACGCTATCCCGTCGTTATGGGATACACGCGAGTTCCCAAGGAAGAGCGCCTGAGAGCGCGTTTCGAGGGTAGAAAAGTTGAACCGGTCGGGTATTCAGCCCAATTTGTTTTTACCATTAAAGACTTCAACAAAGGCAACGAGGGAGGCCGGAGGCGGGTCGAAGACTATGGTAAGACATGGGACATGTTGCTTCGAAAGGCGGGTCTTCCTGACTATGGGCCGAGCAAGCTTCACCCTCATGATTTTCGTCGCTTCAAGAACAAGCAAGACGAGTATCGTGGGAAGACGGTTGAAGAGCGAGCAAAGCAGTTGGGGCATGCCGTGGCCGTTAACCAAACAAGTTATCGCGGCGAAGATGACGATCAGATTCTTGCGATTAAAGCGCAGATCAATCAAATCAGATTCGAAATTAAGCAAAGTTTTGAGTCTGGGAATTCAAGTGCAGCGGGAAGTTTGTTAGTTGAAGAAAGTAAGCTCAGAATGCAACTTTCGGCTCTTCTGGGAAACGATATAAACGTATTGTTTTCAGCTGTTTAGGAGAGAGTGGTGACGCTGGCAAGGATTGAACTTGCGACCCCCAGTTTAGGAAACTAGTGCTCTATCCAACTGAGCTACAGCGTCCCTGAACAGCATGTTTGTAAAAGACCGCGTTTTTCCTTTTCCGTCAATTTCCCCGTCATTTTGAAAATGCGAAAAAAAAGTTATTTAAAATCAACCAGTTCCCGATCGAGCATTAGTTTAGGAAACTGATGCTCTATCCAGCTGAGCTACGGGACCATTAATAAAGTTTCACCCTATATATAGGGCAGGGGGCCTTTTAAAGGCAACTCATCAAATGCATTAATTTCGAAAACCTTCTTTTTTGATATAGTCTAGGCCTGAAACCCTGAACTAGTCTTTTAGATAGTCTTAACGACACAATCAAAGACCAGCTTCAAACGTACTTCTTTAACCGCCTTGACGCTTGAATGTCAGAATCCGCACACTGGTAAAAGATGCAAGCGATTCTCCAATTGTTTTTTGCAAACTTGAATATCGTTATTCAGATACTGTTTCTCACAGTGTTAGGGCTTATTTCCGTCTACTTTTTTAAAAATATCCGCGAAGAGGCAGATTCATCCAGCTCTATTAACTCCCTTCAGGTGGAGGGGTTGTTACGTAAGGTACTTGAAGTGGGGCCTATGGCTTCTACAGCCGGCGGGGGATCTTCGGGTGGAGAGTTCGACCTAGAGCCTCCTCCGAAGGCAAAGGTAGATTCAGCTTCAAGGCCAGCAATCAACTCTCAGACAGAAAAGAAAAGTATAGATGAGGCTGCCGCCGACGAGCAGATCTCTTTACAGCTCAGCAAGGATCTTCAAGAAAAAGAAAATAGGGTCAAGCAGCTCGAAGCAGAGGTGGAAGCACTGAAAGTTCAGGGCAATGCGGGTGGTGGTTTTGACACGAAGGCCTTAGAAACTCGGATTAAGGATCTTGAAGAAAAATTAGCTGAATACGAAGTTATCGAAGACGACATTGCCAACCTCTCTCTTTATAAAGAAGAGAACGCGCGCTTAAAGGATGAAGTCCGTGCGATGAAATCTGGCGGCGGTCAGGAGTCGACGCCAGAGCCTGCAGCAGACGTGAGGCCGCCTTCGAAGGCTGAAGATGTAGCTGGGGCTGCGACGAGCCAGGTGTCAAACTCACCAGCAGTTTTCAAGGAGGAGTCTAAATCACAAGGAGAAACGTCGGACTCTGTCTCTGCTATCGCGAGCAAAGTGGCTGGCCCTATTGAGCCTGCGCCGACGAGCGACTCCGTTGTAGAAGAGTTTGCCCGAGCTGTTGAGGAGCAGAAAGCCGCAGAGTCAAGTGCACCGAACCCAGCTGAAGCCTCAACGCCAACAAACCATGCTCCATCTGCGACAGACGCTGCTGATGGTGCTTCCAATAAGATTGCGCAGCCTTCTGCTGAACCACCGTCGCCAATCTCCCAGGAGCCTGCAGCTACGATTGCCTCTTCCGAACCTGCTGAACCGGCTCAAGAGGTCGCAGCTTTGGCTGGAGATGTCGATCCTGATAAAATGCTCTCTGAGGTGAATGAGTTTTCTCAACAAACAGGCGGCAAAAAAGCGGAGGCCAATGGCCCAGACGAAGCCGCACAGCTTCTACAAGAATTCGAAAGTTTTGTTAAGAAAGGTTAGTAACCTTTTTTTAGGAGTTGATCTTTGAATCGAGCATCGACAGGTATTTCATTTCTCGTGGTATTTTGTAGTCAGTTTTTATTGGCCGATTTGGCCCTAGCTACGCCGACATCGAAGCAGAAAGTGCCTGTTCCCCAAAGCACTTCCAGAACGATGGAGCTTCGGGATGCGCTCCGAGCTTCTGATTTTTCTCTTGAAGATTCAGCCAGCTCAAAGGTATTTAAAAACAATATCGAAGAATTAAAGAGATTAATTGAAGCTGAATCTGAACCCTATGAGCTCAGATGGCGGAGTGTTTTGGCGCTCGCTGTTGCTCAGACCTCTGAAGCCGTGAAATATCTTAAAGGTCTTATTGCTTCAAAAGAGTGGTTTCTCAGAGATTCAGCTCTTAAGGCGTTAACGGTCGTCGACAAACGGGCCGCTATAATAGTAGCGCGCAAGCTCGTGTCTGACCCATCACTTATTGTTCGCACCTCGGCGGTTATTTCGCTCAAGAAACTGGGAGACAAAGAGTCGGTGCCGCTTTTATGGGAAAAACTAGAGGCTAAAGAAAACTTTAACAAGAATGAGAGCTTATTTGTGCGGCGCCATATTGTTGAAGCGTTAGTTGTACTAGATGATAAGTCGCCTAAAGCGAAATTCGAACACCTCTTAAAAGACAAAGATTCTAGGCTGCATTCCGCGGTAAAACGAAAGCTGAGTCAATTGCGCTCCGGCGATTCCATACGTGCGGACGAGCCCTCTACCGCATTGTAAACACCTTGATGGTAGACATACCGATTGAGGTGGACTCTCGGTTTGTTTTAGTTTTTTCAACCAAATCCAGCTCCGGCGCCGGGGTTGCAGTTTGAGAGCCCTAGTTTGCAGACTTCATTTCTTTCGCAGCTTTAAATGCTCATTCAGTTACGCTCAGGTGGTTCCTTGCTGGTAGACGAACTTTCTACCGCTTTATACACAAGCAGTTCTCTCTTTATTCTGTAGAGTATAGCGGCCTCTTCTAGCCCATCAGATTTAAGAGATTGGGATGAGTCCAAGAAACCTCGCTCGCCCCACACTTTCTTTGAAATGTTGATTTGGCAGGCCGGTTTTCCGACCGAAAGTTTTCCTTTAATGACCCTAATTGTGACGACAGAGCGCAGTCCTGATCGGTCACGATCAGTTTCGTGGGGCGATGCCCAGATTTGCGTACCTTTGATGACAGAGGTTTTAATTACCCCGGCATCCATGTCATTGACTTCTATGGGATACTTCTCAAGTGCGATTTGCGCGGCTCTCCACACAGAGTCAAAGTCAGCGGCGATCAACTCTGTTTTTGGCCCTCGAAGCTCATCCGGGACTGAGATCTCTGTTGTCTCCGTTCCGCTGGCGCACCCGGCAAGGATGGCGATAGTAGATAAGGCAATAAGAATTGGTTGAAAGTAAATATGCATTTCTTTCTCAGGTTAGGCGATGCACTCCGCCCGCGCAAGCCGGAAGAATGTTCCTACATATCGCCCTACATCCCATATATTATGGTTCGATTACACAAACTTTCTGGCTCGTTGTGTGTGCCGATCAAAAACATGCCCGCTTACCTATAGGTCTTAGGCAATTTCATATTAGACCAACAAGTCAGCAAACGACGAACTTAACTTGTAGCTACATGGCTTGATCGTTTTTTTGTTCGATGGGGCGACTCAAGAAAAGTTTTCGAATTTATGTGCCTTGCTTGGTTGCAGTGAAAACAAAGTAGTCTGAGGTTTTCAATGTTCGAACTACCCCCTATGTGAACTGGTTTGATGTGATCGACGTTTAAGTTCCCTTTGCTACTGCACCGACTGCACTTGCCTTGGTACTTGATCCAGAGCTGTCTTTTAGTCTCTTTGGAAATGTATCTCGGGTTGGCGCTTCCCTCCGGCGCCGGGGTTGCAGGCGGAGAGTCCAACTCTGGCGACTTCATTTCTTTCGCGCCCTTCTTTCCGAATTTCTTTTCCAGCAACGCTTGCTCTGAAACCTTGGCCATCTCTAGAATTAGGTTTGACCAATTTGCCTTTGCGGCTTTAGGACCAAGCAAAGTGCGAACATTCTGAAGGAGATTCTTCAGCTCAGCATCCATATAAAATGTCACCTGGGTTAGGTCGGGAGCAACTTCGCGCGTACTTTCTTTTATCTTTGCAGCAGAATGATCCAGCGAGGATAGATATTTTTGTCCCTGCCTTGAAGATTTTAGTTCTAAATTCTCTAAAACTTTGAGTTTATTTATGCTTTTGACTTCGTTGAAGGATTCGGTCTGTTCTGTATTCAGTTTGGGTCGAACTACCTGCTCTGCAGCTGTCTTTTTATCAGAATCTGCACCATGCAAAGTTTGTGACTGGGAACGCGATTGAGACTGAGATTGAATGTGCATGTGCATGTGCGACTGAGTTCCGTTGACTTTGGAAAGCTTGTCTGAAAAATCATGTTTTTCTAAATCTATATTTGAGTGTGATTTTTGACTCAACGCCAACTGTCCTTGGTGGGTAGTAGTGTGAAGTAGGTCTGGTTGTAAGGAAGTTTGTGAATGCATAGCTTCTCGTCGCCTAACTTCTCTAAAGAAGCTTTGAGCTTGAGAGATATTCGTAAGGGAAAGTTTGCCAGATGCAACCTTCTCTTCGACCTCGGGTATTTCGTGAATGAGTCTCATGGCTTGAATTCTTCTGCTAGCGGCACCTTCCGAATACCCAAGCTCCGAAACACAGTAGTCAAATAGACTTTGACGTTTGTAGATAGAAAAAAGCTTTCTGCGCTCTACCTCGCGCAAGTGGTGGAGCACTTTGACAAGAGCGTCACGTTCGGTGGCGACGGCTTCTTTGGTTTGGTTATGCAACTCATCAATCGAAAGTTGACTGAGTTTGAGCGGGTCGTTTGTTACTCGAAATGCTTTGTGAATCATTTTACCTCCAAGTGTTTGTGTAAAAATCGTTGTCGAACTAGTTATTTTCACACTTCTTATCTTGAGCGTATTTGGTAGTACGCTATTTGGCTTATGTTCGCCTGAGGCGTCTTGGTAGATGTATCTGCTACCGCTGAGCGACCTCACAAAAATCACAAACAGAGCGCAGTCTAGCACGGGTTTTTAAAAACAGTTTTTTGCGGAATTTGGTTTTGTAGGTTTGTTTTGGACAGTCCTAAATAGGCTTCTTTAAAGAGTCGTAAAGGTGTGTTCAAGATGTAGACGCTGGGTTGCTCGAGTCCGTTCGTGTGTAAGATGTTGTTGGTGAGTTCCTGCGACGATTAGAGACTCAAAAATGGCGTCAACTGAAAAATTAAGTTTCTACATTTCACGAGCTGCATTAATTTTGGTAAACAAAAATATTTAATGATTGCAAAGTAATAGTACTAAAAACGTTTTTTTTAAAAACCTACTCCATCGCCGGTGTGACTCCATCGCCGGTGTGACTCCATCGCCGGTGTGACTCCATCGCCGGTG
>Ga0210050_1005368_pt1 | contig 10161 bp, 10 predicted proteins | sample CryGey132114_all_FD_185463 | JGI IMG/M metagenome (GOLD analysis project Ga0210050, IMG submission 185463) | Groundwater microbial communities from aquifer - Crystal Geyser CG22_combo_CG10-13_8/21/14_all (SPAdes) (version 2) | ecosystem: Environmental > Aquatic > Deep subsurface > Groundwater ...
TTATATCGCCAGGATCAATAATGTTATCGCCGTTGTCTACAATGCTCCATGCCGCCTCTTTGACAAGCACGTCGTCCAAGTCTATGAAATTTTGGCTAACCCACTCTTTCGAGGGTGTACCTGCCGGCAAGACATTGATATTTATCTGCTCGCCATAGGCGTATCCTTCGGTGGCACCAATATCGGGAAAATCTTCCTGCCTTGTCAAAATAATATGTGTATCACTTAATCGATGCTCATACCAACCAGGGGGAATGTTTATCCTTACGTCTGGTAGCTCATTTTTCGTCATATCCATCCCGCGGTCAATGAGGTAAACGCCATAAATTACTCCTCCGATAATGAACAGCACCACAATTCCGATAAATATTTTATAAGATTTTATCATCATCTTTTATCTTACTGCGTTTAATCAAATTGATAAAACAACGCATGAGTGTAGCGTCCCGCAATAATAAGTGTAATAGGTGTAATAGGTGTCAGTAATAGGTGTAATAGGTGTCAGGTACCTTTTCTTCTTTCGTGTCTTTAATCAGGGCACAATTCTTACGTTCGCACTTCGCTCTCCGAAATCAGCATTCTGAAATTTTAATAGTCGTTTGCATTCCTTTAAAATTCGAGTTCCCCCGTATGTATATGTGCCCGATTTGATATCTACCAACAAATCTACATTGTAATATACAAAAATGTAGACATGGAAAATCTTATTGAATAGAAATATGCAGATTCTGAAGAAAAGGTACCTGACACCTATTTCCACATCACAGAAAATTAAGGCAAAAGTTGACGTGTTCATTCGTTGGTTGCAACGGATTCCCACTAGCCTAAAGTTCGATACTCTCAATGGTGATGAAATTGCTATTGTAGTGGAAGCTCTAGATAAGCTAGAGCAAGAAATTCATATTATTCGCGCCTCTTTACCAGGAGCAAATAGTGCGCCAAGTCCAAGAGCATCAGCAGAACCTAGAAACCATAGTGCCGAGTGGACAATTGAACACATAAATCAAATAATGGCACCCGACAGACCTTCTGATGCCGAACTGGCACGTCGAATCGGCAGAAGCATTAGCGCCATCCGTTCAATGCGGAGTAAAATGAACACTTAATCCTTAGTTGGTTAATTACAGGCGTAGAAATACGCCTTTTTTCTTACAAAATAATATAGACCTTCTTCCCCCCTTTTTCTTTCCAGTCCCCCCAATCAGGGCACAATTCTTATGTACGCACTTCGCTCTCCGAAATCAGCACTCTGAAGTTTTAATAGTCGTTTGCACTCCTTTAAAATTCGAGTTCCGGCCATGGGATATGTTTGGAACTGTTGATTGGGGAATAATTAAAAAAGAAATTGACAATCTATGCTTTATGTAATTACTTTAGCATTAATAAGCTCTTGAAAATGTACTGGATTATTCCTTTTTAGATATTCAATTACCTTTCCTCTGATTGTATCGTTAGAATTTATACCAAATCTTTCTGCAAACCTAACGATAGCTTTAGTTGCATCGCCAATCTCTGACTCATTATTAGCCATGTATTCTATTTCTGCCAATGTGTAGCCAAAATCCATAACATCTAAATCTATATTAAATTCATCTTTTTTATATTTCTTTCTTGTAGTAGTTATCCTACAAAAAGCATTATAATTTTTTTCTTTTAAGAAATTTTCAAAAGATGCGCCCGTACTCACCTTAAAATATTTTAATATATCTTCAAGATTTTCCAATTCTCTATATTGATCCGAAACTCTTTTTTCTATAGATTCATTTATTGGGATCTTCAATTCAAATTTTCCTTCTCTACTTCTTAACCAAATATCTCTTTTTGTTAAAGAATAATTTGAATCATCGTAGTATACATCAATAAATTCTTTCACACCTAAAAACTGTGCTCCATGAATCAGACTCCTTTCTTGCTCATCAGTTAAAATAAACTTTTTTTCGACTTCAATCATAAACGTAATTGAGTAATAATTGCGGTAATGGGATCAGTTCCCTTTTTTTGTTTCTTTTCTTTTTATAAGGACTGACCCATTAATATTAACAAGTTAAGATTTTCTTACGTGTTCTAACCAATCAATTTCCCCTTCCTGAATGGTCTTATCATAGACTTGCTTAAATACACCGGCATTTTCCGCACTTGTAAAATCACGGGATGTTTTCATATACAGATCCTTAAATACATCTTTTCCATAATTATCTATCAGATACCCCGTAAAAGAACCTGCTATACAGTAATACTCAAACATTAAATCATCACTCGTATTAAGCCACGACTCTTGATCCATTAATTGAGATGGCATTAATAAGGCTTTATTGTCTATGGCTTTTTTACTACATACATCATGGTCTAATCCACGGAAATCATAACCCACCATATATTCGGCAAGGCCTTCCTGAAACAAGCTTATGGAAAGCCCCCATGGCAATGACAATAAATGCATATCTTCATGTTCCCCTATGAATTGTACCTCTGATGTATATAATGCGTGGATAATAAAGTCGTTGTATATTGATTGCGCAAAACCATCATCCCCCATAAGAGACTTCTTTATTTCTTCTGAAGGATATAGATAATAGGATATTTTTTGTGCAGGATAATCGCCGTCAAGAAAGATTATTATTTTTTTGTATACTTTCTCTTGACGGTTTGCTATTGCGGTAATATCTTTTTCCGCAAGAGACTCCGGGAAATAATGAAATATATAATGTTTCGATTCAAACCGAAGCCAACGCGAATCATTTTTGAATGCGTCTCTATAATGTGGCAAATGTTGTTTAAAATTCATAGTGGTATAAAAACAGGTCGCTCTCAGTGAACGACCCTCCTACTTCTTTCCTAATCATATAATAGGTGTCAGTAATAATAGGTGTCAAGTACCTTTTCTTCTTTCGTGTCTTTAGTCAGGGCACAATTCTTACGTTCGCACTACGCTCTCCGAGATCGGCACTCTGAAGTTTTAATAGTCGTTTGCACTCCTTTAAAATTCGAGTTCCCCCGTATGTATATGTGCCCGATTTGATATCTACCAACAAATCTACATTGTAATATACAAAAATGTAGACATGGAAAATCTTATTGAATAGAAATATGCAGATTCTGAAGAAAAGGTACCTGACACCTATTTTCATCCCCATCTTTCTTTTTCCGTTCCTCTAGGAAAGTTATGCAATCATCACTAGAACCAAGATGACTCACATTATTTCGCCCAGTCAAACCGATCGACATAGAAAAAGGGACGTTGTAGAAACGCAACGAATGCTTGTAGGCGTTATACTCTCCTCTATCAGTAAAATCACGCGCAAATGATAAAAGTAGTTTCTGTATATTCTCCAAATTTTTCTTCCATCCTGCATCGTCAAGAGATGTTGGATAGACAAAATAGAACAACCATCGCAAAAAAGGAACCTCTATCTCCTTGCCTGAAACTTCAATTTGAATCTTTCTTGTAAAGATTTCAGAAGAAAATGTAAGCTTTTCTATTTTGTTGTAAGTATCAGAGTAAAACCCCGTACTTTTTTCATTAGAAAATGTGAGTGCGAGCCACAGGTTTCGATTATCCTGCTCTGTTAATGCAAAGATTATTTCAAACAGGGTCTCTGTCATCTGAAAGTATAGAAAGTGCAGCTCGGTTCGTATGACGCGCTTAAAAGTTTCTTCATCTGCGTCAATAATATTTTTAGTCAAATTGTTCCTAACATCATCAAATTCATCATGCGCATTCTTTAACAGCAGCATTCGATAGAGCCAATAATCGGGATCGTACATCTGATAAAATTCCTTTTGAAGTTTATCCAAATCATTCACGCTAAGAATTCTTTGATTGTTCTTTTCAGTACTCATAATTTTCTTATTATCCACCAAAAGATTTGCCATGTAAAGTATTGTCAAGTATGATGTATCATATGTCCGGTCCGGATAAGGAGTTTTATACAGCGCAAAACCTAGCCGATAAGCTCGGGGTCAATATCATGACCATCTATCGCTATATCAAAGCTGGTCGGTTGAAAGCGTATAAAATAGGTAAGGAGTTTCGAATTGAGAAAAAAGAGTTTCAGAGATTCCTCGATAGCACCAAAACCAAATAGATATGGCAGACAAAAACCTATCAGAACGTGATATTTGCACGAAATACATAACCCCAGCACTTCAGAAAGCTGGTTGGGATTTAAATACTCAAATACGTGAGGAGGTTTCTTTTACCGCAGGACGCATCAATGTTCGCGGAAAGACAGTATCTCGAGGTTCTAAAAAAAGAGCCGATTACATTCTCTACTACAAAAATAACCTGCCAATTGCTGTAATTGAGGCGAAAGATGGCAACCATGCCCCGAGCGACGGCATCCAACAGGCTCTTGGCTACGGTAAACGGGGTCAGGGACGCTTTTTCAAGATCAAACGTATCAATTATTCGTATCATTTTTTCTCTGTCTCCTACACAAAACCATCACAAAAACATTCGTCTTTTTTACAGCGCATTACTTCACATTGTACACATTTTTCTCCAACCTGATGATCTTGATGAATTAAATGCCAATGTTTTTCACATCCACATTTTTTACATAAATCATTTACCATAGCTCCGCGGGTAGGATGGTTCGACACGCCCCTCGACAGGCTCGGGACTTACTCACCATACTACATTACTCACAGAGCTTCGTCATAGCTCATGTGCTTTTGCTTAGCTTTTGTAATAATTCCTTATCACCGTTGATGAGCGCTTTCTTTTTTGCAACAGACCACTTTTTTAACTGCAATTCTCTTCGTTCTGCTTGAGATCTGGTACTATAGTTTTCTGAATATACGAGTTCTATATCAGAAAACTTTTTAGTCCAAAAAGATTCCTTTTTCTGATGTTGTGTTAGTCTCCTCTTAAGATTATCAGTCATGCCAATATAAAAAGTTTTCTGGTCGCAAAAAAGAATGTATATATACCATAATTTCATATGCAAAAGCACTGAGCTTGTCGAAGTGCTCCGCGGGTAGGATTCGAACCTACGACCAAGCGATTAACAGTCGCCCGCTCTACCACTGAGCTACCGCGGAATATATTTTGTTTTTAACTTATGCAGCAGTTCATACAGATACTAAAGGCGGTCGACTGCACACTATCGTGTGGGTCGCCCTTGAAAGCAATCCCATTGCTTTCAAGTACCACTGAGCTACCGCGGAATATATTGTTTTATTTTGTGAACCTCCTATGCTCTACCACCTTTAAGCTAGTCCCCACTAGCTTAAAGTACCTCGGAATATATAAGGGAAACCTATCCCTTGTTTTTATAACAATCCAAACATTTAAGGTTACCGGTATCGCGAGGCTCAAACGGAAGCTTAGTAATACTACCCCCGCAACCACTACACGTCCAATTTCCCTCATGCATAGTGCGTTCTCCCTGGGGAGCCGATCCGGATCGGTTATTCATATAACAATCCCTGCACTTTAAATTACCTGTCTCCCGTGGCTGAAACGGAAGCTGTGTTATGGGCGCATTACAACCACTGCAATTCCATTCCCCGCTAAACATAGGTTTATCATTTGTTTGCTCATCCATAGAATTTAGAATTTATACGTTTTCGGTATATCTTGCTGTTGCCTTCGGCGCGCGTAAATGCGCACATTTCGCAGGAAAATACCTATCAACGCTTACTATAATATAGACACATGATACAAAAAACGACGGGTAATTTCAAGATGCCATTGCAAGGATACGCATTGCGTGCTTTTCCTCTACCGGCATCACCGAAAGACGCATACCACGACGCGCCACAAGCATATCTTTCACAGCAGATGTGTTTTTAATTTCTTCCAAACTAATAGTGCGTGAAAACTTTTTACAAAACATTATATCTACCCCGTACCATGCGGGATTATCTTTTTTTGATTTCGGATCATAATGATGATCCATTTTATCGAATGCCGTTTGGTCAGGATATGCTTCGGACGTAACTTCCGCAAGCCCGACAATACCGGACGGATCGGCATTTGAGTGGTAGAAGAATATTCTATCCCCAATATGCATATCGTCCCGCATAAAATTACGTGCCTGATAATTACGTACACCGTCCCAGAATGTTTTTGTGTCCCGGGCGAGATCGTCTATGGAGTATGACCGCGGTTCACTTTTAAACAGCCAGTAGTTCATATTGATGACTAATCATGTTTTAAGGCATGTATAAATACTGGCTTGTTTCAAAAAATATGCTTCTAATTCCCTTGGTAGCCATCAAGCTTGCGAGAGCTTCCGTGCTGACGTATTTTCTCGAAACTTTTTGCTTCAATCTGACGAATGCGCTCACGCGTTACGCCAAACTCTTTTCCCACCTCCTCAAGCGTATGAGTGATACCATCATCAAGCCCAAATCGCATTTTTAGAATTCTTTGTTCCCGCGGCGTGAGATCATCCAAAATGGCACGCAATTGATCACGTAAAATACGGCGATCTACTTCCTGTGCGGGAGTGAGCATGCGTTCGTCTTCAATAAATTCGCCCAACGTGGAAGAATCATCGGCATCATCCTCTCCCACCGGTGCTTCGAGAGAAACCGTATCTTGCGAAATTTCCATAATGTGGTGGATTTTTTCCACCTCGAGCCCCATTTCCGAAGCAACTTCTTCCGGTAAGGGATCTCTACCCAGATCCTGCAAAAGACGCCGACGTATTTGCTGATACTTTGATATGGTTTCTATCATGTGTACAGGAATACGGATCGTGCGCGCCTGATCTGCCAGCGCACGCGTAATCGCCTGACGAATCCACCACGTTGCATAGGTGGAAAACTTATACCCTTTATGCCAGTCAAATTTTTCAACCGCACGGAATAATCCCAGGTTTCCTTCCTGAATAAGGTCCAGCAAAGAAAGATTAGCACTTCGTCCCACGTATCGCTTTGCAATACTCACAACAAGTCGTAAATTCGCCTGCACAAGCATTTGCTTGGCTTCTTCCTCCCCCTTCTCCACGCGCTTTGCCAAATCCCGCTCTTTTTCCGCCGTAAGAAGCGATATTTTTCCGATCTCTTTTAAATACATTTGCACGGAATCGGAAGAAATATGTTCCACCTCATTTTTAAGATATCTGTCGTCTTTTCCTTTTCCTCCTTTAGATCCTTTTCCCTCCTTTCCTTCTTTTTTTGCGGGAACATCTTCCGTTCCAACATCGATAAATCCTTTTTCTTCCAAAACATCTACATTGGAAACTTCAAGACGATTGTATAAATCCTCCAGAAGAATAATATTTTGCTCGATGCGGGGGAATGCCTGCAATATTTCGCCATAGGTAATAAATCCGCGCGTACGACCGCGTTCAAGTATCTCTTGTATCTTTGCTTCATTGATTTTTATCTTCTCTTTGGAAAGAATTTTTACCGGTGTTTTCTTCTTTACAGATCGGCCTTTTCGCTTATTAGCCGAACGGGTATTTTTTGCCGTTTTTTTGGAAACCTGATGTTTTGTTTTCTTGACTGCCGTTTTCTTAGACGCCTTTTTTTCCATGTTCTTTTTTCGAACAACCGTTTTTTTATTCTTTACCGGCACTGCTTTCTTTTTGGATGAACGTGTTGATTTCTTTACCGTCTTTTTTTTATTGCGTCCACCGGCGGACGACGCATTTTTTTTACCTTTTTTGGAACCTTTTGTAGGCATTATGAATATGTTATGCAATAAGCAACAGGCAGTATGGAGAAAAAATTATAATTATAAACTTGTAAGCTGTTTTGATAATGCCGTAAATTCCTGTATAAGCACGGATACCTGTTGGGTATTTCCGGCGCCCTCCGCACGGCGGATATCCCCTTCTATTTTTTCAAGATGTTTTTTTAATGCCTCTCTTCGAAGCGCTTCCATACATGAGGTAACTTCCTCCGGTGCATTTTCTTTCGCTACGGCAAGCTCTGTTTCGAGCATATATTTATTTGCCATTGAACGAAGTTCGGGATCAAGAGATTCCAGAGATGCCTTACTGTCTTTTTGCTGACGATAGCTACGCAATATGACGCGCGCGGACTCTGTAGAAAATAAATCTTCCGTAACATCCACAGGAACGGCAAGTCCGTATGCGAGGAGCATCCCCAAAAGACGCTCTTCTAAAAGTTGGGCACGTCCCCGATAAGCCGGAACAACCGTTTCTTTTTCTTCCGCCTTTGACGTATGAGTCTGCGGTGTATTTTTAATGTTTTGCAAATCAGCCCATACCGCATCTTCACGCACCCCCAATCGGGATGCCACCACCGATACCCAATGCGCTTTTTCTACATGCTGGGGAATCCGCGCTATTAACGGAAGTACGGATTTGGAGATACCCTGCTTCCCGCCAATAGTCTCGGGATCATGTTTTGCGAGTGCTTTTTGTAGAAAAAAAGAAACAATGGTATCTGCCGCTTCCACTTGCGTAGTCCATACGGACACATCTTCCGCAATGAGATCAGCGGGATCCTTACTTCCGGGAATAGTGATTGCTCTTACATCAAAGCCCATTTCAAGAGCCAAGTCAATACTGCGCCGTGTTGCCGACTCGCCTGCTTCGTCCATGTCAAAAGCCGTTGAAATACGTTCTGATAAACGCTTTAATGCCTGCAGTTGATATTCGGTAAGCGCCGTTCCCGATACCGCCACTGTATACGCCGTTCCCGCTTGATGTGCCATAATAGCGTCCATATATCCTTCTACGAGAATACAATTATTTTCTTTTCTCATAGCTCCCTTCGCCTTATCAAATGCATAAAGCACCCTGCTTTTATCATACAATATGGTTTGCGGTGAATTAATATATTTAGCCGGCTCACGTTCTCCATTGGAAACGGATCCGCTTTCCATAGGGAAAATGCGTCCGCCAAAACCGATAATACGACTGTTGTAATCGGCAATCGGAAACATTATGCGATTACGAAATCTGTCATATAGGGATGTTGCGGATGCCGAACCGTTTTGTTCTCCTTTTTTTATTGCAAGACCCGCTTTTATGAGCTCATCGGGTGTGTATCCTTTTTTTATTGCTTGCTCGGTAAACGCGCGCCATCCGTTTGATACCGGCAATGCATATCCTATCTGAAATGACGCGATGGTTTCCTGTGCCACGCCTCGTTTTCGCAAATATGTTACCACTTCCGGATAATGTGCAAGATTACCGGTATACCATGCCGCGGCCTCTTCCAGTAAAGAAAAGAGTCGCGCGCGCTCGGAACGCTCTTTTGGATTTTCCGTCCGAAGTTCAACGCCCGCTTTTCGCGCCAAAATTTCAAGTGCTTCCTTAAAATCCACTCCTTCCATATCCATAACGAAAGAAAATTGATCTCCTCCCTTTCCGCACCCAAAACAATGCCACGAATCGCGCGCGGGAGATACGAAAAATGAAGGGGACTTCTCCGCATGAAATGGGCATACACCCTTTAAATTAGCGCCCGCGCGCACAATTTTAATATACGAACCAACAACGTCGGCCGTGGAGAGGCGGGATTTTATTTGTTCAACAGGGGTCATCGGCAAAGCATCCATTCGCCAACCAGCGAATGAAATTTTAATTTATTATACGAATTTATTATACCATATGAACAAAAAGCAAGAAAAAACCACAAGTAATCTATGGTTTTTTCTTTTGCCTGTAAATGTAGTGGAGCTAAAACGCCACTACCCGCACATTGTCCACATTAGCATCTTCCGACGAGTTGGACATTTTTCCCCGAAAACGAATTTGAAGACCAGAGATGTTATTTACTTCTATAGATTTAGCGTGCCACACATCTTCCGCATCCACATTCCCGCGGAGACGCGCTTTTTCCTGCCAGCTTGATCCGCCATCAAACGACACATCCATCGCGAGATATTCATTTGTATCCAACCTGCTTTCAATAAGCCAATCAAACGTAATGGTTGCATTAGTGCGTCCCTGCAAATTAATAGGAACAGATATAAGAGCGGCATCCGTTGCGCGTCCGTCCACTTCCGCGCTCACATTTCCGTCTGTTGCGCGCTGAGTGGAACGAAACCAATCATTCTGACTACCTTCTGTCCACAGTCCATTCCATGTACTAACTTCGAAAGAATCTTCAAATACCATCACATCTCCGTCCGACGGTGGCTCCACTACGGGATCCGTTACGGTAACCGTTATTGTATCTGAATCAGAAAGCCCTTCGGCGTCCTCTACGGTAAGTGTTGCCGTATAGGTA